>Ga0180437_10004878_pt1 | contig 18752 bp, 12 predicted proteins | sample SS_ome_4_FD_132410 | JGI IMG/M metagenome (GOLD analysis project Ga0180437, IMG submission 132410) | Hypersaline lake sediment archaeal communities from the Salton Sea, California, USA - SS_3_D_1 metaG | ecosystem: Environmental > Aquatic > Non-marine Saline and Alkaline > Hypersaline >... | reverse complement strand
GCACGCCAATGCGATCGGCATAGGCGCCGATGTCCTCCAGCGCTTCGGTGGCGACCTTGTAGGCGGGGTCGTTGGGGTCCTCGGGAATGCGGCCGATGTGAGAGGTCAGCACTTGCACGCCCAACGACTTCGCGAGGTCCATCATCCGCTTGCTCTTCTCGACGTCCTCGGCGATGTTGTCCGGCTTGATGAAACCCCTGCCGAGGTCTCCGCACAGTGCCGAGATATCCATCCCCATACGGGCTAGTGACTCCTTGAGCTTCCGCTTGTCCTCTTCGGTCGTCAGCTCGGGGTCGAGCTCCCCGACGGGACGGTCTGGATGGTAGTAGGTGATGTTGGTCGCCCAGATTTGCACCCCGTCCACCTCCAGCGCGGCCGCAGCTTCAAGTGCCTCGCCAAAAGGCTTGCGAAACGAACTCGTCATTGCACCGATTTTCATCTGATATGGCTCCCTTTCGTGCTGCGGGTATCTTCTGACCTGAACCTGCTCTCTCCTCTGAGGCGGCTCAGAACAAGGAGCTCGCGTGCCCTCCGCCAAAGGGAGAGGCGCGCACCACCTGACACGCGACAGGAGAAGAACAGACATGGAGTATCGAGACTTCGGCAATACCGGGCTCCGCGTTTCAGAGATAGGGCTGGGCTGCGGTCCGCTCGGGTATGATCCGCAGGCGGATTACGCGCCGCTGCTCCATCGCGCGCTCGATCTGGGGATCAACTTCTTCGATACCGCTGACTTCTACGGCCAAAGCCGCAGCGAGGAATGGCTTGGGAAGGCGCTCGGGCCTCGCCGCGATGAGCTTATCATCGCCACCAAGTTCGGTACCGTGGTTACCGACGACGGAGGTATCGGCAAAGAGTGGAGCGTTGATCACATGCGCCGCGCGCTCGAGGGCAGCCTCCGTCGCCTCCAGAAGGACTACGTGGACGTCTATCAGCTCCACAGCCCCAAACCGGCGGTGCTCGATGACGAAGACCTCCTCGCGGCCCTGCAAGAGCTGAGGCAGGAGGGCAAGATCCGGTTCTACGGCATCTCGCTCGACGATGGACAGTTCGGGATAGACGCCATCGACCGGTGGCAGGTAGACGCTATTCAGATCATGTTCAACTTGTTCCACCAAGAGCCGGCCCACCGGTTCTTTCCGAAGGCCGAGGAAGAGGGCGTCGGGGTCATTATCAAGGTCCCGCTCGATTCCGGCATGCTCGGCGGCGATTTGACGCCCGATTCCAAGCCGAAGTATGACGATCCCCGTGAGCGCTGGAGCGATGAGCTGACCGCTCGGCGCCAGGGCCTGGTGAAGGAGCTCCACTTCCTGACCGAGCGCTCGGGCCGGACCATCGCGCAGGCCGCGCTCCAATTCGTGCTCTCTTTCGATGCGGTCTCGACGGCCATACCAGGCACCGTCTCAATCGCGCATCTCGAGGATGACGCGGCGGCGGCCGGGGGCCGGCTGACTGAGGAGGAAATGGCGCGGCTTCAATCACTGCACAGCGGCGAGTTTTCGGGGCTGAACTTGGGCTGGTAGCCGAGCTGCAGTGTCTGACACGAAGGAAGGGCGCCACTCTTCGCCACCGTGAGCCTCCGTCAGCGCACCTTGCGGCGCGCCTCCGCCGTCTCGCCAGAGAAAACATCCGTCACCACGGCGCGCCAGGTGCCTGTCTGGTCGTTCAGTGCCAGCCTGAACTCTCCTCGTGCGACGCCTCCCCGTGTCTCGATGGTGCGCGAGTAGAGAGGCCGCTTCTCGCCGTCGGGGCCGAACACCTCCAGCTTCAGCACATGGCGCACCGGGCGCGCCCGCCCGACGTTGAGCTTCGCCTCATAGCGCACTAGCTCACCCGGCGACCGGCCGTCCCTCAGCGACAGCGACACTCCCTGCACTCGGTAGGGGAGCCGCGCGTACAGCTTCGGGTCGGCCTCTCGCAGCGTGGTCCTGACCTCGTCCAGTACTCCGAGATATCTGTGCTCGCGCAGGTCGTACCAGTGTCCCTCTTCAGGGAGCCGTACCCGGACTCTCTCAGACGCCTTGAGCCCCTTCTTCATCACGTAGCCGGACGTCCCATCTGCGCTTTCGCGGAACGCTGCCCTCAGCTCCTTGAGCAGCCCAATTACCTCGACGCCGCCTGCGCGCCAGTTCGCGCGCTCCACTCCAAGTGGATGTGTCGTGCCTGGGCCCGCAACAACGGTCCGCGCTCGGATACCCGCGTCGTCAATCACGTCGCTTATCGCGTCTCGTATCTCTGAACCTTCGGCTGTCAGCCGCGCGTCGCCGTAGCCGTCGAGCCATCGGTCCAGGCAGACCGCGCGCCCCCTCCCGCGGCGCGGTGCCGAGAAGACGTCGTCAAGCTGCTCTTGCGGCTGCGGCTTACCATGCTCGTCGGTGGTCCCCGGGGGCACATCTGCGATGACGAGGCCGCCTCGCCTCACGAACTCCCTGATGCTCTCGGCCTCCTGCTCCGACAGCGCGACTGAGGCCGGGAGTATCAACGCCCGGAATCCACGCAGCTCCCCATTCCCCACCTGCTCGTAGGACACGTAGTCGTACTGGTACCCCAGATCCTCGAGCAGCTGGCCCCACGCGACGCGGTTATCTACGAACCGAGCGAAGCTCCGCGAGGTGCGTCGGCCGTACTCGAGGCCGTCATACTTGAGCTTCCCGTCTCGAATCCACCACACGTGCCCGCTTGCCATCGAGAAGTGGATGGCGATCTTGTCGTGCTGACGGTGGAGCCGGTTCACTATCCGCGAGAGGCCCTCCCCACGCAGTTCGCCGAAACACGTGGCCAGTGACCTGCCTTGGGCGTTGAGTGTCAGGTCCGGGTCCACGAATGAGTAACCCCAGAAGATGGACGCGCCGCGGTGACCGTGGAAGAAGCGGTGCCATACCTCGTATTCGAGGGGCGCTCCGGAAAGCGCGTAGCCGGTGAATCCCGTCAGGATCAGCTCTGGGTTGAACGAGCGGTGCATCTCGTCCTGGCCGCCCACGGAGTACGGCTGGAGGTAGTCGATGATCTGATCGAGCTGCCACCAGTCACAGCCGTTGTGAGATCCCGGCATCTGCGTGCCTGAGATCGTCATCAGGCCCTTCGGGTCCGCCCTGCGGGCCCGCCGGCAGGCGTACGCGAAGCCGTCCGCCAGCGTTCTGTTCATGAACAACCTGTGGTCGACCCAGGGAGCGGGGTTGCTGCGCTTCTGCGCCTCTTCCCAGGTCGCGGGCATCACCTTCTGCCAGCTCCGATAGCCTGTGCCCCACTCCGCGTTGAGCTTCGAGAGGCTGCCGTACTCCCGCCGCAGCCACTTCCTGAAGGCCGCCAGGGTCGCGTCGCTCCAGCACAGATCGAACGCGTCCTCGTAGCACGTAATCGAGGACTCGTCCGCCAGGTAGTAGGCGAGCGGGCTGTACTTCAGCACGGCCGGGATGCCCCGCCGTATCGCGCGTGCTACCGGCCGGCGGAAATCGTCCGTGTGTATACAAGGAACGCGGGCCAGGTACTTCGGATCTTTCGTTTTCCCATACTGTGCTTTTCGTGCTAGGTAGGAATGGCGCCGGTACCAATACACCCCGAAGCCCGGCGTCTCCAGCGACACGGTGAGAAGGAAGTTCAGGCGGGGGTCGGACGTGCTCGTGACGCCGGCCTTCCGATACTGGTCTTCGATCAGATCCGTCCACGGGCGCATCCCGCCGTGGAGCCAGGGCACATTCACCTCGTAGTCCTGCCACCTGCGCCGCGGCGCGGTGAGGGCGACCTCCGCCCGCGCCTCATCCACGTATCGGTCCCCGTCCATCAGCCGACACTTCGCCCAGCCGACATTGGTGAGCGCGTCCGGACACCTCACACTGAAGCTGACTTCTCGTCCCGATCGCACCTCGCGAGTGCTGCGATCCAGCAGTCTCCCGCTCTGGTCCCACAGCTCACTGACGAGGGTCATCCCTCGTGGTTTTCCCGCGAGCCGGGCCCTGCCCCGCAGGACGCGCCCTGCGGATACTGAGTCGGCATCGAGCACCACCTTGGTGACGCGTGCCGGGCGGGCCACCTGGTAGACCCCGGTGCCCCAGTCTTGCCTCTTCCCGTTGGTGCTTACGATCACGTCTGCGAAGTGCCGCCCGCCGGCCGCCCTCCCGCCCGGCAGAGGTAAACTCACCTCTTTCTCTCCCCGGCCCAGCTTGATCGACCTCCGGATCTCCGCCTCTGTCTCGGCGTCCTCGTCTCGAACCGTGACCGCGAGCTGGGCGCGCTGTGTCCCACCTGCGTTGGCGAGGTGTACCACGAGGTGCCCTTTCTGCACCTCACCCGGCTCAAACCGCGGGGCTGACGGGGCAATGCCCAGCACGCGCACGTGAGGCTCCTTGCGCGCCGCCCATACGACGGCGCGCCCCAAGAGGCTGTACAGGTACTCCCAAAAGTCCTCCCTCAGCTCTCCGCGGTGCGCAGCCAGTTCGGGGAACAGCGCGTAGTTGTGGTAACCGAGCGCGACGACCCGCCCCTTCCCGTACTGCTTGACCGCAACGACCGGGGCGCCACCCTCGCCGGTTACCAGGGCCTGCGAGTCCTTGCCCAGCTTATACAGGTAATGCTTCAGTGCCGGATAGGGCAGTGCCCCGAACGGTATGCCGTCCACGACGTAGTGGTCCGCGGCCCTGCGCCAGACATGCCCCGAGATCGCTTCCTGCGGCGGCCGCGGATAACCCTCATCTACGCCTGCGCCCGGGCCATCGAGCCGCGTCGACTCCACCTGGGTAAGGGGCGACAGCTTCCACAGGCTCTTGTCGCGCTCGTCCTCTCCCAGGTGGGGGTGGACGAGCACCAGCCCCTCGCCGCGGCGAACTCGCGCTTCGATCAGTTCCCGTATCCGCTTCGGAATGTGGTTCCAGCCCAGAACGCTGTGCATCACCAGCACTTCGTACCGGGCATTCGACTTCAGTTCCGCCTCCAGGACTGCGTAGGACTTGGAGTAATCCTTGGGATCCCGGCCGTCGAAATCCGCATATCGATCCATACACCAACGGTTTACGTCCCACCGCGGGTCAATGCTCACGACTCGTGGATCAAGAGTGAGCCGCTGCATGAGTTCCACCACAACCCGCCCCTCGTCTACGCTCGACACGAAGAACGCGCGGATCGGGCCTTTGACATAGGGGTCGGCCCACTTCACGTGGGGGGTGACGAGATCCTGCGAGTAGACGACGTCGTACTCCGGCGCCTCTGCCGGGCGCCGCGCTCGGCTCTTCCTCACGACAGTTCCTCCTCCATACGACATGCGTGACAACTTGAGTCCTGCGTCTTCTTGTCCGTGCCTGTTCCCTCTCCTGCTCAACAAGCCCTGCGGCGGTCTCGCCTCCCCTTTGTCTGTTGCGGGCAGACGTGGTATCTTAGAGTGTCGAAGAAACCGTGGGTAGCCCCCTTCCCGCGGGCGATCGGTGTCAGATCAGCGACCGCTGTCAACCGAGCTCCAATCTCGGCATACGAGAGGTCCAGCGCTATGAGAGATCGCTCGCAGCTACGGGCGGCACATCCGCCTCACTCTCCGGGACGCTTGATTCCGCTTCCGGCCGAATCGCATCGGAGGCGGCTGCGATACGAAGTCCTCGGACTCAGCCTGTTCGCCCTCGGTCTGCTGCTTCTGACCGGAGCGGGTCGGCAATCGGGCTTGGTTGCTCCCTTCCTCCATCATGCCCTGTCCTTCCTGGTCGGCAGAATCGGCGCTGTCGCAGTCGGCCTCGCTCTGCTGGGTCTCGGCTCGGTCATGGTCACGCGGTGGGAGCGCGTCGAGTTCGGCCGGCTCGTCGCTGGTTTTGCCATCCTACTGTGGATAAGCCTCGCCATGTGGGAACTCGCCCTCCCCGCTGGGGGCTTCTTCGGCCGCGACTTCGCTGCGGCTCCGAGTGGGCTGCTCGGCGTGCTGCTCGCCGAGACCCTACGCCCGCTCTTTGGTCGCGCTGTTGGCATCTTGTTACTGGCGTTGGCCGGTCTGTGTGCTATCGGCTACGTCAGCGACACGCCTCTCGTTCGAATGGCGTCTCTTGCGGCCTTGGTCGCACGGCGCGTGGGCGAGGCGGCGACACGGTCTGTTCGAGGCCTGCGCCTGCCGCGCTGGCCTCGAAGGGAGCTGCGGCGCGATGCGCAGCGCCCGCGGCGCAAGGCTGCGCCGCCGCAGCCTCCGGTACAGGAGCCCGAAACAGCGGATGACGCGACCGAGACCGACACGCAGGAGGGACCTCAACAGCCGCGCCTCCAACTGCTCGATTCCCAACAGGAGAACGCGGGCGACGGAGACACGGGCGGTGACAGCGGAGGTGGCGGGGAAGGCGACCCCTACGCCGGCTACCAGCTCCCGCCCCTGAGTCTGCTGACCGAGGCGCCGTCTTCTGAGGATGCCAAGCGCGAGGCCCTTGCCAGCGCCGAGGCACTCGAGGACGCTCTCGCCAGCTATGGCATTGGGGCGCAGGTCGTAGACGTCGAACGCGGCCCACGGGTCACGCGCTACGAGATCATGCTGCCCCCGGGGGTACGGGTAAGCAAGGTCACCAACCTGGCTGACGATTTGGCGTACGCGCTGAAGGCGCTGGCCGTGCGCGTCGAGGCCCCTGTGCCCGGCAAAGGCGTCATCGGCATCGAGGTCCCAAATCCGGAGGTTGCGTTCGTCCACTTGCGGGACGTTCTCGAGTCGAAGGCCGCCCAGCGCACGAGGTCGGGCATCGCGTTCGCGTTGGGGCGCGATATCCCCGGCCACCCGATGATGGCCGATCTCGCGGCGATGCCACACCTGCTCATCGCCGGCGCGACCAACTCCGGGAAGAGCGTGTGTCTCAACTCCATGATCGCCTCCATCCTCTTCCGGGCGCGCCCAGACGAGGTGAAGCTCTTGCTGATCGATCCCAAGCGGGTCGAGCTGAGCCTGTTCGAAGGCATCCCACACCTGGTTGCACCCGTGGCGCACGACGCAAAGGAGGCCGCCGGGCTGCTGCGGTGGGCGATCCGAGAGATGGAGGTGCGCTACTCGCAGTTCGCCGAACTGGGGGTGCGCAACGTGAACGGCTGGAACCAGCGCGCTCAGGTCGAGGATGGTATGGAGCCGCTTTACTTCCTGGTGATCGTTATCGACGAGCTCGCCGACCTCATGATGCAGGCGGCAACCGAGTTCGAGACCTCCATCTGCCGACTTGCCCAGCTCGCCCGGGCGACCGGGATTCACCTGGTGGTTGCGACCCAGCGGCCCTCCGTCAACGTCATCACCGGCACCATCAAGGCGAACATCGCCTCCCGTATCGCCTTTGCCGTCGCCTCGCAGGTAGACTCGAGGACCATTCTCGACATCAACGGGGCGGAGAGGCTGGTCGGGTCCGGCGACATGCTCTACCTGCCGCTCGATGCTCCCACAGGAAAGCCCGTCCGCATCCAGGGAGCCTACATAAGCGAGCGCGACACGAATACTCTGGTGCAGTTCCTGAAGAACCAGGCGAAGCCCCGGTATGCGCAGGGCGCCATCGAGAGTGCTGGCTCGGTGGTCATCAAGAGCGGCGAGGATGAGGAGGCCGACGACCCGATGTTCGAGAAGGCGCTGGAGTTCGTGCTTGCCACGAAGCACGCCTCCGCATCCATGCTTCAGCGTAAGTTCAAGCTCGGCTACACCCGCGCTGCACGGCTGATAGACATGATGGAGGAACGGGGATATGTCGGCCCCCACGACGGACGAAAGCCCCGCGAGGTCTACGCGACTACCGCCGACCGGATTGCCGAACTTGCCCGGCGCGGATCCTCCGACGATCTTGAGACAGGCGAGGACGAGCTCGCCGGAGAGGACCGCGGCGAGTTCGAGGACGATTAGCTGTCAGCGCAAGCCGCGCAGCGGACATAGGCGAAAGACTGGGTTGGGATAGGCCTCTGGGGGCTTAACTACTGTGCGGAGGCGCAGACCTGCTGGGGCTCCCCTGCCCCCTGCTTGCAGCATGCGCCTACAGCTCGTCCCAGCCCTGCTTCTCCCTGACGATGTCCAGCGTCATGCGCACCAAGTCAATGGGGCGCTTGAGCCCGTGGTCTTCGATGCGTTCAAGCGCCGCCTCGCGGTATTTTCTCTTCACTTGGGCGCGGCTGGTCCCACTGAGCTTCAGCGCCGCCCTGACGAGGTTATCGTCCCAGTCCTGTTTTTCCTCCACCATGTCGAGCACCGCGTCCACAATCGCTTCCGGCTTACGGAGCTTTCGACTGCGCACAAGCGGAATGGCATCGGTGAGGTACGCCGCGGCGACCGCGGCCGCTTTCCTGGTGGCGAGCTCGGGCACGAGGGTCCGCAGCAGCCTGCGACACATGACGTTCAGCTTCAGGAAAAGGCTGAGCAGCACGGCACTTCTCCTTTGTCGACATAGAGGCTTGTTGGCTCGGCTACCCCAGGTACTCTAACTGAGAACGTGACCGGGGTCAATGCCGTCGGACTGAATCCCAAGGCTGCAACTCGACCGTCGCTTGCCCGTGGCGGTGCTTCTCGAGTTCGGCCGTTCGCGTCTGTGCCTCTGCTCCCATCTCAAACAAACACACTATTGCTTTGTCGGCCTGCGGGTCCTAGAAGCCGCCGCGGCCCGCTCTCGGCCCCCTCTTCGAGGAGTCCTTCGGCCCCAGGGAGAACCTCGTATAGACGAGTTGAAAGCCCCTTGGCGTCCTTGTCACGATGGGAAGACTGACACGCTCATGAGCGCCGCCGATGCCGGACCGCGCCGCGACCTGCGACGCGAGCTAACGATATTCCTAGTGGCCGTCGCCGTACTGGGGCTTAGCGGCGGCATTTTCGAGACCACCTTCAACAACTTCCTCAGCGACACGTTCGACATCACGGCCGAGGCGCGCGGCAAGCTCGAGTTCCCTCGAGAGCTGCCCGGCTTCCTCGTCGCGGCAATGGGCGGGATGCTGTTCTTCCTCTCTGAGATCAGACTTGGCGCCCTCTCGGCTGTGGGCATTGCGCTCGGTATCGCGGGCCTCGCTCTGGTTGGCGGCAGCTACCCCTTGATGATTGCCTTCATGGTGATCTGGAGCGCCGGCAACCACCTGCTCATGCCGGTCAACAGCACCATAGCGCTCAGCCTGGCGCCGCCGGAGCGCCGGGCGGCACGACTGGGCCAGATCGGGGCCGTCGGGATGGGCGGGACCATTGTGGGAGCCATCGTCGTGTGGGCCGGCCTGCAGTACCTGGGCGCGAGCTACAGCACTACCTTCACGATCGCGGCCTGTGGGGCGGTCGTGGTGGCGGCGATGATATCGCGGATGGGCCCTCTCCCGGCGCGCGCTGCGCGAAGGCCGAAGCTCGTGCTGAAGCGGAAGTATCTGCTCTTCTACCTGCTCAATATCTTCTCCGGCGCGCGCAAGCAGATCTTCATAACGTTCGGCCCGTGGGTGCTCATCAAAGTGTTTGGAGAGCCCGCGCCCACGATAGCAAAGCTCTGGATCGTCTCGTCAGCGATCGGTATCATAGTCCAGCCCCAGCTCGGCAAGCTCATAGACCGCGTCGGCGAGCGCGCAATCCTGATGGCGGATGCTCTGATGCTGATCGCCATCTGCATGGGCTACGGCTTCGCCGAGCAACTGCCTCTGCTCAAGCCAGTGCGCCTGGTATATGCCTGCTATGTGCTGGATCACGTTCTGTTCGCCACGGCCATCGCGCGTGCCACCTACCTGGACAAGATCGCCGAGGACGAAGCCGACATCCATGCGTCGCTCTCGTTGGGAGTGACCATCGATCACGCAGTGTCGATGTCGATACCCACGGCAGGCGGGCTGCTGTGGGTCGCGTACGGTTTCCCCTATGTCTTCCTCGCTGCGGCCGCAATCGCCGCGCTCAACTTCCTGGCGGCCGGTTTCGTGAGGATTCCGCGGTCGCCCTAGCCCATCGCTTCGGTCCGCCGACGGGGCCGAGCAGAGATGAAGGAGGGGAGACCGGGCAACTGCAGGCGCGCGTCGCCCCGCTGAACGACTTACCCTCTCCTGGAGCTAGTGGCGACCGCCGTGTATGGACGCGTGGCGGCGGGCCTGGCGGAGCGCGACCGTTCCTGGGAATGGGTATGCCGTCTTAGAGGCCACCTGGCGCCCCATTTTCAAAGGGTCCAATCAGTGCTCGGGGATTGGGACGGCCGGCCCGCGCTCGAACGGCGCGAGGCCTTGCAGGACGGGGCCTGATTGGGGGTGAATGCTGGTCTGTGCAGCCGAGTTGCCTGAGAGGGAGTGGAGGCAAATCCGGAGACTGGAGCGACAAGCATGCGCAGTGACAGACGGCCGAATGTCGTCCTCTTCGTGGCCGATCAGTGGCGTGCGAAGGACGCGGGGTATTGGGGGAACCTGCTTGTCGAGACGCCTCACATTGATCGGCTCGCTGCCGAGGGAGCCAGCTTTCGGAGATGCTTCGTGCAGAATCCCGTGAGCACGCCGAGCCGGGCCTCCATGGCGAGTGGATGGTACTGCCATGTCAACGGCCACCGGACGATGCACCGCATGCTGCGGGCGCACGAGCCGAACATGCTGCGGTACTTCAAGGAGGCCGGCTATCACGTGTGGTGGGGCGGGAAGAACGACATGATCGCGGAGGAGGTGATATCCGCCTCCTGTCATGACCGGGTGACGGGCACGGGCGGCCGCGAGACGTTCAACACGAGCCCCTGGAAGCTCGGCGACCGGCTGTACCACACCTTCCTCTGGGGGGAAGTGCCGGAGAACTACGGGATGTCGTTGAGCGACGACTATACGGCCGAGCAAGCGGTGGAGTTCATCCGGCACTCGCCCGCGGAGCCGTACTTCATGCTGGTGAACCAGAGCTATCCGCATCCGCCCTACGCGGTCCCCGAGCCTTACTTCTCGATGTACGACCGCTCTGCGCTGCCTTTCCCGATCCCCGCGCCGGAGGGTATTGCGGGCAAGCCGAAGATACTGCGGATGGTGCACGAGCGGATGCGGATGGATGAGATCACGGATGATGAGCTGCGGGAGATAGTCGCGGTCTATTATGGGATGATAACAAAGACCGACCGCAATCTCGGCAGCATCGTCGCGGCGCTGAAGGAACGGGCAGCGTGGGGCAATACAATCGTGGTCGCAACGTCGGATCACGGGGATTTCGCCGGCGATTACCTGCTAGCAGAAAAGATGCAGAACACATTCGAGGACGTGCTGGTCAATGTGCCGTTCGCGATTCGGGTGCCCGGATGTGATCCGCTGCCGGCTCCGTCGGATGCATTGGTGGAGATGATTGATCTGCTTCCCACGCTGGCGGAGGCCTGCGGGATCGAGCTGGGACATACTCACTTCGGGCGTTCGCTGCTTCCGCTGCTGCGCGGGGAGACGATGGATCATCGCCAGTACGTATTCAGCGAGGGAGGCGCTCTGAACACGGAGATCCACACGCATGAGACCGACCGGCCGAGGGAGAACATCTACTGGTCGCGGCCGGCGCTGCAATTCACGCAGCCGGAGGTGCACGGGAAGGCGGTGATGATCCGCTCGAAGGAGTGGAAGTACGTGCGGCGGCTGTACGACACGGATGAGCTTTACGACCTGAAGAACGATCCGGATGAAGTGAACAACCTGATAGACGATCCTTCGCTGGCTTCGGTGCGAGACCAGCTTGTCGCGGCGATGGCCGAGTGGTTCATCGAGACCGGCGATCAAGTGCCATGGCGGTGGGACCTGCGCCACCCGAAGGAGGGCCATCCGAAGTGGTCGGAGGAGGCGGCGAAGCACGGGTTCGTGAAGGATGTGAGCGATGACTGAGGAGAAAGCGCAGAGATGAACATCATCGTCATTGTGCTGGACAGTCTCCGGCAGGATCATGTCAGCCTCTACAACAAGGGCCAGAGGCCGTTCGACGACGTGCGCGCGTGCCAGACCCCCAACCTCGACAAGTTTGCAGAGGGCTGCACCGTCTTCCACAACGCCTACCCCGAGGGGCTGCCGACGATGCCGGTGCGGCTGGCCCTGATGACCGGTCAGTGGACGCTGCCGTTCCGGAGTTGGGAGCCCCTGCGGGAGACCGACATCACCATCGCAGAGATCCTGGGCGCGCGCGGCTACGTCTGTGGGCTGGTCTCCGATACGTATCACTACCGGGCGCCGGGGATGAACTACCACCGCGGATTCCATGCCTATCGGTGGGTGAGAGGGCAGGAATACGATCCCTACACGTCGTCTCCCACGCGCCGCAATGTGGACGACTATGTGAACTCGAACTTCGACCAGCAGTGGCGGGGGCGAGTCGGGCAGTTTCTGGCCAACACGGATAAATTCACTGAGGAGTCGCATTGGTTCGCGGCGCAAGTCGTGGACGAGAGCATCGCGTGGCTTCGAGCGAATAGATCACATGAGAAGGTCTTCCTCTGGATAGACTCCTTCGATCCGCACGAGCCCTGGGATCCGCCGGCCCGCTGGGACACGTACGGGGCCTCGGACTACAGCGGCCCTCGTCTCATCCTGCCGATGGGAGGTGCGATGCAGGACTGGGCCTCTCCACAGGAGGTGCGGCACATCCGCGGGCTCTACGCGGGTGAGGTCACCTTCGTGGACCACTGCTTCGGCCGGCTGTTCGAGGCGCTCGGCGAACTCGGCTACCTCGACGACTCGCTGGTCATCATCACGAACGACCACGGGCATCCGCTCGGCGACCACGGCAAATTCCTCAAGGGCACCGACCGGATGCACTCTGAGTTGCTCGAGTGCCCCTTCCTCGTGCGCCTCCCGGGCGGCAGGAATGGCGGCAGAGAGACCGAGGCGCTCGTGCAGTTCCACGACGTGCTGCCGACCATCCTGGACGTGCTGGAGATGCAGAGCGACACGGTCGGCATGCACGGGCGTTCGTTTCGGCCGGTGCTGGAGGGGGACGTGGAAGACCATCGGCAGGCGGTCATCTCCGGCTATCACCCCGGCCCCGAGCGGTGTGTACGTGACAGAACCTGGTCCTACGTCCGCCGACCCGACGGGGAGCCAGACCAACTCTTCAACCTCGAAGACGATCCTGGGGAGACGCGTAACCTTGTGGATGAGCACCCGCAGGAGGCCCAGCGACTGGCGTCCGCCTTTGGCCCCTACTTCTACCGCGCGCCGGTGCGTGCGGTGAAGGGCGTGCAGGGGCGGTACGAGATGGGCTCTGCATCGGTTGCCTAGGTGGCTCGCATTGCAGCGCGTGGTGGAGGGACGGAGATGTCTATCTGCACCGCGGCACGTCTGACATGGTTGACCGTCGCGCTGGCCAAGGGTAGAATCCCTTTCTCTGTATGAGCCGGATGCACACGAGCAATGACCGTCTTCGCGGCCCGGCGAGTCCGCCGCCACCCGGCACGCCGCTGGCTAGCTTCGTGCTCTTCGTCTCACTCGCCTCGCTGCTCGCCATGATCTACGCGCTTGCCGAGTGGTGGCACCTCGCCGGCGGATTCGGCTTCCCCTCCGATGGCGCCTGGGCGCGGACCGTCTTTGCGAGCCACGTTGCCGCGGGCGAGGGTCTGTGCTTCAATCCGGGCACCCCGTCGGCTGGCGTCGCCGGCGCATCCTGGATCGCCGCTGTTGCCGCCGTGGGCTTCTTTACGGGTAAGTTCCTCGCGAGCGCGAAGGTGCTTGGCGTGCTCTCCGTTATCCTCACCGCCATCCTCAGCTGGTACATCGTGCTTGATCTGCTCGGCGACTGGCGTTTTGCCTTCTTGGCGGGACTGTTGGTGGCTGCTAGCCCGCGGCTCGCAGCAGCGGGTCTGAGCGGTAGCGAAGCGGCGTGGGCCGCGCTCTTAGTCTCGGCCGGTATCTACTGGCACGCAAGCGGCTGGCAGGGCACGACACAGCAGCGTGCCTGGGGCGCTGCTGCGCTGGGGCTGGCGGCTCTGAGCCGCCCCGAGCTTGGGCTGCTCGTGCCCGTGCTGCTCGTAGACCGATGGCTCATTGCGTTGCTCTACGCACCTCGGGAGCGGGCAATCAGACAGGCACTCGCGTATAGCCTCCCCGAGACCGGCGGCGCCTTGCTGCTGCTCGCGCCGTATGTCATATACAACTGGCGCGCGGTCGGGCCCCTCTGGCAGCAGCCAGAGAACGCGCTCCACGTGCAGTCCACCTGGGGATGGGCGGGTGCTGCGCTCGCCGCTCTGTGGACAGACAATCCTGTTCTGCTCTGCGCCGCGATCCTCGGTATCCCCATGGCGGTTGCCGCGACTCTGGACTCTGAATCGCGCCATCGTAGCTTCCTCCTCGTGTTGATCCCCATCGTCACACTCGTTCCCGTGGGAATGATGTGGTACCATGCAGCTCCGAGCAACGCCATCTACACTGCCGCATACCTGACTCCCGTGGTCGCGATCCTCGGCGCGGCCGGCCTGTTCCTCGCACGCCGAATCGCCGCGCAGCGCATCGTCCCGGAACAGGGCATGCCCCAGCGTGTCGCCTTCGCCGCCGGCATTGCCGTCGTGTGTACGGCCATTCTCGCTTTTCACGCGCTCGGGCATCGCCCGTCTTGGCAACAGCATGGATTCCAAGTCAAGAAGGTGAGCGATCTACAGGGGTACATCGGAAGGTGGGCCGCCGGCCACCTCGCCCCCGATGCTTCGATTGCGAGCAGGGAGGTGGGTGCGATCGGCTTCTTCTCGGGCCGCCGCATGGTAGACCTCGGAGGCACTATATCACAGCAGGGGCTCGCCTATCTCAGCCAGCCCGGACCCCCCGATACCAATCTCCTCACTTTCATGCAGAAGGTCCGTCCCTCACACCTCGCAATCCGGCCCGGCGAATTCCCGGACCTGTCGCGCCGCGCCGACCTGCTGACGCCCGCTGTAACGTGCGCGGTCAGCGATCCGATCGCCGGCGGCATGACCACCATGACCCTCTACGAGAGCCCATGGCCGCCGCCGTCGGTGGAAGAAGCACGGGGGCTGACAGAGCGCGATAAGTAGCAGTCGGGAGCCGGAAGTCGGCATTAGCTGGTCTAGTCCAGCGGTATCCGCACCCAGGGAACCCCCTGCTCTGCACGCCAGGCCTCGAGCCACTTCGGCCGCAGCCACCCCAGGCCCATGTGTACTCCCCTGCCGCTGGCGTCGCCGTAGCGTTTCGCGAGTTCGGCGTCTGACGGTGGTTCAGGCGGCAGCGGCGCATCTCGCACGGCCTGGTAGAGCTGCTGCGGCGCGTCATCCCTCAAGTTGCCGAGCCGATATGGTGGGGCCTCGCCGTGGATGCTGTAGAGAGACAGGTCGAGGTTGGGAGTCACCAGCAACGGGAGGCTTCCAGCTTCGTCCGCCGACCCACGATGGTCCTCTGCCTCTTGTGGAGCCGTCATCGCTGCGCGCGTCAGAGCTCCTTCTGTGTGAGCCGTGGGGTTCTTCCAGAACTCGCGGTACCCCCAGTTCACTTTCATGCCCGCAGGGGGCAATCCGGCGAGTTCGTCAGGCTCCGGTCGGATCGTTTCATAGGTGGGACCGCGGGCGGACCAGACCATAACGTAGGTCGGCATGAACCGCTCCGCACCGAGGGAAAGGGCCAGCTCAGCCAAGTGCTTCACTTCGGCGATGTTGCGTCGCGAGATGATGATGTTTGCGCCTGTCTCTATGCCCTCATCTCGACAGCGTTCCATAGCCGTGATGATGGCGGAGAAGGCCCCGCGTCGCCGACACAGCTCATCGTGTGTCTCATCCAGGCCGACGAAGGTGAACCAGATGTGCTGGAGCCCTGCCCGCCTGAAGTCCGCGAGCACTTCCGGAGCCTGAGGAGCTGTCCCCAGACACCAGCCGTCTGTGATCGCAAGCCGCCCCTCGCCGGTGTCCTGGAATGCCTCCGTTCCAATCTCCGCGCTCCTCAGGAAGGACCATACGGCCACCGCCTCGGGGTGGTAGAACAGCTCGAACAGCGGCCAGAGTTCGAGCCTCTTCGCCAGGGGCCGATCTCCCGCCAGTCGCACTGCGTGGAGCCGCTCAGCGGCCAATCTCAGGTCATCCAGGGACAGCATGCCGCCAGGCCAGCTCGGCTCGAACATGGGCGCGGTCGCGGAACGTGTCCCGCCGACCTGCATGCCGACGATGAGGGACCCGTAGACCGGCGGGCGCTCCGCCAGAAGCCGCACCCGTGCAGCGAGACCGGGTGGCAGTGTGAAGGTCGCCGCCCTCTCATCCGCGTCGCTCACAAGCACCTCCAGTTGCCCCCGCAGCGCCTGCCGGGCTCGCCAGAGGCGGGTCTTGACGGCGCTGGCGGTGATCTCGAGGTGACCTGCGATCTCCACGACCGAGAGACCTCCGAAGTAGTGCAGCAGGACGGCCTCCTTCAGGTCAGAGGGGAGATCCTCGAGGGCGGCCGAGACAACGAGACGGCGCTCGGTTTGTTCGTGCCACGCCCCCTCCCAAGCAGCACCCATCGCCTGCGCCATCCGCTCTCGGAGGGCTCGCTCGTAGCGATGGTTTCGGCGTGCTTCAAGGAAGACGTTGTGCGCGATCCCGAGCAGCCACGGGATTGGACGGCGCGGACCGTCTCCCCTCTCGATCGCGCAGTAGGCCCGAACGAACGTCTCCTGGCAGAGGTCGCTCGCCTCGGCGGTCGAGGCCGTGCGCGCGACCAGATAGCGCAGGACCGGCCGCTGCGCCTGCTGGACGAGTGCTTCGAAGTCGAGAGGCTGAGTTGCGGGCCTGGGCCGCGCCATCGGTCACCTCTATGAGGAGGTTGCACGACCGTGTGTCTTGGTCACCTCGGCTGATCGGTCGGGGAGCGTGATGTCGTGATGTGCCGACGCATCTGGATCATATGCGGCTGAAAGCCCATCTTGCGCCAGAAGGCGTTGGAGACGGGGTTGTAGGCCGCCGCGCCGACGTGGACTTCGGTCAAGCCGCGCTCGCGGAACCAGTCGAGGAGCGCGGCGACGAGCTTGCGCCCGACGCCGCGGCGCCGGCAGCTTGCCGCCACACAGGTGTCGTGAATCGCGCCGTAGTGGCGGCCCTTGAAGACGGGCGGCCCCTCGTCCGGCTTGCCCATGATGTAGCCGACGAGTTCGTGGCCCGTGTCCGCCACGAGCACTATCCTGTCTGGATCGGTCAGCCACTCGTCGAGCCAGCGCAGCCAGATTTCGAGCGCATCCTCCCTCATCTCGAATGCCCTCAGGTCGAGCTGGTAGTGGAACTCCATCAGCTCCTGCCAGAGCCGGCCGATGGCGGCGCGGTCTTCGAGTGTCGCCTCTCTTATGTGAGGATCGTCACTCATTGTGTTGCTCGTTTTCTGGCGAGGAGGCGCCAGTGGAACTTGCGTTCCTCTCCTTCCCCGGATTCAGCTTCGTGCATCGACACGATGTCGTACGCGTGGAGCAGCTCCCGCACCTCCTCTTCGGCGGAGTAGTGGTGCGGGATCGGCCCCTCGGGATGATCCGGATTGATCCACGTGCCGGGCTCGATCTCTGTGCCGCGGCCGCAGTGCATGTGCCGTGGTGTGGGCGTCACCCAGACGAAGTAGCCGCCAGGCCCGAGCTTCGCCGTGATGGTTTCGATGATCTTCTTCAGCCTGGCGAGGTCGGTGTGATGGATGACGTGGGAGCCGATGGCGCCGTGGAAGTGTCCGTCGGGGAACGGAAACTCGGTCATATCGACTCGCAGGACCTGGGCCTTGAGGTTGACGTCGGCGAGGTTCCTCGTGCAGGCTTCGATGGCGGCGGGGGAGTCGTCGGTAGCCGTCATCTCGAAGCCGCGCGCCGCAAGATACACCGTGTGTCGGCCCGGGCCGCAGCCGATGTCGAGCACCCGCGAGCGTCCCTCGGCCCGCAACCGGCCGGCCATGTCCTCGACCTCGGGCAAGGGCGGCAGCGATTCCCACAGCTCCCGGATCTCTGGGTCACGCCACAGATCCTGCCAGCCAGCGCTCACCTCCGTCCTCCTTTGGCTGCCACTACGGTACCGAGAATGCTGTGCTTCGCAACGCAGTCAACGTGGACAAAGCCTGCGTCCCTTAGATCTTGCTCGGTCTCCCACAGCGTACCGGGCTTGTCGCCGAGCTTCTTCTCGCTCGCGAGTTGCCTTTCCCTAACCTGGGCGACGCTCACCTGGGGGTCGAAATGTTCTCTTATGCGATTCGTCATCCACTCAATCCACGAGTCGAACTCCCACGTAGCGAGAGTCTCGGACTCGGCACGGAAGCGATCAGTCAAGATGAGTGCTCCGCCTGCGCGAAGGGAATCGTGGATCCCAGCAAACAGCGGGAGACGCGCCTGCGGGTCGACATGATGCAGGGCGAAAGCAGATACGATCACATCGAAGGGCGCGGTCGACGACTGCTCTGGTAGGCCTTCGTCCAAGTCGTGCTTAAGAATCCTGACTCGCGGGTTGTCAGCGAAACGCTCCCGACTTGCTTCGAGCATCGCGTCTGAGAAGTCGACGAGGCAGAAGTCACCTCGTGGGCTCTTCTCCAGGATTGCCGCCGTCACATCGCCGTGGCCACAGCCAAGGTCTAGGATTCGTGGTTGCTCCCCGCCAATGCAGACTGTCAGTTCGGCCACCATTCCCAGAATCTCGTGGCGGTTGGGGATGACGACTTCGGCCACTCTCATATAATGCCGCGCCGACTCGCTGGATTGCCATCCCTTCATGCTGCCTCCCCCGGTTTCCTCGCCAAGATGATGAGACCCCTTGAATCATGTCCGTACTCCGAGCCATCGTATCCACCGTAAGACCGGGCCCACTCCAGCCCGACTCGGCGGAACATGCCCATCCACTCCGAGTGCGAGTACATCCGCAGCACGAACCCGGTCTGCCGTCGCGCCCCGTCGGGAGCGATGATCGTCCGCGTCATCG
>Ga0180437_10004877_pt1 | contig 18756 bp, 26 predicted proteins | sample SS_ome_4_FD_132410 | JGI IMG/M metagenome (GOLD analysis project Ga0180437, IMG submission 132410) | Hypersaline lake sediment archaeal communities from the Salton Sea, California, USA - SS_3_D_1 metaG | ecosystem: Environmental > Aquatic > Non-marine Saline and Alkaline > Hypersaline >... | reverse complement strand
GCACGACGAATCCCCCCTGGGGGTGATGCGCCCACTGGACCCAAGGAAAACGCTGGTCGTAGACGTTCCACTGACCCATGGGCCGCATTCTACTCGCTCTGGGGCTTGACAGCTAGACCTGATACCATTCAGGGCGTGCGGACGAACGCGATCCCCGGCGGCAAGGCCGAGCAATTGGGGTGGCCCCCCGAGCGGTACGACCAGCACCAGCTGGCACTGGGGGTGCGCGTCGAGATGGAACATACCAGCGATCCGGTGCTCGCCCAGGAGATCGCTATGGACCACCTCGCGGAGCAAGTGCTCATGGGGGTTCCGCAGGACTACTACACGCGCCTCGAAGCGATGGAGGAAGGGATGCATCCCAACGCCAAGTGGTCCACCGCCTACGTCAACGATCTGCCCGACAGCGCATTCGCGTACATCGAGCCCGGCGGTCGCAAGGACAAGGACGGCAAGACCAAGCCTCGCTCGCTGAGGCATCTTCCGTACAAGAACCACCTCGGGAAGGTGGATCTACCGCACCTCCGCAACGCGCTGGCTCGACTCAGCCAGGTCAAGGATCTGTCGGCCAGCAAGGAGCGCAAGATCCGCGAGAAGCTGGAGAACGTACTGGCGAAGCACGGCGGATATGAGCACGCGGCGAACGTCGCCATCGGCGGCGATCCGGAGCACCCAGCATTTCAGGTTGGTGCAGAGCACGGTCGTGAGGATCTTGCCAAAGGTCAACACGGTGATCCACGCGCCTCCTACAACGCCTGGCTCGACTACATGGGAAAGCGAGGCAAGGTTCAGTCATGGATGTACGATCCAGACTCCAAGCTTCAGTACATCTACGGCTACGACTCGGTACGATACAAGGGGCGACCAATGTTTTTGAGCAATCACGAAGGCAGCATCGACTACGAGAAGGCAAGCGAGATGGCAGCCGGGTTGGCCGCCAGGGGACTCGCAGCATGGCCGATCTCCGTGAAACTGCAAGAGGCCGGATACGACAAGGCGCTCGCCGACGGCATCGCCATCGCGACGGAGCGGCGGCAGGAGCTTGCCGATCTACAGCGACGTCAGCATGGCGTCCGATCCCGGCAAGGCGTGATGCTGGAGGAGCGCGAGCAGATGGACCCGTTTTGGAGGCTGCACGCAGGAGTGACTCCGGAACGCATTCGCCGTCGTGCTGCCCCTGTGGAGCCAGAAGCTCCTGTACCGGAGCCCTCGTTGCCCCCAATCGAGTTGGGGGTTGGTCCGCGCCAGCCCGTGATGCTCACCGAGCAAGACGTTCGGGACGAGCTGGCTTCCCAGTTGTCCGCGGGCGTCATCAATCGCCAGGAGTACGCGGCGGGCATCAAGCGGCTGCGTGACGAGATCCGTGCGGGACAGACGCAGTTTGCTCGCAATCCGCATTTCACTGAGGAGGAGGCTTTCGCAGCGCTTCAGACACGGCTTTCCACTCCGATGAAGTACGCAGCGATGCAGGTCGAGCAGGGCGTCAACCCCGATCAGGCGACACGCATGGCGTCGGCGAAATATGGGTTGTCGGAGAACGACACGGCAATCCTCCACTACATCATGGACGCCTACGAAATGTTGGACGTACCGATGGTGGCAAACAAGGGTGACTACGTTCTTGTCTACGACGATGGGGCGGGACGTCGTGACTATTTCCATCGGTATGCACCGAGACGCCTGACGAACATCACGAAGGAGAGAGCGGCGCAACTTGTGGCTTCCGGGATGCCTTTGCAGGTTGGTGACGTGGGAATGGACCAACAGCTGGAGCTACAGGCGCTTCAGCAGGTGCGATTCGATCCGCACATTCCTCCAATGCGAGCCCAGTCGCATCACTTCGCGGTGAACCGCACTGCTCTCGACATCGGCACCCACGCGCTGTACGTGCCGGACAATCAGGTCGTGAAGGTCATCGGCTACGAGGCGGGGCGCGTGGTCGTGTCGATGCCCGACGGCAAGCCCGAGATCGTGTCACATACCGACCTGTCGCATGACGCCTACGAGATCCAGGTTACGGAGGCGATGGCGCAGTTGATGGACGGCACCGATCCGGGGCGCGTCGTCAAGAACCTGACCAGCGAGGACGTGAGCGAGGAGTTCGCGCTCACGGCCATGGAAGATGCCGCCCAGCGGCTCGCAGCAGAAAGGGTGCGCTGATGTCGATCACGCCTTGGATCTACATGGGGCTGGGGGCGGTATGCCTGGTGCGCGGCCTGTTCCGTCCGCACCGTGCCGTCGTCAAGAAGGGCGAGATCCTGGATTGTCCAGGCCCAAATGAGTTTGGGGAGTGCGATCCGTTCCTGTCGCTTGAAGCGACGCCAGCCGAGAAGGTGTTCTCGGTGGCTCCCGGGCGCATCGTGGCCGTTGGCGACACGTTCGTGCATCTACTCACGACCAACGACACCGCCGTCGTCATGTACGACGGCATCGTGCCCGAGGTCGAGGAAGGCCAGTACGTGACGCGCGGTCAGAAGGTTGGCATCGTGGATGAGGACGGCCTCATGCGCTTCAGCGTCACGCAACTGCTGCCGGCAGAGGACGGCGGCATGATCGCGCAAACGGTGCCCCCGAGCGCATGGCTCGCTGTGCGCGGCTTCCGGGTGTTCGCCTACGGCCGTCCCATGGGCGACGACTGGTGCGGTGGCGGCCGACGCATCGACGTCCCACCCGACGTCAAGAAGGTCTGCAACATGAAGCGGCCCATGGGTGGCAGGTTCGGGCTGTTGCCGATCGAGGTGAACCTCGGCGAGGGCTGATGGCGCAGTACGTCGCCACGTTGATCAACCCGACCAGGCACCCTGAGTACGGGAAGCGCCTATACGACGTGTACCTGTACCAGCACTTGGTCTGGGTGTACCCGCCGGTCTCCGTCGATTCCATGCGGCACGCTACCGTTCTGCGCGATCCACGGCGACTAGGACAGGGCTTCTTCGCGCGTGATGACGTGATTGAGATCCTGGACGATAGCTTCTCCCGCAGCCACACGCCAAGTGGAGTCAAGGAGAAGAAGTCAGGGCTCGGCCTGATGCTCTACTCTGGACTCTCCATGTCGGCTTCAATGTCGATGGACGTCGATGGGATCTACTCGACGGCTGATGAGCAGCGCACCAAGGAAGCTGACAAGTGGTGGAATGACCAAACGAAGCGCAGGTTCGCAAAGAAAACGGAAGCGCGCCAAGGTGGTTGCGTGGACATGATCCACGACATCAGCCCCGACGACATCTCGCGAGACGTTCTGGCTCAGTACATGGAGGTCGATGAGGGAGACGCCAGGAAGCTTGTTCTTCACGACGTGGAGCCAGACGAGGTAGAGCTTCAGGTCTGCTGGTACAAGGATATGCTGGTGCAGTTCCTGCGCACCTCTCGCGTGTCCGAGAACGGCACGATCCTCATTTGGAACGAGTCCGACACGCAGCTGAACGAACGGATTCGTGGCAGCTGGACGTCTCCATCAGTCGAGGTGATGCTCAACCTGAAGCTTGACAACGTGCAGGATGATCCGACGGTTGTCATCGCGGTCATGTCGCGCCTGCTGGCGATGGACGTTGCTCCGGATCGCGTGGGGCAGTTCCTGCGGGAGTCAGACGCTCCATTCTCTGCGGATCATTTGGAAGGACAACTTGCTCGTCAGTTTGGTATTGAGACAGCCCTTGCAATCAAAAAGGGGTACGGCAGCAAGCAGCGCGCCAATCGTCGGCAAGATCGCGCGTGGGACGAGTTCTACGGATCGCTGGTGGAGTCAGACTGATGAAGGGTAGCGAGTGGCTTCAGGGATGCCCCGACAGCCTGGTCGAGGCGCAGCAGTACATTCTCGACACGGCGCAAGACGATTGCCGCGGGTCCTTCATGCCGATCCAGGTGAAGCATCAGGGCCACGAGGGCATCATCTTCGTGTCGCCGCAGCCGTTTGCCATCGGAGACATGGACGACTACGTGATCGTCTCGGTGACGGCTGAGACCGCACAGCGGCTTGCGGACCGCCACCACTGCATCCTGCCGACGACGAAGATCATCGATCTGCTGCACGAGGCGGCGACTCAGGATCAGTCGCCACATACCCAGCCGGCCGACGACCGCATGATGACCAAGCCGGCGATGCAGGAGCACAGCGAGGACGTCCAGTTCGCCATCGGTGGCAAGTACCCGGGGCTCGCGGACAACTGCGGCAAGCACTGGGTACTGACCAATCGCCTCAACCACAAGCCGGCTGGCACCGCTGCGAACTACGGCTGGTACGATCCGAACGCCCCGTATGTGTCGGCGAGCGGCTACCGGATGTGGCAGACGCTCGGTACGCGGCATACCACCGAGCACGTGGACTACTCGCAGACGCTCACGCTTGTCGGCGACCAAATGATCGTGGACGACCAGGCGCGCATGGTGCGGGACGTGTTGGCCGATCCGGAGTTGTGCGGCCTCATCAGCAGCGAGGGCGTGCTGACGTTCCTGCGCTATCCGACGTCGGCGCCCGAGGATCAACCAGAGGGGCCGCTGGTGTACGAACGGCTGCTCCTGCTCGCGAGTCCGCGCATGACGGGTGAGGACGTGAAGGAATGGCAGGCGTTCTGCGTGTCTCAGGGCTACGATTTGGGCCCCTACGGGCCTACTGGCAACGGCGTGGACGGATCGTTCGGGGGCCTCACGGATGCTGCGACGCGCCAGTTTCAGACGAGCGCTAGCGACCCGATGACGGGGCAGAACCTCGTGGTGGACGGGAAGGTGGGTGAGGCAACCATCCGGGCCGCGAACGTCGCGCTTGGTAAATACACGGGTCCACGGCACCACGATCCCGATCCACCGCGCTACGCCAAGCTGATCAACGGCTTCCAGCAGGCCGCCAACTACACGCCGGTTCCCGACGACCAGCCACGCGATATCAAGTGGGTGGTGATACATACCGCTGAGATGGAGGAGAAGCCGACGAGCGCCGAGGCGCTGGGCTCCTGGGTGAGCGGGCCGCACGCGCCGCGAGCCAGCTGGCACTTCGCAGTAGATGCTGACAGCATCGTGCAGAGCGTGGAGATCAAGGACGTCGCCTGGCACGCCCCTGGCGCAAACCGCCATGGCATTGGCATCGAGCACGCAGGATATGCGCGCCAGTCCGAGGAGGAGTGGCACGATGAGTTCAGCGAGGCGATGCTCAGGCGCAGTGCCCGGCTCGTCGCCAAACTGTGCAAGGACCACGGGATTCCCGTGCAGTACGTGGACGCCGAAGGGCTCAAGCGTGGCGACCGCGGCATCACCACGCACCACGCCGTCACGCTCGCGTTTCGCAAGAGTGACCATACCGATCCAGGCGAGCACTTCCCGCTGGACTGGTTCCTCGGCCTAGTGCGCCAAGAGATCGGTTGACAGCTATCGCAGATAGACGCACCATCGGCCGATGGCGCGAATCGAGCCCATGAAAGATCCGGTCTGGAAGGTGCGCGCTGCCACCTTGGCCGATATCATGAACGTGCCCATGTCTCCCAAGCAGGTCTTGGATGAGGCTGCGCGCTGGATGCAGTGGGCTCCCTGGCTCACGGTTCAGGTTCTCGCCGCAGGCGAGGGCAAGAAATTCTACTTCATGGACGGCAAATGGAGGAAGCCATCACGATGATCAACCCCAAAGACATCGCAGTGGTAGTACATACCTGCCCAGCGCGGCGAGAAAAATGGGGGCCGTTGCTCGATTCGATTGAGCAGAGCGACATCAAGAACCGCAACGTGGACCCGTACTTCGATCTCGCCATTGAGCCCAAGGGAGCAAGCAACTTCGAGAAGCGCCTGCACTACCTCAGTCTACTCTGCCGCAACGCGCGCAAGGCGCCCTACGTGCTGCGACTAGAGGACGACATCATCGTCAACAAGCACATCCTTCACAACCTCTGCACGTGGCCGGCGCTGGACGATCCGAGCTTCGGCATGGGTCTCGCGTTCGTGAACCATCTGCTCTACGAGCTACCGCAGAGTCGCGACAACGTGAGCGGTACATTTGGCACGTTTCGCGATCCGACGAGCACGCCATGGGCACAGGCGCACTTCTTCAAGAGCGAGCATCTGATCCCGGCGGCGCAGTGCTACTTCGAGGAGCTTGCTGACAAGCACAGCGACTACTACCGGCGACTCGGCAAGGTGGCGCTAGCATTTGACTGGGCGATCACTACCGCCATGGGTCGCATGGGGTACAACGTCTACCTGCATCAACCGAGTTTGGTTCAATGCACGGAGGTGGCGGACACGCGCGCTTTGAGCGGTGAGGCGGTTGCGGTTCCACATCGAGCCCGAGACTTCGATCCGGACTGGAGGCGCGATGGGTAAGTACGTCATTCAGCGGAGCGAGATCGCAGTTGTCGTCCATACGCATCCCGCTCGCCGGGATCACTTGCGTCCAGTGAGGGACTCGATCGAAGCGAACAGCGACATCGAGGACTACTCTCTGGCTTGCGAGCAGCCGGGGCTGACGAAGTACGAGAAGATGCTGCACTGGCTTATGTTCCTGTTGTTGAACGCGCGACTGTCACCCTACGTGCTCCGGCTGGAGGACGACGTGCAAGTGAACAAGCACATCATTCACAACCTCTGCACCTGGGATGCGCTACGCGACCCAGAGTTCGGCTGCGGGGTTCTGTTCGCTCACCGCGACAACGTAGGGGAATTTCAACGAGGCGAGTTCGGTCTCGTCAATCAATCACGAGCCTCGAAGATTTCCTACGCGCAGGGACACCTGTACGAGTCGTCAGCGCTACAACTTGCCTGCAAGGCAGTGTGGGACGTGCTGCAACGCGAGGGCGAGAACTGGAAGACCATCGATCGCCGCTGGTCGCGCTTCGACGGCACGATGACGCTGGCGATGGGGATCGTAGGCAAGCACATCTACCTGCACCGTCCGAGCCTCGTGGATTGCACGGAGGTTGCCTGCATTGACTCGCTGCACTGCCGGAGAGGACCCGCTGGTGCGACTGACGTCGGTGAGGTTCGCGATCAGGTAGCGAAGGACATCCCTCACCGCGCTCTCGATTTCGATCCCGACTGGAGGCGCTGATCACTCCAGGCGGCGCGCGAGGAAGTAGCCACCAAGGAACGCTACTCCGCAGAACAGCATCGCCCACGACCCCATGACGTAGCCACGCATCTGCTCCTCGCAGATGCTGCTGCACGTCTTGCGTCGCTGCTCGATCTCCTTCTCGATGGTGTCGGCTACGACGTCGGTGATCTTCTCCTCCTCCTCGCCGGCCCACCATTCCGCCCACGTTCGACCCAGACCCTGCGTTCCGTAGTACATCGCAGCGAGATCATAACACATACTGAGGCTTTGACCCTCCGCAGAGGATCTCTGGTAGGATCTTCAACATGGACGTCGTGGTATATGCTGGGCCAGTCATCCTGAAGCCGGAGTTTCAGGCCATCCAGTGGGCGCGAGAGACCAAGGTCGTTCCGATCCCGATGGCCGGCTCCAGTACGTTCCAGCGACTGGCTGGGTCACTCAAGCACGACGGCCGCATCCTCCCGGCGTTGCTGGATCGGTACGTGGGGCTACAGCGCGACCAGATCGGAAAGCTTGCGCTGTGCTCGTACTCGGCCGGCTGGGGGCTGCTCAACGAGGTCTTCCAGATCGACGCGGATCGGGCCGAGGTGGACGCCTGCGTGCTCAACGATTCGGCCTTCGGCGGACCGCTTCGCGGCCATGAACTGTTCGCGGTAGATGCCATCAACAACCGCAAGTTGATGATCGTCACGAACACCAACAATGCGGCGAACGTGAAGCTGGGCATCGTCAAGACGGCACGCGACACCGTGACCGAGATGCTCGACAACGCGGTCGCTGACTCGGGCGCGCTGTTTGATTTCCAGCGCACCAAGGCTCGACCTCCGCTGACGCAGCCCTCTGGCGGCGCGTGGCGGCTCGGCAAGTGTGTCTGGCTCGACTACGTGGAGCCGGGTGCTCCCGACAACCGTGGCAACGACTACACGCATGGCGAGCACCACGACCTCGCAGCACCCACCTGGCAGGCGTACCTTGCCCCGTACTTCGCGGGGCGCCTCTACAGCCAGTGGTGGAAGTACGTGCTAGCGGGAGGCGCTGCCGCTGGCGTCGGCTACGCCGCGCATCGTACCTTGCGGCGCTGACAGGGAAGCCAGCTTCGCTTGTGCCCAGGCGGGGACCACTTCCTTGTCGGGCCAGCGATCCATGCACTTGAGGTACGTGCCAGTGCGTTGTGAGGCCCAGTCCCTCTTGCTCAGATCGATCGCCATGACGGGGTGAAGGCCCCCTGACGCGACGCCCTCAGCGTTGATCTTCGAGGATGTGTTCGGGTAGCAGCTGCCGCCCGTTCCGTAGAGGGCGTACATCGAGTACACCCAGTCGCCCTTGCACTTGTAGCGGGCGTGATTGCGGAACTTCGACAGGTATCTACCGCCGGCTTCGTAGCAGCGTTCCAGCGACTCTTGGTCCGTGCCGAGCGTCATCTGGGCGATCTGTTCTGGCTTGAGCTTCGTGCGTTGTTCGTCGGTCAGCCAGGATACGTTCTGGGCGATGTACTGTGGCATGACCTGCATCACGCACGCCTCGCCATCGGGACCGCGACCCATCGGCGGCGCTCCGGTCATGATGTCCTCGCGGTATCCCGACTCCCAGATGCTTGACGCGAGCATGGCGCACGCGGCGCTGCGCGGCCCATCGGGCCAGAACATCGGCTGACACTCCTCGACGACGCGCCCGTACTCGTCCTTGCAGCGGGTCAAGTACGTCGCGGTGCGTGCCAATGCGACGGCGGCGTTGGCGTAGCGATCCATCGCCATGTCGCGAGTTTCTGCTCGCACCCATCCACTGCGGAATCCACTCCAACGAGGAGGCGCGCACAGCGGCGACTGCGTGCTGCAAACTGGGTTGAGTTGGCAGGTCGGGTTCGCTTGGTCGGTCCCGCAGGATGGCATCAACTCCATGGAGTAGACGCTCTCGCCTGGTCCCGTGTGGTTGAGCAGAAAGACAAAGATGTACTTCGCGAGCGGTGACATGGTGTCAGCCTCCTAGCATATCCCGGAGGCAGCCGGGCCTGGTGTCGCGAGCAAGAATACTAGAGTTCTTCCGCAAAGATCAGTTGACGCACGACGTCGTGCATATCTTCGCGAGTTTGCAGGTCTTTTGCCTTGGCACGATCTATGAGGTCAGAAAGCATGGACTGCATCGTCATCTCGGGACCATCCAGTGAACGCAACAGCGTCAGCCGCTTGAGCCGATCATGCGTTTCGACGTGGAAGCGAAAGAGGATGCCGACCTGATCGTCGGCGACCTCCACTGGGTCGAGCTTTGCAAGCTTCCGTAGCTTTCGGTATGTGCCAGCAGGGAGCCGAGTATAGAACGCCTTGCGCTTCTTCTTCGCTCTTGCTGCGGCTTCTTCCTGAGCGAGGTCTTTGCGTAGTCTCCGACTCACGGGATCGAATCTAGCGCGAACCACGAATAAATTGCAACCCTAAGTGCTAGCTGTGATATACAAGCTGTCAGGGCCCTTGGCGCAGCGTCGTCCCCGGACGTCTCCCCCCTCCGTCCCCCACGCGCTGACGCTTCAAGGCCCTCCTTATTTTGTCAGATGCCGATGCGGTGCCAGGTCATTGGAAGGCCCATCCGATCAAAACTGCGAGAAGCAGTGAGCCGAAGATGATCGCGCCCGCCACGAGGTGATCAGCCAGCCATCCGCGCAACGGTCTCATCACGCTCCTGTCGCTTCGACGTCCACCGTTCGTAGCCTTCTGGGTTGTCGAAATCGTCGGTCCAGTCATCAATCTTGAGGAGCTTCGTTTCCAGGTACTGCTGAAGCCACCAGGCGCGATGTTGGTTGCGGCTGTTGGCTTGTGCGCAGCCCCGGAGCAGCATCTGATGCAGGCGCCCTGCAAAGCGCAGAGCAAAGACCTCGCGTGATCCGCCCGTGATGGTGCTGGCGTGAGGCCGAGAAAGCATCAGCAGCTGGCTTTCTGATCGTGCCCGGACCAGCAGATCCATGGCGGCGTCTGAGAACCACACGTCACCGAACGCCACGATGGTGTCGTTGGTCCAGAAGCGCTTTCCGGAACTGACCTTGTTGATGTCGGTCTGCCAGGAGTTGACGGGAGGATGCAGCGGAACGCCTAGATCATGCAGCTGCGGGTGCGTGCCGATGATCATGACGTCTTGCAGGCCGCGTTCGTGAAGCTGTCGCACGATGCGCTGGCACAGCGGCTCACCCTCTATGCTGACCATCCACTTCGGGACGCCTAGGTGATTGTTCCAGCGCTCCTGCGTGCCACCGGCTGCGATGAGCACTCGGGTTACGTCAGCCATTCCCAAACCGCTCCTGCCCAGCCGCCGTAGCCGCCGCTCGTGGGATGCAGTTCGTCCGGCCCGCGTGGGATCGAGAGCTTGTGCGAGTCGAAGTAGTACGGAGCCTGGCTGCGGATGGCCTCCAGCATCTCCTCGCTGGGATGGCGACCGTAGTATGTATCGGGCAGTGCTGGTGCTCCGATCCACACGATCTCGGCACCCTTGCTTGCCAGCTTGTCGATCAGTTCGTCCATCGCCTCCATCTGCGACTCTGGCGTGATGGAGGTGTAGGCGTCGTTGGTTCCTAGCGAGACGAGCACGATGGTGGGCGTGAACTGGTCGAGCGTCAGCAGCAGCTGCGCGCTCTGGTTCCACTGATCGATGCGCGTACCCTGCTTCGCGAGCGACACATACGGGATGCCCTCGGCGGTCGCGAGTTCCTTGAAGTGGGGATTCATCCCGACGGCGAGACTGTCCCCGACGACCATCAGGCGCGAGTTCTCGTCGAGCTTGGGGCGGCGCGTCACAGCCCGAACGACGGCGTATGTACCAGCTCCCCCGATGAGCAGTCCCGCCAAGAGCCATCGCCTGTCCACTTGCACGAGAGCCATGGTAACATACCGCCGTGGGCACGCTGTTGGACCCGGACGGCCTTCTGACCGAAATCCATCCCGACACCCATCGTGCGGTCAGGAGATTGGTCCGCCAGTCGGACGCCACCGTTCGGGTCCGCAGCGGCCGACGTTCCTGTGCCGAACAGCGGGACCTGTACGGGATCGGACGGCGGTACAACGTCGGAAGCCCCCCGGTGACTCATGCCGACGGATGCCGCTCCTGGCACGTCCTAGGGCGCGCTGTGGACCTCGACATCCTGGACCCTGCCACGGGGCGCGCTGTGGTGCCCTGCGCAGCCTACGAGGCGCTGGGCGTTGCCTGGGAGCAGATGGGCGGGGTGTGGGGCGGGCGCTTCTCTGGGTTCGGCTCCTGCGGCGACGCGGGGCACTTCGAGTGGCACCCGGGAGCCACCATCGAGGACTACTGCCCGGACCCGTCAGCCTGTGAGGAAGTAGAAGTTGCGATCGACAGGCAGATTTCGACAGCACATACCATGAGGATGGTAGCGACAGCTGGTGTCGCGTTCAGCATTCTGGCCATCGGTTCCTACAGCGCGTGGCACATACTACGGAAGTAGACGATGCTGCTCTGCACCTTCCACATCGGCAAATCCCTCGTGCCGCTCTACGCGGAGCCGCTGGGAAACCCCGAGACGGTGGTGACGATGATCCCTGGCTTCAGCAGCGGGTACGTGTCGCTGGCGTCCGGATCGCTGCGTGCGTGGCTCGACAAGATGGCCCCCGGCTGGGAGCCGCCGCTGATCATGGTCGGATGGAGCGCGGGCTGCTTCGCGATCCGCGAGTGGCTGCTCAACGATCCAGAGGCACATTCCCTGATTGATGCCGCCGTGCTCCTCGATGGGCTCCATAGCTCAGGGCCCCCGTGCAACGAGCGGCAGATCAACGGAGCGTTGAGCTTCAGCAACGATCCGTCGAAGCTCCTAATCGTGACACATACTGCGATCGTTCCGCCGGGCTACGCCTCGACGACTGACTGCGCGGATCTGCTGCGCCGTCTCTCGTGGGGCGCCGTCGTGAAGGGATACCCAGGTGACGACGAGGCTGCGCACGTTCGACAGGTGCGCGAGATTGGACCGAAGATGATGGGGCGGGTGGCGCGGTGGCTGCGCGGCCCGAGCGCGACGGTCATTGGCATCGCCGTAGGCGGCGTAGCGGTGGCAGCGATGGGTGCGTGGTACGTACTACGGAGGTAGGCATGAGCGACTGGCGGAACCCGTGCGGCGGCAAGCGGTGGCGAATCGATCCCAGTGGCTTCATCGAGGTCGAAGGCGAGGGCTATCCCGAGTACGGGCCCGACACGAAGCAGTACCAGTACATGATGCAGACCTGGCAGAACTGGAAGCCGTACTTCCATGCTGCCGCTCGCGAGTTCGATGTGCCGGTGAACTACCTACTCGCCATCGCGAGCATCGAGTCTGGCTACTGGTCTGACGATCCTGCCGAGCAGGCGACCATCGGCTCACACGCGGGCGCCGTCGGCGTCATGCAGCTGATGAACGTCGCCAAGCGCCACGTCGAACTGGCATATCCCGACAAGACGTTCGGCGAGCGCGGCGATCCCAAGGAGAACATCCGCATGGGAGCGGCGCTACTGCGCGATCTGCTCGACAAGAACAGCTGGAGCTTCCCCGAGGTGAGCGCCATCTACAACTCGGGGCGCAAGTGCTCGCCGGGTCACAACGAGTGGAACCTGTTCGCGGATGCCAACTACCCGCGCCACGCGATCCTCTGGAACAACGCGGCGCTCAACTACGTGAACCTCAGCCAGATCCCGTGGACGGCCATCGGCATCGGAGCGGCGGGACTCGCGGTGGCAGGCGTCATCTTGGCGGGCGGCGGCGTCTACAAGAACCCGCAGAGCGGCACGTACTGGTTCAGGCCGACGCGGGGGACGACGGGACTACCGCTACTTTTCTAGATCGTCATAAATGTCGTTCAGAAGTGGCAGCATCACGCGGAAGATGAAGCCGCAAAAGACAGCGACAGAGACGAGCGCCAGGATGCCGATCAGGAACACATTCATGGCTTCACCAGATCCACGAATATGTTCCCCATGAGTTGATCGCGGTCCTTGCCTGGGCGGGTTGCGATTGGATCGAGCTTCGCTGACGGCGACACCTCAAAGCCGACCAGTTCGGCCATGGAGCGCAGCGACTCGACGGTATGTACGAGTTTGTGACCCCATCGTCCCCATTCGTCGTAGACACCCGCGGCGCCCGCAGCGAATCGAGATTTCTCGTTCATCACCCACTCCAGTCGAGGGGTTGAGACGTGCTGCACGGCACCCGGCTTCATCACCCGGAACGTCTCGGCCAGAAATCGGATTTGCGCGTGCTGGTCCAGGTGCTCGATGAAGTCCTCGGAGAAGATGTAGTCCACGCACTCGGACGGGCAGTCCCACGGCTGCGTTGCGTCCATCCAGATGATGTGCTTGCAGCCACGGCGGCGCTGGATGTCGATGTTGAGGAAGCCGTCGAGCGCGACGGGGCCGCATCCGACATGGACCTTTACGGCTCCGTGCGTCTCAGCGATCAGCTGCCCTAGCTGCTTCAATCGTCGTCCCCAAACATCGGACGCTCGTGCTCGTCGGTGTCGTCGTCATCGAGAAACTCGGGATCAAGTGGATCTACTCCTTCGCTCTCCAGGTGCTCCTTGAGCGTGTGGAACATCGCTGCCAGCCCCCGGTGGTACGTGCTGCGCGAGCAACTGACCTTCTCGGCGTCAGCGATGGCGCCACCCTGGATTTCCTCGAACGTGTGAACGCTGTTCATGAATCTTCTTTCCTCCAACGTGCCATCGGGCGAGCGCTCTTGACGCGGCACCCTCGCATCGCGCGCCCTGGAACGTACTTGATGTCCGTGTATCCGTTCTCGCTGCTGACCTCGGCCACCTCGTACTTCGTGCCGCTAGAAGGATTGGCGATAATGTCGCCTGGCACAAGTTGGTCAGCGCGGACGTAGGTCACTTTCGCCATCTGACAGAACCTCGTCAACGTCCACGCCGTACAGGTCTTCAAACTCGGCGCGACGCTTCGCCGATTCAAGCTCGACCATTATGCCTGATCCAAGTCCTGGTATGTGCCGCTGACAAAGGATGACCCGAGTCTCGCAGTGTACGCACTTGCCGATCTTCACGTCGTTGTGCCCCGGCACCGGTCGCCATTTAACGATGTGCCCGTACCAGTGGCAGTAGAACGCCCACCACGGCCACAGGTACATACAGTTGAGCGCGTCCCACCAGGGCTGCTGCTTGCCTCTGCGAACGTAGATGTGGCTGCGGTGGATCATCACGACGAACCCCGTCGCCAGGTAGGCGAGCCAGACGATCCACAGGAATGTGCCGAGCGTCATCCTCTCAGTTCCTTCGCGACGCGCAGGGCGTCGCTGATGCTGCGCACGACGAAGTAGAGCACGTGGTTCCGTTCCGCCTTCTCGCGCCACGCGCGTTGATTCTGATTCAGCTTGCCCTCGCGCGTCTTGCACTCGATGCCGAACAGCTTGCCGTCGCTTGGTCGCGCCCCCAGTATGTCCGGCGTGCCCGCTGGCGCAAGCTGCACGAAGGTGTCGTGCTTCGTCTCGATGGCGCCTGCGTTCGCTCGCCACGCCCAGACGCCGTGCAGCTTGAGCAGGTCGAGCGTGGGATCGACTAGGCCGCCGTCAGCCATCGTCGTTCAGCCCTTCGGGTCGCCCTGCTTAGCGGAAACAAGCTCGATGATGCGCTGGAGTCCATTCTCAAGCAGGACGTCTGAAGACGATGCGTGGTCGGGGCCCTTCTTGCAGAGCGCCAGTAGGTCGCGGGCGAGCACCCGGATTTCGTCTTCCCTGTTGGAAACCCCCATGTGGAGCTTCGTCTCCATCCCGCTGTCGCAGTCCTCTGCCCAGGCAGCAGCTACCGCGGCAACCTGGATCAGTTCCTTCTTCAGGTGTGCGATGGGACTACGTTCGAGCAGTGCCCGCGCGACCTCGCCAAACTCCTCGGCCAGTACACCGAGCTTCACGAAGGGATGTGACACCCACTCCCCCGGCTCGCGCTTCCACTTTTCGTTCTGGCGGTGGCGCTCCTCCTTGATGTCGTGCAGCGCGCGGGTGATCCGCTTCTCGCCTTCCAGGACGTTGTTCAGATGCTCGCTCTCGAAGGCGCGGTCGTCAGGCCCACCCTCGACCACCATGCGGCTGCCTCTGCGCCGCTGGTTGACGCCGCAGGAGGAACAACCGAAGCGACAACCATCAGGACATTCTGAGGGCTTGCACAACTCGACGCCGCAGTGGCAGCAGTCGAGGTAGTCCTCGCATACAAAGCACATTCCAGGATTTTCGGATTCCTCGGATTCGACGTCGTACTCCTTGCCACAAACAGAGCACGCCTTGATCCCGGAGTCAGTCATGTTCCACAACCTCCATCCCGCAGCCGACGTCTAGCGATTCGTGGTGAACTGCAAACTCGTGGCTGATCTTGTAGCCGGTGTCATGTGACGCCAGGAACCGCACCACGATCCCCTTCGGCCACGGAAGCTGCCGCAGCGCTTTCACGAAGATGCGTGCCATCACCGCATCGAACGGCACGTCTGCTGGAACGCTCAGGTGCCAGTTGGTCTTGCGGATCTTCTGCGGCGTTTCTGACTGAAGGAATTTGTACCTTGCCTCCAGCTTGTCGAATGCCTCTTGCGCGATGCGGATCTCGTTCAGGACGCCGTTGCCGTTCGTGGCAAGCCGCTCCGCGAGCTTCAACGCAACGCGCAGTTCCTCCAACTCGGTTCTCACTTGCGCCTCCGCAGCACGAGCATCCTCCCGTGCGCCACATCCACAAGATCCGTGGGCACAATCTCTTGCAGACTGTAGCCATCAATAAGCGCCAACCCGTATCCGCGTAGGCACATACTCTCGATGCAGCTGCCGTTGCCTGCGTTGTGCTCCAGCAGCAGCGGTGCCTGCGGATTCTCCTCCAGAACGCGCTCCGCGCCTTGCAGCGCCTGCGGCTCCCAGCCCTCGATGTCGAGCTTGATCATGCAGACCTTCGTGCCTGGCGCGAGCAGCGAGTCGAGGGTTCGCATCGTCGCTTCCTTGGACACGATCTTGTTCGGATTGTCAGAACGGTATGCAACGTCGGCGCTACCGAAGTTGTCGGGCGCGTGGACGAGGAAGCAGTGCGCCTCGTCCTGATGCCCCAGAGCGGCACATTCCACGCGCGAAGCACCCTGCGGCGGCAGCATCCCGTTGACCGCGAAGGTCTTCTTGAGCAGTTCGACCATGCGGGGGTTCGCGTCGATGGCGAGCACGTCCCGCTTGTGATGCCGGGCCAGCAACGAGTACCAGCCGACGTTGGCGCCCCCGTCGATGAAGATCCCCTCGGGGGAGCCCGGGAGCGTGCTCAACACCCAGTTGGTGACGCCTGGCTCCCACTGGCTGCGCAGCGCGATGTGCGGCGTCAGCGACACGTCCCGCGAGTCGAGGAAAATCTTGCGGCCTTGCACCGTCTCCGCGAGCACGGTGTGGTCGCCTAGGTAGACGGCGGTCATCCTTGACCCTGCGAGAAGGGACTGAAGCCCTTGCCGGGAGGCGGCAGCGTCCAAGTACAGACGGCGAAGATGGTCGTTTCGACGACCACGTTGTCCTTTGCCACCAGCATCCACTGGTGCTCGTCGTCTGGCGGCGACAGTTCCGTGACGGTGCCAGGAATGAGCGCTTCGACGGTTACCTTGATCATGCAGACCTCACTTCCTGTCTATCGTAGATAGCAGAGGGCGGTACTTCCCGTCTAGCTCTTGCAACCGCTTTCCGCCCGTCCACGCCTGTATGTTCCGCGCAAGGATCTGTGCGTTGCGAGCGTTGCTGCGGTCCTTGTTCTTCTCGCCGTAGTTCTGCACGCGCAGGTTGTCGCCGTGGGGGATCGGCTTGAACAGTTCGTGCGGTATGTTCTTCCACGGCAGCCCGCACTTGATCGCCAGCTTCATTCTGAGTTCCAGGTCGTCGATGCCCCAGCCGCGGATCGCTTCCTCGTAGCCGCCCGACCGCAAGAAGTGCTCGACAGATACCAGTAGAACGCCGCTCAGATCCCAACTCTGATACCACTCGTTGTCGCGCAGGCAGATGTGGAAGTGGTCGGGGTCCTGAACGGCTTCGCTGTACCACTGCTCGAAGGCGTCGGGATCGGCGATGCGCGTGTCGGCATCGAGAAACAGCAAACGCTCCACGCGCTCGTCGATGGCGTTCAGCACCACGCCGCCGCCACGGATCGCAGCGTCGGCGCCGACGTTGAGCGCCCGCGCCTTGTGAAACGCCCCGTTGCCTGCGACCTGCACGCAGCGGACGCGCGGATGCTCTAGCTCGCGCACATACCTCGCAGCCACCGCGTCGTGGTAGCAGCAAACGACGACCTCATCGTGTTCCGCCATCAACGGCAGCGTGCAACGAAGGTGCTGGAGCCTGCTCATGCAAGTTGTGACGATCATGCCTGCCTCCCTGTCCCAACCCTACCATTCCCAGACGGACCAGTCCTACCGCGCCATGCCTGCCAACCGCGCCTAGCCTAGAGCGGCCAGTACATTCCGCACCACGCACACCACGACAGCCGAAACCGACCAGACCGCACCTGGCCCGGACATTCCTTACCTCGCCTCGCCTGCGCAACCTCGCCAAGCCTCGACGTTCCTAGCAAACCTCGCGACGCCGTGCCTCGTCTGCCTCGCCAAACCTGGACTGCCGCACCAGTCCGCATCGCACCCGGCCCGGACATACCGCAAACGCCGCGCCTCGCCTCACCTGCCTAGGCCATTCAGAACCGGAACAACCTCGCCATGACTGCCTTGTGCCGCCTGTCCAGTACATTCCCTGCCGTGAACTTCCGAACTTGCCGTGACTGCCCTGACCATCCCAACCGTGCCCCACCGAGCGACGCCGTGACTGCCTAGACACCCGTGCCTTGAACGCCCTTGCCATGCGCGGCCAGGATGAGCCGCAACGATCCAAGCCTCGCCAGCCGCACCAAGCCCGGCCGAGCCAATCCGATCCTATCCATGCCTGCCGTGCCGTTCCCTACCGACCTTGCCGATGAAAGCGTTGCCCAGCCTGCCGTGCCGAGTTGTTCCAAGCCGACTACGCACCCAACCCCGCTTTGCCTTGACTGCCGTGCCTCGCCCGGACATTCCAAGCCCGGCACTCCCGTGCCTGGACACGCCATGACTGCGTTGCTGAACCGAGCCGCACCAGACCTCGCAAGGACGGAACGTGACGGGCCTCGACTGCCATGCCTTGCAGAGCCTCGACACGCGCGAACATACCCAGCCTTGGCTGCCTAAACTCGATTTGCCAGGACGTTCCCCGCCCTACCGCACCTTGGCTTTCCAGACCTTGACGGCCTTGCCACGCCTCACTCAGCGCACCTTGCAGAGCCTCGACTGCCACACTTACCACGCCTTGCTCGACACGCCTCATCAAACCTAGCCTCGACTGCCTCACCTAGCCTGTCCACGACATACTGCTGAGCGCCAAGCCTGTCCTCGCCGGCCCAGCCGGACCTTTCCTTGCGAACGTAGCCATACCTAGACTGCCAGCCCCGCTCCGCTCGATGCCTTTCCGCGCCCCGCAACGCGCCGACAAGCCTTGACTGCCGTGCCTCGCCTTCCCAGTCCAAGAACTTCCAGTACGTGCCAGACCTTGCCATGGCTGCCTCGCCCGGACTTCCAGTACGTACCGGACCTTGCCATGGCTGCCTCGCCCAGCCCATCCGGACCTCGCGCGGGATCGCCTTACCTTGACTGCCTAAACCCGCCATCCATGCCTCTCCGACAATGACATACCCCGCGTTGACTGCCGCGCCACACTAACCTCGCCGGTCCTCGCGCCG
>Ga0180437_10004876_pt1 | contig 18758 bp, 19 predicted proteins | sample SS_ome_4_FD_132410 | JGI IMG/M metagenome (GOLD analysis project Ga0180437, IMG submission 132410) | Hypersaline lake sediment archaeal communities from the Salton Sea, California, USA - SS_3_D_1 metaG | ecosystem: Environmental > Aquatic > Non-marine Saline and Alkaline > Hypersaline >... | reverse complement strand
GTTTCTAATGTTGTGCCTACACCGGGAGCCCGCGTGAGCGTGCGTGGCGCTTTTCCTGAGTTATACGGGAAACTGGATCATTATACAACGACGTGAATAGAAGGTCATTGATCTGTCTTACCTTGGTGGGTCGGCACCTTTGATCTGCGCTAGATTGATTATGTGCGCGAGTAGCCGTGCGTGAAAATCCGCGCTGATATTGATAAGGAGGAACGGCAAATGCCTAAAGGTAATGTTCAAGAGTACCACGTGATATGGTTTCAGGGGGCGACGTGCACGGGCTGTGCGGTTTCCGTGCTGAACTCGGTCAGCCCGACGGTTAGGAATCTACTGGTCGACCAGGTTGTGCCGGGCAAACATGTAAGCCTGAAGTTCATGCCAACGGTCATGGCGGGCCAGGGGGACATGGTGATAGAGGCTATGGAGTCTACCGCCGGCGAGAAGAAAGGCGAGTTCTTGTTGGTGGTCGAAGGTTCCGTCCCCACAAAGCAGGACGGAATATACGGAATGGTCGGTGAGAAGGATGGCAGGGACATACCCATAATGGAATGGGTAACCTCTCTCGCTGCGGACGCTCTAGCAGTGGTTGCGCTGGGCACCTGCGCCTCTTACGGCGGCATATTCGGCGGCAAACCGAACCCGACCGGCTGCGTGGGTGTTGGGGACCTGCTGGCTAAGGCCGGTATATCCACGCCGGTCGTCAATGTTCCAGGGTGTCCGCCTCATCCCGATTGGTTCACCGGCACCGTCGCGCATATTCTGCTCGGCGGACTTCCTTCTGCGGACGCGCTCGATGACGACGGGCGCTTGCTCGCATTCTATGGCGGTTTGATTCACGAAAACTGTCCGCGACGCTCCTATTTTGACGAGGGCAAGTTTGCGAAGAAGTTCAGCGATGAAGGATGTCTTCACGAGCTGGGGTGTAAAGGGCCGCTTACATACGCCGACTGTCCAATCCGGTTGTGGAACAACGGCCAGAATTGGTGCATCGGCAGCGGCGGAGTCTGCATCGGCTGTACCCAACCGGAATTCCCGGACCTATTCTCGCCGCTTTACGTGAAGGTTAGCGACATAGACCTGCCGGTCATCGGTGAGTATTGGACTGAGAAAGAGAGGAGCGCTCAGGATGAATAAGATAGTAATCGACCCGATCACCCGAATCGAGGGTCATCAGAAGATAGAGATCATGGTTGACGACGGCGTCGTGAAAGACGCCAAGAGTTCCGGCATGTTGTTTCGTGGTATCGAGCTGATATTGCAGGGAAGGGACCCACGTGACGCGAACCGGATAACGCAGCGCATTTGCGGTGTCTGCCCGACGGCACATTCCATGGCCTCCACGCTCTGTTTGGACGACGCGTTCGGTGTTGCGGATCGCATACCGGATAACGGACGCATCATGCGCAATCTCATTCTCGGGTCCAACTATTTGCAGTCGCATATACTGCATTTCTACCATCTGGCTGCACTGGACTACGTTGACGTCACGAGCGTCGCGGATTACGAGGGAACCGACCCGGAGCTGGCATCCGTCAAGGATTTCATCGCACGAGGGGAGCTCGGACCGTTTGTGCCGCGCTACGAGGGAGATTACCGCCTGTCGAAAGAGCAGAACCGCGCGGCGGTGGCGCACTACCTCCAGGCGCTACACATGAGGAGGAAAACCCATGAGCTTCTGGCGGTGTTCGGGGGTAAGGCTCCGCACAACTGTTCGATAGTGCCGGGCGGTGTGACTGAGCATCCGACCGTGGACAAGATAACCTCCTTTCTCTGGCGGCTTAACGAGATTCGCGATTTCGTAAACAACGTTTATATTCCGGACGTGGTTATGGTTGCCAGCGCTTACAGCGACCATTTCGGCGTCGGTAAAGGCTGCGGCAACTACCTCTCCTACGGGGTGTTCGACCTGGAGGCGGCACCGAGCGACCTGGCAAAGAAGAAGAGGCTTATCATGCCGGGAATCACGAGCACCGACCTTAAACCGCGCGCGGTTGACCCCGGCAAGATAACCGAACAGCTCAGACATTCCTGGTACGACGATTCGTTCACAAACCGCCACCCGTCCAAAGGAGAGACGTCGCCGAAGTATCCCAAAGACGAGGCGTACAGCTGGATCAAATCGCCTCGGTACGACGGAAAGCCGCACGAGGTCGGTCCGCTGGCGCGCACACTTGTTTCATACGCACAGGAAGCGCCGGCAGTCAAGGAGGCTGTTGACGGGCTCCTGGGAGCGCTCAGCGCCGGCCCGGAGGTTCTTTTCTCGGCGCTCGGCAGACACGCCGCACGCGCTCTAGAGACGAAGCTGGTAGCCGATGCCATGGCGGATTGGGTGCTCGAACTGAAGCCGGGCGAACCGGTTTTCCAGGATTACGACCTGCCTGACGAAGGCAGCGGCGTGGGTATGACGGGCGCACCTCGAGGCGCCCTCGGACACTGGATCCAAGTTAAAGACGGTGTCATTTCCAGGTATCAGGCGGTCGTCCCGACAACATGGAATGCTTCGCCGAGGGACGATTCAGACACGCCGGGACCGATGGAGCAGGCCATAATTGGGACAAAGGTGAAGGATCCGGACAATCCGTTCGAGGTTGTGCGTATCGTTCGTTCGTTCGACCCGTGTCTCGCATGTTCAGTACATCTGGTGAAGCCGAGACGGCGGAGCGCGAGAAAGGTGGCTGAACTCTGAACGATAACAGAAAAATAAAAATCGCTGTCGTAGGTGTTGGCAACGCTGTTATGGGCGACGAAGGCGTTGGCGTCCACGTTGTAGAGAAACTCAAGTCCGTTGAGCTGCCACCCGAGGTGGTGGTGCTGGACGGCGGCACCCATTTTTGGGGCGACGAGGCTGCGCTCGACGGCGCGGAGAAGCTGATTGTCGTTGACGCGGTGCTCGGCGGGGGCGCCCCGGCGACAATTTACCGGTTCAACATCGACGAGCTCGAGGATGAGGCGGAGGACGTCAAGCTCTCGTGTCATGACATGGGGTTGATCGAGAAACTGCGCGTGACCCGGTTTGCCGGGTTCAGTCCGGAGCAGATCGTGATTATTGGCGTCGAACCGGCGACAGTGGAGTTGAACGCCGGGCTTTCGAAGGAGATCGAAGAGAAACTTCCCGAAATTATTGACGCGGTGATGGCTGAGATAACGTCTTCGAGAACGCGGTGAACGCGAGCTTTGAAGTCGTGCCCAAGATGACGGGTGCGAGGAAAAGGAGCGGCGAGAATGATCGTATCAGAGCAAAAACCGTTTGAAGAAATTCTCCAGATGATGGAGGGTGAACAGAGCATTTTCCTGGTGGGATGCAACGGGTGCGCCGAGTCAAGCGGCACTGGCGGAAAGGCCCAGGTCGCCGAGATGAAATCGCGACTCGAGCAGGAGGGCAAGAAAGTCGTCGGGACAACCTCGGTCGACTTTCTATGCGACAAAGGATTGGTGAAAGCCCGGCTCGCGCGGCGCGCCTCTCAGATACGCGAGGCGGACTCGCTGCTCGTGATGACGTGCGGGGTCGGCGTCCAGGCGACGGCGGCCGTCGTTGCTAAACCGGTTCACCCTGCGTGCAACACCATCTCGCTCGGAGGGTCGCGGGGCGAGTGGCGCGGCAGCGAGAGGTGTCAGGAATGCGGCGATTGCCTGCTGGACACCACCGGCGGACTTTGTCCACTGACTGTCTGCACCAAGGGGTTGATAAACGGTCCCTGTGGCGGTGCGAAAAACGGCAAGTGCGAGTTCCAGCCGAAAACGAAGGACTGCGGTTGGCAATTGATATACGATCGGCTGAAGAAGCTCGGTCGGTTGGACAAGATGAAGGTGGTTGTCGAACCGAAAGATTACAGCAAGATGGAGGTTCCGGAAGAGATCAGGCACACAGCGAGATGGGCTGTTGAACAGCGTGAAGAGGAGGCTGTTACGAAATGAAGTTGACCGAGAGGTTTGAATCAGGTGAGTTCGTCGTAACGTCCGAGATAGGTCCGCCTAAAGGGGTGGATGTCGCGAAGATGCTCGAGGAGGCCGAGTTGATGCGCGGTCGAGTGCACGCGATCAATATCACCGACCAGCAGAGTTCGGTGATGCGTCTTGGAGCGCTTGCAGTGTGCAAGTTGCTGAAAGACAAGGACATCGATTCGGTGTTTCAGTTGACCTGTCGCGATCGAAACCGGATAGCTTTGCAGTCCGACCTGCTGAGCGCTTCGGTGTTCGGTCTGGAAAATGTGCTGTGTCTGACAGGCGACTACGTATCGCTCGGTGACCACCCTCAAGCTAAACCGGTGTTCGACATGGATTCGATATCGCTTATTCAGGCGGCGGTCGCGCTTCGTGACGGTAGGGATATTGCCGGCAACGAGTTACAAGGCAAACCGGATTTCTGTCTTGGCGCTGTGGTAGCTCCGGCGGCCGACCCTGTAGAACCTCAGATAATCAAGATGGAGAAGAAGGTCAAGGTCGGCGCCCAGTTCTTCCAGACGCAGGCCGTCTATGAGCCGGAGAAGTTCGAGCAGTTTATGAACCAGGTCAGACACCTCGGCGTTCCGGTCATGCTGGGTATCGTTCTGTTGAAATCGGCTGGTATGGCGCGGTTCATGAACAAGAACGTTGCCGGCGTTCACGTGCCGGACAGCTTGATCGACGAGATGGACCGGGCGGATGACCGCGTCAAGAAATCGATCGAGATTGCGGCGCGGCTCACTAACGAAATGAAAGACATGTGCCAGGGCGTCCACATCATGCCGATCGGGTGGGAGAAGCATGTGCCGGCGGTTCTGGACGCTGCCGGACTCTAGACCCGCTACTTGTCCAGGCTCCAGCTTATACCCTACCGTGGAGAGAGGCTAGTCTCCTCAGAAACGGCCGCTCACGCCTAAACCTTTTCCTGCGATTCCGTCGTGTGTCCAGCGCCCGGCGTACCGTCCACCCTCGCGATTGTGTTTTGCGGCGGAAGCAAGCAGAATGTTCTTTCCAGTACCCGGCAGCTCTGCCGGACGATGCCTCTGAAGCAAAAAAGAAAGGAGCGGATAGCCGAACCCGTAAGGTATCCGCTCCTGACCTACCGGATTTAGAAACCACCCGGATGGTTGCTAAGCTTAAGCTTAATATATCGCCGGGGCGAGGCCACTGCCGCCTCCGACGAACCAGTTCTCCTCGCTCACCATGCCAGCGATGTTGTTGGCGCTCGCGATCGATGCGCCGCCAATGCTAACAGTAGTGAACGTGCCGCCGCTGGCGTCCGGAACCGCCGCTCCTACCGGTCCTTCTGCAGCGGTATCATATGCAATCGGACGGAACCCAACCGTCGCCAACGGCCCAAGCACGAACGTGTTGTCGCCCGGCGTACCGTCGAACCCGTTCACGTCAACGTACGTGATCGCGCACACGATGGTCGCGCTGTCCAGGTTCTTCACACGGATGTACGTCCGCATCCCTGTATTGGTCCCGCTCGACGCCAAACTACCGCCGTCGTTAAAGAACGGGATAACAATAGTATTAGCAGACGCGACTCCCGCGACCGTCATGACCATCGCTAACGCCATCAGAATACTCAGCTTCTTCAAGTTATATTCACCTCCCCCTTTTCGCTGATTTGTAACATACACTCACTCTATACTCTTCGCTCGTTCACCCCCTTTTCCCCGAGAAAGCTGATTCCTTCACCAGAATGAACGACTATGTGTTAGATCCTCACACTGATACAGGGCCACTCCGCTGGGCGACCCGTATTGCGCCCTTCCTCTCACCGACGATAGGGATTGGACCCCCGTAATTAACTGTAGTTTAACACAATACCCTCGCTTTGTCAAGCACTTTTTCACCGTTTTGTCGTAACTCCATGATAATGTCCTCATGCGGACTCGATAGAAATGTCCTCTATGCTACCCTCCTTTGAGAAGGAGGTGGTTATGGGAGGACACTTGTTGATGAGCAGTAAGGAGAGGCGACGCAAGGTGGAGTTTGAGGGCATCGTTGAGGGTCGGATGACGATACGCGAGGTTTCGCAGAAGCTGGGATTGTCGTATCGTCAATGTCGCCGCAGCTTCAAGCGGTACCGTGAGGAGGGAGACGGGGGTCTTGTGCACGGTAACCGTGGTAGGGGCTCCAATCGTGCTAGGCCGGATGAGTTTCGCCGGGCCGTGCTGGAGCTCTACAGGGAGCGTTACGAGGGGTTTGGTCCGACGCTGGCGGCGGAGAAGCTGGCTGAGGATGGGTATGAGCTGGACCACGAGACGGTGCGCCGCTGGCTTATTGTTGATGGGCAGTGGAGGAGGCGTCGCAAGCGAGGCAAACACCGAGCCAGACGGGTTCGAAGGCAGCATTTTGGTGAGCTGGTGCAGATGGACGGCAGTCACCACGCGTGGTTCGGCCCGGGCCGGCCCAGGGCGTGCCCGCCGCAGCGGGTGGACGACGCCCAGGGAACCACCATGGCGCTGATGGCGGATGAGGAGAGCACCGAGCTGGCCATGAGGCTGCTTCGGAGCTGGATTGAGCGCTACGGCATACCCAAGGCGCTCTACACGGACAAGAAGAACGTGTTCGTCACGGAGCGCGAGCCCACTATCGAGGAGCAGCTGGCCGGCGAGGAGCCGATGACGGCGTTCGGCAAGGCATGCAAGAAGCTGGGTATCGAGATCATCAGAGCACACTCACCCCAGGCCAAAGGACGGGTCGAGCGAAGCCACGGGGTGTACCAGGATCGGCTCGTGAAGGAGTTGCGCCTGAAGCGTATCACGACTGTGAAGGGGGCAAACAAACTCCTGGCCGACGGATTCTCAGAGGCTCTAAACGCCAAGTTTGAGCGTCGGCCGGCAAGCCAGACCAACTTTCATCGCCGCCCGCCCAAAACGCTCAATCTGGCGGAGCTGTTCTGCTGGGAAGACACTCGCACCATCCAGAACGATTGGACCATCAGGTACAACAACCGCTTCTACCAGATTGTAAAGCAGAACCGGACTCGTCCCAGGCCGAAAGAGAAAGTCCTGGTGCGAGTACTTCTGGACGCAAGCATGCAGATCCTCTACCGGGGCAAAAAGCTCAAATACGAGGCTGTAGCAAAACCGCCACCCAGGAAGGCTGAGAAGATCGCGCCCGTAGTAGAGCTCAAGCCAACTGCTCAATGGAAACCGGCCCCCGAGCATCCATGGCGCAACTTCCAGTACGGACGCAGGCGGGCGGCATGTGCATCGAGGAGTTCGCGATGAAACGCAACGCACACCCAACCGAGCAGAGCATCAAGATAACTCTTGACAAATTTGGCCCCCATGGGGGCCAACCCACACAAATCCAACCTACACCCGGCTACGGCAAGAGGAGGACATTTCTAAAGAGCTAACAGAGAGGACATTTCTAAAGAGTCTTGACAGCACTTTTTCACCGTTGTTGGGATGGCACGGGACCAGACAATAAGCAATGACGACTGCGAGAGAATGCACCGTCTTGCGGTACGTCTTGAACATCCTCCGACCTCGCAAGACTATCTTCTTGCGGTTTCCACTATCGTCCGGTCAGCCAGCACCTTCCCACTCGTCGAAGAATACTAATACTGGTTACTCTCTGTCAAGTGCCCGTAACCTGCTGCGGCAGTCGAGCCGCCAGTCTCTTTCGCTCGACACATTCTGGGCGTAGTCTTGACTTTTGCGCGGGTAGGGTAGATAATCCATTAGATTCCGTAAGCAAGGCGTGACGTTCGCCCAATCAAGTCGCGTGCAATTATCGACATATTGGTGTTCAAGGTGCCCGTAGCTCAATAGGATAGAGCATCGGCCTTCTAAGCCGAGGGTTGAGGGTTCGACTCCCTCCGGGCACGCCACAACTTGCCAGGACCTGACCGAACGTACTCTGCCAGAAAAAGAGAGGATCTCCGGATGGAACTTTTCGAGGTTATCGAGAAACGGGCGAGCGTCAGAGAACTGGTTCCCGTCGAGATCAGTGACGGCGATCTCAGCAAGATCCTGAATGCCGGACGACACGCCCCGTCTGGTATGAACGTCCAGCCGCTTGAGTACATAGTTATCAGGGATAAGGGCACAATAAGGAAACTTGAGAAGGTTCAGTCTTTCATTGGACAGGCGTCCGTCGTGATTGCGGTGGTTGCAGATCAGAACTCGCGGTTCTGGTTGGAGGATGCGGCGGCTGCCACGGAGAACATGCTGCTCGCGATCACCGCGCTCGGTTACGCATCGTGCTGGGTCGAAGGGACGTTGGTCAGACAGGAGCGGTGGGCTAAAGAGTTGCTCGGGATCCCCGAAGAGCGTCGGCTCATTGTTCTGTTGCCCGTGGGCAAACCGGCGGATACCCCCGCCCAGAAGGAGAAGAAACCGCTGGCGGATATCGCGTATTCGGAGCGGTACGGAAACAGACTCCAGCCGTAGAGTGCCCTGAGACAGCTGTCCGGGTCCTACCCCGTCATTTCGGCCAAAGTCTTCTTGTAGACGCTGTGCGCGCGTTCTCCGAAACAAACGAACAGGACCCTCTCAACGGATGGTTCCTGCTCGAGGAAATCCAAGGCCTCTTTGATCGCGATTCGTGTCGCGCGTTCGAGCGGAAAACGGTACGCGCCCGTGCTGATGGAGGGAAAAGCAATGGTCTTTATGGCGTGTTCCGCCGCCAGTTTGAGCGAGTTCTTGTAGCAGTTTGCCAGAAGTGCGTCCTCATTGCGTCCGCCGTCGGACCAGACGGGACCGACAGTGTGGATCACCCACTTGGCCGCGAGCTTGTACCCCTTGGTAATCTTGGCCTCACCTGTAGGGCATCCGCCGAGCGTCCGGCACTCCTTTAGAAGTTCGGGGCCCGCCGCCCGGTGAATCGCGCCGTCAACACCGCCGCCGCCAAGGAGCGAGGTGTTCGCCGCGTTGACTATCGCATCCACCTTCTGCTGCGTGATGTCGCCTTCAACAATCTCGATTCTGCTTTCCATAAGACCCCCCCCTGCTTAGAATGGAATGAAACCACACCACCTCTGTTCACTTGAGCAACTTCACAAACTCATCGACACTAAGGGCAGCCTGCCTGATAATAGCACGCAAGGTGCTCCGGTCGAGCTCTTTGTGATCCGGTACCACAACCTGAGCGAATGGATCGTCGCGACGCAAGATCATATGACTCCCCGTCTGTCGTTTAAGGTAGAAGCCCGCTCTAGATAACGTCCGCAGGCATTTCCTACCAGAAATAACGGGGATCTTGGTCATACCACCACCGTGATAAGCTCAAAACGCTCTTCTGGAACGGGCAAGCCGTCTTCTTCGAGCGCTGCGACGTACCCCTCAATCGCTTCTCTAATGTTCCGAATGGCCTCTTCCTTAGTCTTGCCCTGCGAAAGGCACCCAGGAAGGCTAGGACACTCAGCGACCCAGTACCCGTCTTCTCCTCGATAAATTACCGCCTGTCTCACTTTCTTTAGACCTCCCTGCTACCGTTGTTCCTTGCCTCGTTCGATCTCTCTGACGGCGTTCGCCAAGGATCCGACGACCGCGTCCATCTGTTCCTGTGTCAGCTCCGGATATATCGGGATCGAGAGCACTTCTTTCGAGGCTTTCTCACAGTTCGGCAAATCCCCCTCGCTGTATCCAAGGTACTCGAAACATTTCTGATAGGGCAGCGGAAGCGGATAGTGTACCGCCGTGCCGATACCGTTATTGTCGAGGCGTTCCATCACCTCGTCCCGGTCCCGGACGCGTACCGTGTACACATGGTACACGCTGACGTTGTCCGGCGCGATATAAGGTGTCTTGACACCGTCCAAACCAGCCAGTTTCTCATCGTAGTAGGCGGCGTTCCGGCGTCTTTTCTCGTTCCATTCGTCCAGATGCGGCAGCTTTGCCAGCAGAACGGCCGCCTGCAATGCGTCGAGCCGGCTGTTGGTGCCGATCGTTTCGTGCCGGTATTTCTGTCGCGAGCCGTGCACCCGCAGCATACGCACGGCGTCGGCGAGTTCGGGATCGGACGTGACGGCTATACCGCCGTCGCCGTATGCACCGAGATTCTTCGAGGGGAAGAAACTTATGCAGCCGCCAGCGCCCATGCTGCCAGCCGGTCGCCCTTTGTACGTCGCGCCGATCGCCTGAGCGGCGTCCTCAACGACTCTCAACCCGTGCTTCTCGGCCAGTCGGAGGATCGGGTCCATGTCGGCGCACTGCCCGAACAGGTGCACCGGCATGATAGCCCTTGTCCGTTCAGTAATAGCACATTCGACTAGGTTCGGATCGATATTGAAGGTTTTGGGATCGATATCGACGAAAACAGGTGTCGCACCGGCGTTAGCGATCTCGCCCGCCGTGGCAAAAAAGCTGAACGAGGTCGTGATCACCTCGTCACCCGGACCCACACCGAGCGCTTTGAGCGACAAGAGGATGGAATCGGTTCCCGAGGCAACGCCCACGGCATGCTTTGTCCCGACGTACGCGGCGATTCTCTCTTCGAGCTGCTCAACCTTGCTGCCGAGCACGAACCGCTGCTCTTCGACCACATCGCGAATCGCGGCCTCTATCTCATCCTTTATCGTGGCGTACTGAGCCTTCAGATCGAGCAAAGGCACTCTCATTGTTTCTCTCTCACCTGTCCGCCCCTGCGGACGTAGTCTCTACGGCATGAGGTGCATCGCGCGCTGTTGCGCTCGTTGAACACGATCTTTCGCCCGCACGCGCACGTCCAACCGGCTACACGCGCCGGCACACCCATCATCAGCGCATGGTCTGGAGCGTCCCTTGTAAGCACTGCGCCGGGACCGACGAACGCGCACACGCCGACGGTCGTCCCGCATCCTATCGTAGCGTTGGCACCAATCGTGGCGCCTCGTCGCACGAGCGTTTTCTGAAACCCCGACGCGTGGGTGCGCGGGAACCTCGCGCGCGGCGCCAACACGTTCGTGAACACCGCAGACGTACCGACGAAAACGTCATCCTCGAGAGTCACACCTTCGTACACTGAGACGTTGTTCTGAATCTTGACGTTGTCGCCGATAATGACGTTGCGATCTATGAAGACGTTCTGGCCGACGCTGCAGTCGCGTCCGATCCTGGCGTGCGACATCACGCGGCAAAAATGCCAGATCTCTGTGCCGTCGCCGATCGAAGCACCGCTTTCGATATGCGACGACGGGTGAACGAAATACCTTTTCTCGGCCACGGCCATCCCCCATCTACATGACAAATTCGAACGCCAAACCTGCTGCGCCCCGTGTGCGCCAATATATCACTTTCAATCGCTGATCTTCAAGGAAGCTGGGAAGAGGGCTGCAACGCTTGAAGATGCGTCTCACCATGCCGGGTTTTCAACGCGGCTAACGGAATCCCCTGGAGCGTCAGAACGGAGTTTAGGGTGCGCCGAACGCGTAGTCGGGGGCTTCACGAAGTTCGCCTCGGGCTCCGCCGTGCGAAAAACGCTCGCTGAAATGCCGGATTTTTTCTTGACAAATCTGCGAAAAGGGCGTAGCATCGGAGCGGGAAGGATGAGCAGGCGTGTCGGGGGTACTGTAAATGGCTGGCAAAGTCTGTCCCATGCTGACGACCAAGCTTGTCAATCCGATAACGTGCAGGCACGACTGCGCCTGGTACGTTGAGATCAAGTCCGAGTCAGAGTTTGATGAGCCTCAGGGTGGCTGCGCCTTCAACATGCTCGCGCAGGAACTTTATGTGGACGGTTCAGCCGTGAGGGGAGCCTTGCAAAAACTGAGCGCAGGTGCCGGTGCCTGAAAGCGGGACGTGTCTAATCTCACCGCTGATTCCGCATGCAGTTTCACGCATCCGGCGGCAGTTCAAGCGCCACCGGGTTTCTAATTGTACCGATACGCTCAATCGTTACCTCAACGACATCTCCGGGTTTGAGGAAAACCGGAGGTTGCCGCATCACACCTACGCCGCCAGGGGTCCCAGTCATGACAACGGTGCCCGGTCTGAGCGTCATGTTCTGCGAAATGTAGCTTACCAGCTCATCCACCGGGAAGATCAGGTCCGACGTGTTGGAGTGCTGCATGATCTTGCCGTTCAGCTTGAGCGTGATGTCGAGGTTCTCCGGATCCACGTCCGTTGCAATACAAGGACCGAGCGGACAGAACGTGTCAAAAGATTTTGCCCGGGTCCATTGTCTGTCTAACCGCATCTGGCAATCTCGAGCCGTCACATCGTTCCCGCAGGCGTAACCCAAAATGAACTCCCGAGCACTTTCCGCAGATATGTTCTTGGCTTCTTTCCCGATGATCACTGCAAGTTCCGCTTCGTAGTCAACCTCGTCCGGCGCCGTGTGGGGCAGCAGAATACTGTCGTCCGGCCCGACAATAGCGGTAGGTGCCTTCATGAATAGAAGTGGGGCCTCAGGATGCGGAAAACCGCCCTCTTCGGCGTGTGATTTGTAGTTCAGACCCGCGGCCATTATCAGCGGCGGGTCAACGGGCGCCAAGATCTGCTGAGCGGACGACGACTCGATGAGCTCGTCCGTTACCGAAAACTCGCCGAAGATGTCTCCCTCAATAGGCTGAATTTGCCCCTGCTCCGTGAGCGAACCGTAACGTTCTCTACCTGCACTATCTCGAAATCGCACAATCTTCATATGTTTCAACTCCTCGTGAAATACTCATCTGCCAGACATACTTGCGCACGTATGGTAGCAGATGCCGTGCATACGGTCAATTCGTCCCGTATATTGACAGCTTAACGTACTTGTGTTAAGGTGCTGCATGAGTCGGATGACGGCGTAAACAGCGCCCGGCTCGTGGGCGGTTGTCGAGAACGGGGCGAGGTGTGCTCACCGTTAGGAAATCGCTGAAAACAAGCGGTTTTTGGCCACATCAGCGGTTGTGCCTCATTTGCCCGAGCCTCTTCCAGATGGTTTGCCTGAACCAATGTGGCTACGAAAGATGTCCTCAAGTGCGAGGTCAAACAATGCGATCCGGCAGTAACCACCGTGTTGGCTTGCTGTGCCTGTTTCTTATAGCTTTCGTCCCGTCCTGTCTCATTTCTGTGGCGGGCTTTGCGTGTCCCTATTCCATCCGGGACGTCGGTTTTGTTGAGTTGGAGGCTGCCAGATACGGGCTTTACTTTCTCGTTCGGGACGACACGCCCGAGAGGGATGAGATTGCGAAGGCGTTCGAGGAGATCGCCGACGCCGTTCTCCTGGACAGCAACATCTGGCCGGAAGTGGTGAACCTGGACCAGCAGGAATCCCATCCGGTGAATCAGCACGTTCGTTTCTGGAGTATCGACACGTTTCCCGCGGCGATCCTGGTGGCAGAGGGCTGCCGGTCGCTGGCACTTCCCGCGTTCAGTCCGGACGAACCTTTCAAGGACCAGGCGTGGTCTCTGTTGGAAGGTGTCGTTACGTCCCCAAAAAGGGAGGAGCTGATGCAGCACGTTGCTAAGGCGTGGTGCACGGTCCTGCTTGTTGAAGGCGAGGACGCGGCCGAGAACCAGAGGGCGCATGAAGCTGTCAAGGAAGCGACCGGGCTAATTGCCGGAGCAATTACGCCGATGGGAAGGGCGATTCAAGATGCGCCTCAAATCGTCCTCGTATCGCCCAAATCCGCTGCGGAAGAAACGGTACTGGTTTGGAGCCTCGGTCTGGACAAACCCGCCGGTGCGCGCGCGGCGGTGTTGTACGGAAGGGGCCGGCAGATGGGTCCCGTTCTCGAAGGCGATGACCTCACGAAAGAATTTGTCCTCGATATTCTTTACGCGATCGGCCTGGACTGCGGGTGTGAAACGGACCGGAGATTGCTGGCGGGCAGAGTCATTCCGCTGAGATGGGGACCCGACATCCAGGCTGCAGTCGCAGAGCACCTCGGGTTCGATCCGGAAAACCCCATGGTCAAGACCGAAGTGAGCCGGCTCTGGCCTGCGGGCGCGTCGTACGCTGAGAGTTCGCTCGGGTACAGTGAAGGGGTTTTCGAATACGAAGAGGTACCGGCTGACACCATAGTTGCGTCCACTGAAAAGGTTGTTCGCGAACCCTCTGTGGCATCCGCCTCGACGCTCGGGGAGCGTGCCGGCCGAACGTTGCTCGTCATCGGCGGCGCACTGGTTCTGTTGGTTCTGGTTGGGAGCGGTTTTTTAATAAGGTCGCGAGTGAAATAGGAGGGAATGTCATGTCTGCGTTTCGTCTCGTTTTCAAGGAAATAGCGCACAGAAAACTGAATTTCCTGTTGGCTCTGCTTGCGATCGGTGCGGCCGTGGCGCTTTTCATATCGGTTCTCACTATGGGACGAGCCTCAGAGCGCGAGGCGGTCCGGTTGATGCGCGACATGGGGTTCAACCTGCGGATTTTGCCCAAGGATACCAATATGGAGAACTTCTGGGCGTCGGACTTTGCCGAGCACGAGATGCCGGAGGAGTACGTTCACCAGTTGGCGTCCGAACCCGGTCTTGCGGTCAACCATCTCGTGGCCACCCTCCAGAAAAAAGTGGACTGGAGCGGAAGACAGATCCTTCTCACGGGCATCCTGCCGGAGGTCCAGCCGCCCGGTAGGCCGACATCACCCATGGGCTTCGAGATCGAGGAGGGCACTGTCTACGTCGGTTTCGAGCTTGCGCGCAGCGCTGGTATCGAGAAAGGCGACGTGATTGACGTGTTCGGCAGAGGGTTCACGGTCGCTAAGACTCTATCTGAGCAGGGCAGCAAGGACGATATCCAGATCTACGGCCATCTTCACGACGTGCAGCACGTGCTCGGTAAGAGAGGAAAGATCAACGAGATCAAAGCGCTTCACTGTTTGTGCGACGGCGGCGCGCTTGCCACGCTCCGCGAAAAACTTGCCCGACAGTTCCCCGACACACAGGTGGTCGAGTTTCGGTCCATAGCTCTGGCCCGTGCGGAAACGAGACGTATGGTCGAGAAGTACGCAGCGTTCATCATGCCGGTCGTGATGTTGGTGTGCGCGTCGTGGATAGGTGTGCTGACGATGATGAACGTGCGCGAGCGACGTCAGGAAATAGGCATTTTGCGAGCGCTCGGGTTCGGTTCCAGGAAGATCGCCTCTCTGTTTCTTGGTAAGGCTTTGTTCGTGGGTATTGTGGCCGCCGCGGTGGGCTTCGGTGTCGGGACGGGTTTGGCGCTGCGGTTCGGACCGAGCATATTCAAGGTTACGGCACAGGCTATTAAGCCGTTGTATGGGCTGCTCTGGTGGTCGCTTGCGGTTGCGCCGCTATTCGCCGCGCTGGCCAGCTTTCTACCGACGGTGGTTGCGGTGACTCAGGATCCGGCTGTCACGCTCATAGAGGAATAGACGTGGTACGACTCGAGAATGTCAGCAAGATCTACCTGGGCCAGCGAGGCGAAGTGCGAGCGCTCGACGACGTGAGTTTCTCCGTTGACTCAGGCGAGTTCGTGGTTGCGCAAGGACCGAGCGGCAGCGGCAAGTCCACCTTGTTGTTGACGATTGGAGGAATGGTCCATCCCACTAAGGGGCGGGTGGTTGTGGACGGAAACGACGTTTACGCGATGAGCGGTCGCGAACGGGCTAAGTTCCGGGCTGAGAATGTCGGTTTTGTATTCCAGATGTTCCACCTTGTTCCTTACCTCACTGTCATCGAGAACGTGTTGCTCCCTTCCGGGGGAGGAACCGGAGCGCGCGCGGGAGCGGAAGGTCTGCTGGAGAGTCTGGGACTGTCGAGCCGCCTGAGGCACAAACCGGCGCAACTCAGCACCGGCGAGAGACAGCGGACGGCCATAGCCAGAGCACTGCTGAATCGTCCCAAGATGCTTCTCGCGGATGAACCTACGGGCAACCTGGACCCGGAAAACGGTGCGGCAGTGATGGGATACCTGGCGCAGTTTCACCGCGACGGCGGTACCGTCATCGTCGTGAGCCACGAGGTCGTGGCGGCGGATTACGCAACCCGGGTCATTCAGTTACGGGACGGGCGCGTCGAGACCACGACGTGACGCCACACGAGGGGGAAACGTCTATGAGATCGTTTGCAAGTCTCTGTTGCTTATTCATCCTCTTTGTGCCGGTCGTCCGTGTAGCACATTGTGAGCCGCTGCTCTATCCTTGCGACGAGAAGCACAGCGCGGAAGATGCGTCGAGGATGATCAAGACTGCAAGTGGCGTATTAGCACCGGTCTACGCGCCGTTAGCAGAACAGATTGTCGCGGAGCTTGAACTCGCCGAAAAGGAAGGTATCGGTATTGACATCGGAAGCGGACCCGGTACGCTCGTGATCGAACTGTGCAAACGTACGAGGTTGCACTGGATTAACGCGGATATCAACCCTCATTTTTTCGCGTATTTTTTCGAATCCAGCGATGACGCCGGGTTGAATGGTCGGGTGAGCGCGATATTTGTTGATGCTCAGGCGCTGCCGTTTCGGGACGATTACGCCGAGGTCATAGTGTCTCGGGGAAGTTTTCAGTTCTGGGACAACAAGCGGTTGGCTTTTTCGGAGATCTACCGTGTGCTAAAACCCGGTGGTGTGGCTTTTATCGGTCGGGGGTTCGCGGACGACCTGCCGGTGGAGACCGCACGCAAGATTCGCGCGGCCCAACGCAAACGGAACGAGAGTTCGGTGCTCGACTACAGCGTTCCGGAGACTGAGGCGGAAATACGGGCGTTGATGGAGGCGCTGGAAATAGAGGATTACCGGATTCACATCCCGAAGCCGCCTGGCAGCAACGGTATCAACTACGGTATATGGGTTGAGATTCGCAAGTGAATGACGTATAGTCGGTAGGGTCGCGTCGGGTGCTTGAGTGTGTCTTAGTATCCGCGGCAGAGGCGTCGGTGCTCCAAGTAGACCTCTGCATCTTTTTTGGTGAGGTAAGCTGTGAGAGCTGGGTTGACCGGGAGAGCGATAAGAGTTGAGAGGGGGATGATATGAGAATCTTTGGGTCATTGCGCAACAGTGTCAGGATAGTCTTTTCGGGACGACGGGACATCAACAAGAAGCTCGGGCCGGCGGCTTGTGCAGGCATGCTGGTTTGCATTTTCGCCGCGATGTCCGGTGGTGCAGTGAGCGCAGAAGACTGGCCTACTTACCGCCACGACAGCGCTCGAAGCGGCATCACTGCGGAGCAACTGGCCCCGCCGCTTTCGGAGCAATGGGTGTTCACACCGACACACGCTCCCGAACCGGCCTGGCCGGAACCGGTCAAAGAAGCGCCGCGGGTCCGCTTCGACGACGCGTATCAGGTAGCCGTCGTCGGCGACGCCGTATACTTCGGTTCGTCTGCTGATAACAAGATCTACTCGCTCGATGCGACAACAGGCAAGGAGCGCTGGGACCACTTCACAGAGGGGCCTGTCCGTCTAGCGCCGACGGTCTCGAACGGTCGAGTTTACGTCGGTTCGGACGACGGCTACGTCCACTGTCTCAGATCCAACAATGGCGCGGTCCTATGGAAAGCCAGACCTTCGCACAGCGACGATAAAGTGCTTGGCAACGGTGAGATGATATCCTTGTGGCCGGTACGTACCGGGGTGTTGGTTGACGACGGGGTAGCCTATTTTGGTGCGGGCGTATTTCCGCACGCGAGCCTTTTCATCTGCGCCGTGAACGCGGAGGACGGCACGCCTGTATGGACGAACGACATCTGCGGCGAGAAAGGCACAGACATGAAGTACGGTCAGGACTTCGGGGGCATGAGCCCGCAGGGGTACCTGCTGGCTTCCGACAGCGAGCTTTACGTTGCCTCAGGCAGATCGATGCCGGCCGCGTTCGACCGCAAGGACGGCGAGTTCCTCTACTATTGTTCGGCTGGCGGAAAGGTGGGCGGCACTTGGGCACTGCTGACAGGCGACCGGCTCGTCGCAGGCACTGAGGAGCTCAAGTTGTTCGACAAAGATACGGGACGCCGGACGGATGATGCGTCGTACGCTTGGTTTCCGGGTATTTCTCTGGTGGTAACCGAAGATACATCTTATCTGCTTACCAACCGGGAGCTGTGCGCGCTCGACCGCCAGGCTTACCGTCACGCCAACGAGTTGAGAAAGACCGTCGTGTCGGAGCGCGAGAAGCTGCGAAACAGCCTTAGAAACCTGTATAGAAGAGGGAGCGCGGCGACCGGCGAGGCGCGCGAGGAACTCAACAAGCGTGTCGAGGACATGAGGATCCAGTTGCAAGCGCTGGACGAGCGACAGAAGAAAGTCGAGGATGCGGTTCACAAATGGCGGCTAACGTGCAAAGAGTACTCCTCTCTGATCCTTGCGGGCGACGTGCTGTTTGCCGGAGGCGACGGCGTGGTCGTCGCGGTGCATTCGGCTACCGGCCGGAAGCTTTGGAACGCCGAGGTTAACGGGAAAGCAAGCGGCATGGCCGTCGCCAATGGGCGGCTGTTCGTCAGCACCGATAAAGGGAGCATTCACTGTTTCGCCAAACGGACTGTTCTGGCGGCGCAGGAGATCAAACCGGCCGTCAACGCATCTCCCTACCCGAAAGACAGGCTGACACCGGTCTACGAGAAGGCTGCACGCAAGATCGTCGAGGATACGGGAATAGACAAAGGCTACTGTCTCGTGTACGGATGCGGCATCGGCCGGCTCGCGTTCGAGCTGGCGAAGATCACCGACCTGAAGATCATAGGTTTGGAACCGGACGCCGGCAAGGTCGAGAGCGCCAGGAAAGCGCTTGACGCAGCCGGGATTTACGGTTCACGGGTGACAGTCGAGCAGGGTTCGCTCGATGACCTCGATTTCGCCGACTACTTTGCAAACCTGATCGTCTCTGACAACATCATGGTGTCGGGTGATGCGCAGGGTTCGGCCTCGGAAATGTTCCGCGTGCTCAAGCCGTGCGGTGGTGTGGCGTACTTCGGTCAACCGGCCGGCGCGTCCGATGTAGTGAGGCCGC
>Ga0180437_10004875_pt1 | contig 18761 bp, 30 predicted proteins | sample SS_ome_4_FD_132410 | JGI IMG/M metagenome (GOLD analysis project Ga0180437, IMG submission 132410) | Hypersaline lake sediment archaeal communities from the Salton Sea, California, USA - SS_3_D_1 metaG | ecosystem: Environmental > Aquatic > Non-marine Saline and Alkaline > Hypersaline >... | reverse complement strand
GGGTTGTTCGACCGACAGACAGGGGGTCGGATGCACTTTGCTCGTGTGTGGTTAGAAGTGGAGCCCTTACCCAGTGGGGGGGGATTCTGGTTTGTGAACCTCACGCGGGGCGACATCTTGGCGGAAGAATTCGCTGAAGCAGTCGAGCGGGGCTGCCGTGAGGCAATGGAGGGCGGGGTGTTGGCAGGCTATCCGATGGTGGATGTGGGTGTCCGATTGGTCAGTGCGGAGTTGAACGAGGAGACATCTTCGGCATTGGCGTTCAAGGTAGCTGGCACGCAGGCTTTCACCCGAGCAGTGGAGAACGCTGGTCCGGTCCTATTGGAGCCGGTGATGGACTTGGAGACGATTGTGCCGGAAGCGTATACCGGTGAGGTAATGGGGGATCTGAATGCCCGAGGGGCCGAGATCAGAGAGGTAGTCTCTCGGGCCGGGGCGGTACAGGCCATACGTGCCTACGTCTCTCTGGCAAAGATGTTTGGGTATGCAACCGATGTGCGCAGTTTGACGCAGGGGCGAGGCACGTTCACGATGGAATTTCATCATTATGCGGAAGTAGATCGACAGCGGATGGAAGCCATAGTATATGGCGGAGGCTGGTAGGGCAGGTTTACGGATCTGCTGATAACTTGTACGAAAGGAGTGAGACATGGCGAAAGAGCAATTTGAACGTACGAAGCCACATCTCAATGTGGGCACCATTGGTCACATTGACCACGGCAAGACAACCCTTACTGCGGCCATAACAAAGGTGCTGTCTATGAAGGGATTGGCGGAGTACCAGGCGTATGATGACGTGGCAAAGGCAGACGCAAAGATGTTCCGTCGTGATGCGACGAAGATCCTGACCGTCGCCATTGCTCACGTCGAGTACGAGACCGAGAATAGGCACTACGCTCACATTGACTGTCCAGGACACCGGGACTATATCAAGAACATGATCACTGGTGCGGCGCAGATGGATGGGGCGATCTTGGTCGTTTCGGCAGCGGATGGTCCGATGCCGCAGACGCGCGAGCACGTACTTCTGGCCAAGCAAGTGAATGTGCCGGCCGTGGTAGTCTTTCTGAACAAGGTAGACCTGATGGACGATCCGGAGTTGCTGGAGTTGGTGGAATTGGAGCTGCGGGAATTGCTTGATGGCTACGAGTTCCCCGGCGACGAGACGCCTATTGTGCACGGAAGCGCTCTCGCAGCACTGCAGAGCGATAGCTCCGATCCGGACGCCCCGGAGTATGAGTGCATCTGGGAGCTGATGCGCGTGATTGACGAGTACATCCCCCAACCTGAGCGGGATGAGGATAAGCCATTCATGATGCCTGTTGAGGATGTTTTCTCGATCAAGGGACGGGGCACCGTGGTGACCGGTCGTGTCGCGCGCGGCAGGATACAGCCGATGACCGACGTCGAGATCGTTGGACTGCAGGAAAGGCCCACAAAGACCGTCGTCACCGATATGGAGATGTTCCGCAAGAAGCTGACCCATGCGGTGGCAGGTGATAACGCCGGACTATTGCTCCGGGGTATAGACCGGACTGGGGTGCAGCGTGGTCAGGTCATCGCAATTCCTGGTAGCATTCAGTCGCACAAACACTTTATGAGCGAAGTGTACGTGCTCACGAGGGAAGAGGGTGGCCGTCACAAGGCCTTCTTCTCCGGATATCGACCGCAGTTCTACATCCGCACTATGGACGTGACGGGAGAGATCACGCTACCGGAGGGCATTGAGATGGTGATGCCCGGTGACCGCACCAACCTAGAGGTGAAGTTGATCGATCCGGTTGCTATAGAGCAAGGTTCTCGTTTCGCTATTCGCGAGGGTGGTCTGACCGTTGGCGCGGGTGTTATCACCAAGATTCTGGATTAGGCGATAGATCATGGCAAAGCAGAGGATACGCATCCGGTTGAAGGCTTACGATCATCGCGTGCTTGATGAGTCAGCTAAGCGCATCGTGGAGACAGCGGAGCGCACAGGTGCCACAGTGGTGGGGCCTGTGCCTCTCCCGACCAAGATCGAGCGCTTCACGGTTCGTCGTTCGACGTTTATCGACAAAGACTCGCACGAGCATTTCGAGATCCGCACTCACAAGCGATTGATCGATGTCATTGAACCTGACAACAAAACCATCGATTCACTGATGCGATTGAATCTGCCTGCCGGTGTAGATATCGAGATCAAGCTATAGCGAGTGACAGGGGCGGATGTGAGGACGGAGGAGAGAGAGGATTTGCTCTCTCCTCCGAAATTGTCCGTGACTGTAGGGATGATGCGGCTACTGCCCGAGGCTGGCAGTCCCGTGGGAGGTGTTAGTGTGAAGGCGATTTTGGGCAAGAAAGTTGGGATGACGCAGGTATTCAGTGAGGATGGCGAGGCCATCCCTGTGACGGTCATTGAGGCAGGCCCGTGCTATGTGGCCCAGGTGAAAACGCCCGAGCGGGATGGGTATCGTGCTGCGCAGTTGGCTTTCGAGGAGGTGAAACCGCAGCGGTTGAGCGGCGGCGAGAAGGGGCATTTGGCACGCAATGAGTTGCCTCCGCTACGTCATCTGCACGAGTTTCGTCTGCGCGAAGATGAGGAGCCCGATGAAGGGCGGCGTATCTTGGTGGATGTTTTCGAGGTAGGTGATCGGGTGGATGTGGTTGGTACCTCGAAAGGCCGCGGATTCGCAGGTGTGGTCAAGCGCTACGGTTTTAGGGGTGGTCCCAAGACGCACGGACAGTCGGATCGATTGCGGGCGCCCGGCTCCATCGGCGCCACTACAGGCCAGGGTCACGTGTGGAAGGGGCAACGAATGCCCGGCCGTATGGGTGGTGTCCGGGTGACAGCCCAGAATCTGCGCGTCGAGGTAGTCGATCCAGAGCGAAACCTGCTGGCGGTGCGTGGCAGTGTGCCGGGTCCTAGAGGTGGACTGGTGATGATCAAGACGGCCCGCAAGTCAGGGGAATTGGCGAAGCAACGGGGTCAGTAGGGAGAACTATGTTCGTTCCAATGTACAATGTTGAAGGGGAAGAGGTCGGCGAGATCGAACTACTTCCCGACATCTTTGAGGTTCCTATCAATGTGCCACTGATGCATCAGGCATTGATGCGCCAACTGGCGAATGCACGCCAGGGGACCCACAAGACAAAGTCGCGCGGCGAGGTGAATCGCACCAAGGCGAAATGGTATCGGCAGAAGGGCACCGGGCGGGCGCGCCATGGTAGTCGTAACGCTAACTTGTTTGTTGGTGGTGGAGTAGCTCACGGACCGAGGCCGCGGAAGTACACCAAAAAGATGCCGCGTAAGATGCGTCGCGCTGCACTGCGCTCGGCGCTCTCGGCCAAGGCGGTGGAGAACCAGATCATTGTGTTGGACGAGCTAGAGATGGAAGCGCCCAAGACTAGCGAGATAGTAGCGGTCTTGGGGAACCTTGGGCTGGGTCAACGTGTGCTAGTTTTGCTGCCCGAGAGGAATGAGTCAGTGGAGAAGTCGGTGTGCAACCTTCCGCAGGCAAAGGCGTTGCGAGCGAGCTATCTGAATATCCGTGATTTGTTGGGGTATGATCACGTGTTGGTGCCTTTGGGTGCACTGCAGGTGATCGAGAGTATCCTGGGATAGGTGGACGATGAATCCCTACGAGGTTATCATTCGACCGATTGATACGGAGAAGACGCGATACCAGGCCTCGGAGCTAGGCCAGTACACGTTCGAGGTGGATCAACGTGCAAATAAGATCGAGGTGAAGCGAGCCGTTGAGATGATCTACGATGTGGATGTCGTGGCGGTCAACGTGATGATCGTGCCAGCTAAAGCTAGCAGTCGGCGGGGACGGCGTCGGATTGTGCGTCGCTCACTTTGGAAAAAAGCGGTGGTCACGGTAGCTGAGGGTCAGCGACTGGACGTGTTTGAGGGAGTGTAAGATGCCGGTAAAGACGTATAAGCCGACCTCGCCCGGCCGGCGGGGAATGACAGGTTCGACCTTTGATGAGATTACGCGTGCAGAGCCAGAGCGCAGCCTGTTACGTCCATTGAGTAAGCGTGCTGGTCGCAACGTGCACGGGCGTATCACAGTACGTCATAGAGGTGGCGGGCATAGGCGACAGTACCGGTTGATCGATTTCAAGCGTGACAAAGCCGGTATTCCTGCACGGATTGTGAGCATCGAATACGATCCCAACCGTTCGGCCCGCATTGCGATTCTGGTCTACGCCGATGGTGAGAAGCGATACATAATCGCACCGCTAGGGCTTCAGGTGGGCGACACAGTGATGAGCGGTGATAGTGCAGATATCCGCGTGGGCAACGCGCTGCCGCTAGATCGCATCCCGCTTGGTACGTTGGTGCATAACATCGAGTTGTACGCAGGACGTGGTGGGCAGATGGCCCGGTCGGCTGGAACATCGGCGCAGGTGCTAGCCAAGGAAGGGGACTATGTGACATTGCGTCTCCCCAGCGGTGAGGTGCGGTTGGTGCGCAAGGAGTGTATGGCGACCATCGGCCAGGTGGGCAACGTGGATCACGGTAACATCAAGCTGGGCAAGGCCGGTCGAAAACGCTGGTTGGGATATCGTCCAGCGGTGCGCGGCTCGGCTATGTCGCCTCGCGACCATCCTCATGGAGGTGGGGAAGGCCGAACGCCGATTGGTATGCCGAGCCCCAAGTCACCCTGGGGGAAGAAGACGCTGGGCAAGAAGACGCGACTCAATAGGACCACCAGCAAGTATATCGTGCGCCGGCGTGGCAAGCGGCGAAGAAAGAAGTAGTTCAGAAGCGAGGTGGATAGGTAATGTCACGATCACCATTGAAGAGACCCATACCGTATGTGGATCCGAAGCTGTTGCGAAAGATTGAACGGATGAATCAGATGGGGGAAAAGCGGATGATCCGCACCTGGTCCAGGGCTTCGACGATTTTTCCCCATATGATCGGGCATACTATCGCTGTGCACGATGGCCGGCGGCATGTGCCAATCTATATCACAGAGGATATGGTGGGGCACAAGTTAGGCGAGTTCGCTCCTACCCGCACCTTCCGGGGTCACATCGTGAAAGAGAGGAAGGGCCGAGTACGGTCGGTATAGGTGAGGAGGTAAGATATGGCCACTGAAGTGATGGCCCGGGCAAAGCACGTGCCGATACCGGCCCGCAAGGTGCGTCGAGTGATCAATGAAGTGCGGGGGTTGCACGCCGACGAGGCGTTGGAGCTATTGCATTTTCTGCCTCACGCGGCGGCACGTCCGGTCGAAAAACTGATCCGCTCCGCTGTTGCTAACGCGGAGGAGAACTTTGGGATACCGCGTGATGAACTGTATGTAGCACACATCGTGGCTGATGATGGGCCAGGTGTGATGCCTGGAAAGGGCTGGCGACGGCGCTTCGGTGGGCGTGGTCGCTGGCGACCGATCCGTAAACGTTCCTCGCACATTACGGTGGTGCTTGAGGAGATGCTGGCAGATTACGAGTTGGAAGGCACTGCCCAAGATTTGTCTTAAGGAGGAACGAATTGGGACGCAAAGTTCACCCCTATGGCTTTAGGCTTGGAGTGATTCGGGATTGGAAGGCCCGCTGGTATGCGGAGGGTGATGATTACGCTAACCTGTTGCACGAAGACTTGATGATTCGCAGGAATATCCATGACACTACAGGCCGTGCCGGCATTTCTCGCATTGAGATTGAGCGCTTTCCCAATCAGGTGGCGGTGACGGTATGGACGGCAAGGCCTGGTATCGTCATTGGGCGCAAGGGAGCCGCAGTCAAGCTACTGCGCAAGGACCTGGAAGAGATGACAGGGAAGCGGGTCTCCGTGGATGTCCAGGAGATAGAGCAGCCCGACCTGGACGCCAAGTTGGTAGCGGAGAACGTGGTTGCCCAGTTGGAGAGACGGATTTCTCACAGTCGGGCCATGAAGCGAGCGGTGCAGGCGGCGATGCGTGCCGGGGCACGCGGCGTCAAGGTAATGTGCAAGGGGCGCCTGCATGGGGCTGAAATGGCACGTCAGGCGTGGGAGCGTGAGGGGCGAGTGCCGCTGCAGACATTGCGCGCCGACATCGATTATGCTCAGGAGGAGGCCCACACTACCTATGGCCGCATTGGCGTGAAAGTATGGGTTTATACAGGGGAGATATTGCCTGAGGCAAAAGTGCAGGAGGAACCCTTCGTCGTCTAGATGTGCGAGGGTCTGGGCTTGTGAGAGAGGGGATGAGACGATGTTGATGCCAAAGCGGGTGAAGTATCGTAAGCAGATGCGTGGACGGATGAAGGGTAAGGCCACGCGTGGGGTCACAGTCGAGTTCGGTGATTATGGGCTGCAGGCTCTTGAGCCAGCCTGGGTTACGGCACGGCAGATCGAGGCCGCGCGACGGGCAATCGTGCGCCACGTGCGACGGCGTGGGAAGTATTGGATCCGTATCTTCCCTGATAAACCAGTGACGGCCAAGCCGGCCGAGACCCGGATGGGCAAGGGCAAGGGCTCCGTGGATCACTGGGTAGCGGTGGTCAAGCCGGGTCGCGTCATGTTCGAGCTAGGCGGTGTATCTGAGGAAATGGCGCGCGAGGCAATGCGTCTGGCGTCTCACAAATTACCTGTGAAATGCCAGTTTGTCATGCGTGAGGGGGTATCCGGGGAGTAGGATGAGAATGGAGGCACGTGAGATTCGCACTTGGACTACGGAAGAGATACAGGAGCGGTTGGATGATGCTTCTCGGGAACTCTTTGCTCTGCGTCGTGAGTCGGCTATGGGACGTCTGGAAGATTATAATCGGGTGCGAGCTGTGAAGCGTGACATCGCCCGGATGAAAACGATTCTTCGCGAGCGTGAGTTGGTCGCTCAGATGGTTGAGGAGGCAGCGTAGTGATGGAGCGGCACAGTTCTGGAAGGAAGCGACTTGTTGGTAGTGTGATGAGCGACAGGATGGAAAAGACCGTGGTGGTGGGTGTTGAGCGCAGGGCGCGCCACCCGCGCTATGGCAAGGTCGTTCGCTCGGTGAAAAAGTACAAGGCTCACGACGAGGAGAATATCTGTCGCGTCGGTGATGTGGTACGCATTGTTGAATCCCGCCCGCTGAGTCGTGAAAAACGGTGGGTTGTGGAGGAGATAGTGAAGCGGGCCGAGGTGGGCGCGTAAGCAAGGGGTGGACAATGATCCAGCAGGAGAGCCGTCTGCGAGTAGCTGACAACACCGGGGCGCGAGAAGTACTTGTCATCCGCGTGTTGGGTGGTTCTAGACGACGCTATGGTAGAGTTGGCGATATGGTCGTGGCGACCGTGAAGCAGGCTACCCCAAGGGCGCAGGTGAAGAAGGGGGAAGTTGTGCGGGCAGTCATCGTACGCACGGCAAAGGAATACCGACGCGATGATGGTTCTAGCATCCGCTTTGATGACAACGCGGCGGTGATTCTGGATGGGGCAAGCTCGAATCCAAAGGGGACGCGTATTTTCGGACCTGTGGCCCGCGAGTTGCGCGAAAAGGGCTTTATGCGAATCATCTCACTGGCTCCTGAGGTGCTGTAATCTAAGGTCGATGACTTGAGGAGTGTTCAGGGTGGCCAAGATCAAAAAGGGCGATACTGTAGAAGTTATCTCTGGTAACGATCGGTTGTTGCGGGGAACCGTACAATGGGTGTTCCCTAAGGATAACCTGGTTGTTGTGTCCGGGATCAACATTGTCAAGAAACATCAGCGTCCGATGCGTGCTGGGCGCGGTCAGATTCAACCGGGTGTCATTGAGTTTGAGGCCCCGGTTCATATCTCGAACGTGATGTTGGTGTGTCCCCGCTGTGATGAACGCACGCGTGTGGGCTATACTCGTCTGGAGGATGGGGGTAAGGTGCGTGTGTGCAAAAGGTGTAAAGAGGTAATTGACTAGGCGCTTGTTCACCAATAACTTGGCGCTTTGGCACAGAAATCAAGCGCGAGACCGCCACAAGAGGACAAAGTTGTCGTTGAACAAGTACCAAGAGCAGCGGGTGTTTCTAGAGATCTTGTTTTTGGGGAAGGCAGACTGATGCAGCGTTTGCAGAAACGTTATCGTGAAGAGGTCCGACCCATACTTATGGAAGAGTTCGGGTACCGGAACATAATGGAAGTGCCGCGGCTGGAGAAGATCGTTGTGAACGTAGGCGTGGGCGAAGCGCTGGATAACGCCAAGGCGCTGGATCACGCGGTTCAGGACATCGTTACGATCACGGGACAGCGGCCTGTGGTTACTCGGGCGCGTAAGTCTATCGCGAGTTTCAAGCTGCGGGAAGGAAGAGCTATTGGTGTCAAGGTGACATTGCGCCGGGAGCGTATGTGGGCGTTTCTGGACCGATTGTGCAATGTGGCGTTGCCGCGTCAGCGTGACTTTCGTGGTGTCTCTGACACTCTAGATGGTCACGGGAACTTCACACTGGGGTTACGTGAGCAGTTGGTATTCCCTGAGGTGAACTACGACTCGATTGATAAGATCCGTGGCATGGAAATCAGTGTCGTGACCACGGCTCGTACAGATGAGGAGGGGCGACGACTGTTGACGTTGTTGGGAGTGCCGTTCCGTCGTCGCGGCTGGTGACCTGAACTGGAGAATGGATTATGTCAAAGACGTGTATGCCAATTCGAGAGACGAGGCGGAAGCATAAGACGCAGGTACGGAATCGTTGTCGGATATGTGGTCGACCACGTGGCTACATCCGGCGGTTTCAGATGTGCCGTATCTGCTTCCGAGAGCGGGCTCTCAAGGGAGAGATCCCCGGCGTCGTGAAGGCGAGTTGGTGAGCAAATAGGAGTGAGGGATCTTATCTAATGACGACGTCTGATCCAATATCCGATATGTTGGCGCGCATACGGAATGCCCTGATGGCGGGGCATCCAGGCGTACGAGTCCCTTCTTCCGAGATCAAGGTGGCGATTGCCAAGATTTTGAAAGAAGAGGGGTTTATTGAGGATTACTATGTGACGCGTGAGCGTCCGCAGCCTCAATTGGTGATCAAGCTGAAGTACGTGGGTGAGAAGAAGGAGCGTCACTCGGTTATCACGGGGCTGAAGCGTGTGAGTAAACCAGGACGCCGCGTCTACACACGTGCGTCGGAGATACCGTGGGTGCGCAGCGGCGTAGGAATCGCGATTCTTACGACGCCCAAGGGAGTTCTAACAGGGCAGCAGGCCCGTCGCTTAGGTGTAGGCGGCGAAGTGCTGTGTTATGTGTGGTAGGTTAGGTGTTGAGGGAGGCAAGCAGTGTCACGGATTGGTCATATGCCTATCTCTCTACCCGAAGGGGTGAGGGTTGATGTTCAGGGCAATCAGGTGACGGTGTCGGGGGTCAAGGGGAGCCTTACCCGCGAGTTCCACCCGGATATGGAGATCGCGCTGGACGATGGTCAGTTGCGGGTGAGTCGTCCGACTGATCATCGGCAACACAAGTCGCTGCACGGTCTAACGCGGGCGTTGCTGAATAACATGGTAATCGGCGTGAGTCAGGGCTTCCAGAAGCAGTTGGAAGTCCAGGGCGTCGGTTATCGGGTGGACTTGCAGGGGGATGGGAGTTTATTGCTGCAGTTGGGCTTTTCCCACCCGGTGCGCGTTGCCCCGCCTGAGGGGATCCAGTTTGAGGTTGAGGCCCGCACAAAGGTCATTACTGTGAGCGGGATAGACAAAGAACTAGTGGGACAGGTGGCGGCAGAGATCCGTGCCTGGCGACCACCGGAGCCTTACAAGGGTAAAGGCGTCCGGTACGTTGGCGAGTACGTTCGTCGCAAGGCTGGTAAGGCCGGCAAGATTGGCTAGGAGATCCGAGATTGCGAATTCAGAATCTAGGGATTCTGGGGAGTGGTCATTCGCAAGCTAGCCAAATCGACAAATCCGAAATCATTACATTCGAAGTCTTGAGGGTGAGCTTATGCCAGAGATTGATCGTCGAAGAGCCCGTCTGCGGCGACACGAGCGTGTGCGGAAGCACGTAGTGGGTACGTCAGAGCGACCGCGGTTGAACGTTTTTCGCAGTTTGCGTCACATCTATGCTCAGGTGATTGATGATAGCCAGGCTAATACGCTGGTTTCTGCCTCGACTATTGATCAAGAGATAGAGGCACAGGTTCAAGGGTTAAAGAAGACCGAACAGGCACACATAGTAGGCAAGGTGTTGGCGGAACGTGCTGTGAGCCAGGGTATCAAGCAAGTGGTCTTTGACCGTGGCGGATATAAGTATCACGGTCGGGTGAAGGCTTTGGCGGATGGGGCCCGTGAGGGCGGGCTCGAGTTTTAGACGCAACGGAGGCAGAATGGCCAGAGGGAGTTTACGGAATCGCGAGGTCTTCACAGAACGAGAGGAGCTGGACGAGCGTATCGTTGATATCACGAGGGTTGCCAAAGTTGTCAAAGGTGGCCGGCGCTTTGGCTTCCGCGTAGTAGCGGTGGTGGGCGATAACCGAGGGCAAGTGGGTATGGGAGTCGGCAAGGCGCGTAGTGTCCCCGATGCAATTCGCAAGGCGACGGAAAGGGCACGGCGCGATATGGAGCCGGTGGCATTGGTCGGGACTACAGTTCCGCACGAGATAGTCGGACGATGCGGTGGTGCGAAGGTGCTCGTCAGACCAGCTACGCCGGGGACGGGCGTGATCGCGGCTGGCGGTGTGCGCGCAGTGTTGGAGGCCGTCGGTGTGACTGATGTGCTTACCAAGTCCCAGGGTAGTTCCAATGTCCTCAATGTGGTGCGGGCGACGATGGATGGCCTGCGGCGGCTCCGTCGTGTGGAGGACGTGGCCCGTGAGCGTGGTGTAGCAGAGGTCAAGGTGATGCCGTTCTGGAGGCGAGGGCGATGAGCGCGGCTAGGAAAGCGACCAAAAAGACTGGGAAGAGGAAAAGCAGTCGGCTACATATCACGCTGACGAAAAGTCCAATCGGGTATTCCTATCGACAGAAGCAGACAGTGCGGGCGTTGGGACTGCGACGGATGCACCAGACGGTAGAACAAAACGACACACCAGCCATCCGGGGGATGATCGCCAAGGTGAAGCACTTGGTGACAGTAGAAGAAGTGGGATAGCTGGTTGGTGGCAGGGGGTGAGAGGTGAAGTTGCACGATTTGAAGCCTGCCGAGGCAGCAAAGAAGAGACGCAAGCGCAAGGGGCGCGGTATTGCTGCCGGGCAGGGTAAGACAGCTGGGCGCGGTACGAAAGGTCAGAAGGCACGCAGTGGTGGTAGCCTGCCGCCCTATTTTGAGGGTGGTCAGCTGCCCCTTGTGCGGAAGCTCCCGTTTGCACGGGGTGTGGGTTTCCGCGATCCATGGCGTGTCCGGTTCACGCCGGTAAACCTGGAGCGGCTCGCGGTCTTTGGTAAGGGAGCCGAGGTCACACCAGAGACATTGGTCAAGGCAGGCATCATAAAGCGTCCGGATGAGTTGGTGGTGATTCTGGGTCGTGGAGAGTTGACGTCTCCGCTCACGGTGAAAGCGCACCGGTTCTCGGGCAGCGCGCGGGAAAAGATCGAAGCGGCCGGGGGGGTGGTGGAGGAATTGCCGTGGCGGCGGGGTGGCTATCGCACGCGGTAACCCCGTAGAGATTGGCGGGTCTATGCTTTGGAGATTTGAGGACAAATGATTCAAGCCTTACGGAACGCTATGGCTTTGCCCGATCTGCGGCGCAAGCTGTTGTATACGCTGTTGATACTTGTCGTCTACCGATTGGCAGCGCACGTGCCGGTGCCGGGGGTAGATCAGGCGGCGCTGCAGCAACTACTGGCGGGCACCGGTGCGACGAGCCAATTTATCAACCTGCTGGACGTTCTATCCGGTGGGGCAGTGGCCAACTTCTCGGTCATAGCCAATGGTGTGTATCCGTACATCACTGCTCAAATCATCTTGCAGTTGCTGCAACCTATTATCCCCGCGCTGGAGCGTATAGCTCAGGAAGGGGAAGCTGGACAGCGTAAGATCAATCAGTGGACCTACTACCTGGCCATTCCATTGGGGTTGTTGCAGGCTTACGGTCAGGCGCGGGTCTTTGGCGCAGGGACTGGCGGTGCGCCTGTCCTGCCACGTTTTGGGTTCAGCCCGCCAGAGAACATCCTACCCACCATTTCGGTGTTGGTGGCGATGTCGGCCGGCACGATGTTTGCCATCTGGCTGGGAGATTTGATCACCGAGCAGGGTATTGGCAACGGGTTATCCCTGATCATCTTCAGCGGCATCGTGTCGAACGTGCCGCAGAACATAGTCCGCATCTGGACCCAGGCCCAGGCCAGAGAAGGTGGCGGCGTGGGAATGGGGCTGCTGATGTTGGGGATCTTTCTGGCGATCACGGCGATCACGATGTTTGTGATCGTAGTGGTGCAGGAGGGTGAGCGGCGGATACCGGTACAGTATGGCAAGCGCGTGCGGGGCATCAAGATGTACGCTGGTGGAAGTACCCACATTCCGTTGCGGGTCAACACCGCGGGTATGATTCCGCTGATTTTCGCTCAATCGATTCTCACCTTCCCTGCGGTGATTGCCCAGTTCTTTGTCGCCAGTGAGAATCCTGGGGTGAGTCAGTTTGCCACAGGAGTGATGAACTTTTTCAGCGGACAGGGTGCTTGGTACGGGTTGATCTATTTCCTGGCGGTTGTTGGGTTCACCTATTTCTATACGGACGTAATGGTGCAGCAGCAGGATCTGCCGGGCGCACTGCAGCGGCAGGGAGGCTTCATCCCGGGGATCCGACCGGGTAAGAAGACGGCTGATTTCATCAATTCTGTCTACCGGCGCATCACGTTGGTGGGAGCTCTTTTCCTGGGTGGTGTGGCGGTGTTGCCCTATATCGTAGACCTGTTTATGCAGACCAGGGTGCTGCTGGTCACCGCCTCTGGTCTGCTGATCGTGGTTGGTGTCGTGATCGATACGATGCGCCAGTTGGAGGCTCAACTCTTGATGCGTCACTACGAAGGATTCATCAAGTAGAGTGGGGAGGTGTGGTAGGATGAAGGTATCGCCCTCGGTGAAGCGGCGTTGTCCAAAGTGCAAGATCATTCGGCGATGTGGTACGGTGCGTGTGATTTGCGAGAATCCCAAGCACAAGCAACGTCAGGGATAGTCTGTAGATTGCGGGAGGAGATATGGCGCGCATTGCAGGAGTAGACTTGCCAAGGAACAAGCGGGTGGAGATTGGCCTGACGTACATTTACGGTATTGGCCGCAGCCTGAGTAATGACATTCTGAGTAAAGCCGGAGTGCAGCCCGACAAGAAAGTCAAGGACCTGACCGAGTTGGAGGTCACGTCCCTGCGTGAGACCATCGACCGGGAATACCAGGTGGAGGGCGATCTGCGGCGTGAGATCCAGACGAACATCAGGCGCTTGATAGACATTGGGTGCTATCGTGGTCTCCGTCACCGGCGTAATCTGCCTGTGCGCGGCCAGCGCACAAGGACCAACGCTCGTACCAAGCGTGGCCCCAAGAAGACGGTGCCTGGTCGCGGGCGTCGGCGTGGGATGAAGAAGAAGTAGTGACAGTAGCTGTGAAGGTTTGATGCAGGAGGAGTAATGGCACCAGGAAGGCAGTCGGGTCAGCGTCGGGGCAGACGCCGCGTTAGGAAGAATGTGCCGCGCGGACAGGCCCATATTCATGCCACTTTTAACAATACAATCGTGACAGTTACCGATACACAGGGCAACGTCATCAACTGGTCCAGCGGTGGAACGGTCGGATTCAAGGGTTCGCGTAAGAGCACACCTTTCGCGGCCCGGCAGGCTGCTCAGAAGGCGGCAAGGGACGCTATGGACCAGGGTATGGTAGAAGTGGACATCTATATCAAGGGGCCAGGCCCTGGGCGGGAGGCGGCAATCCGTTCCATCCAGGCGGCGGGCCTGCGGGTGCGTTCTATCACCGACGTCACCCCGATCCCGCACAATGGGTGTCGCCCGCCCAAGAAGCGCCGGGTGTAGTCCCAGGGGCTAACAGGAGGATTAGGAGTAGAGTATGGCTAGATATACTGGCCCGGTTTGCAAGCTCTGCCGTCGTGAAGGGGAGAAGCTTTACTTGAAGGGTGAACGTTGTATGTCGCCCAAATGTCCGTTTGAGAAGGACCGTGGCTATCCGCCCGGTGATCATGGTCGCTTAGCCCATTTCCGTCGCCGTCGTACATCTGACTATTCTCGCCAGTTGCGTGAGAAGCAGAAAATACGGCGCATCTATGGGGTGCTGGAGCGTCAGTTCCGGCGCTACTTCCGTGAGGCCGAACGACGGCCTGGACTTACCGGTGAGAACTTGCTCATTCTGCTTGAGAGTCGGCTTGATAATGTGATCTATCGACTTGGATTCGCTGACTCGCGGGCGCAGGCCCGGCAGTTGGTGCAGCACGGTCACTTTGTTGTCAATGGCCGTCGCACGAATATCCCATCCTACATTGTCCATCCACAGGATAGGATCGAGGTGCGGGATGGCAGTCGTGGACGTGTATACTTCAAGGAGCGTGCCCAACTCCTGGATGAGGGGACGGTGCCCAACTGGCTCAGTTTGGATTCCAGCACGATGGTGGCTCGAGTGCTTCAGTCACCTGTGCGAGAGGACATTGCTCCGGATCTTAATGAGCAGTTGGTCGTGGAGTACTATTCACGCTAGGGGAACATCGGATGTCTCGTTCAGGGGTTGGTTTGGGGAGTGGTGGCTGGTTGGGCCGTAGAGTTTTCTTACGCAGAAACCTCACCCTGTTGGCTGCAAGCTAGCTGAAGCTGAATACAGGAGGTGAAGGTTGTCAGTTCAAGTACTGCCAAAGATTGAGACAGATGCGGTTTCCCAGATGTATGGCCGGTTCGTGATCGGCCCGCTGGAGAGTGGCTTTGGGGTTACGTTGGGCAATGCGCTTCGTCGGGTATTGCTCTCCGCGTTGCCTGGTGCTGCGGTGACCTCCATCCGCGTTTCTGATATTGCGCACGAGTTCACCTCTATCCCAGGGGTGCGAGAGGACTTGATGCAGTTCATACTGCAGGTCAAGCAACTGCGCCTGAGAATGGAGAGCCAGGAGCCAATGCGTATGTCTCTCCAGATGCGAGGTGAGGGTACGGTAACGGCCGGTGACATTCAAGCCCCACCGGAGATCGAGATTCTGAATCCAGATCTCTATCTCCTTACCGTGGACTCTGCTGACGTGAATCTTGACGTGGAGTTCGTGGTCGAGCAGGGACGGGGCTACTTGTCGTTCGATGGGCGTGGTCGTATGCCTGTCGGTGAGTTACCGGTGGATGCTATATTCAGCCCTATTCGTCGCGTCGCTTTCGACATAGACCGGGCACGAGTGGGTCAGATGACGAACTACGATCGCCTGACGTTGGAGGTCTGGACTGATGGGCGGATGGCACCATTGGATGCGCTTAAGGAAGCGGCGCGCATCTTGGTGACCCATCTGCGGTTGGTCGCTGGCCTCACCTTGGAGGAAGAGGAAGAACCCGTTGAAGAGGGAACCGGTCTTCCGAGCGAGGTCTATGAGATTCCTATTGAGCAGCTTGATCTCAGTGTCCGGGTGTTCAACTCCCTCAGGCGAACTGGCATAGCCAGCGTGGGCGAGGTGTTGGAGATGCTGGCGCTGGGAGAGGATACCCTGCTGACTATTCGGAACTTTGGACAGAAGTCATTGGATGAATTAAAGACACGTCTCGAGGAGCGAGGTTTTCTGGCGGAAGTAATCGGGGCGAGTGGAGGTGCTTAGATGCGACATCGCGTCGCTGGGAAGAAACTAAACCGCTCTAGCGGCAACCGTAAGGCGCTACGTCGTAACCTGGTGACGGCGTTGTTTCATCACGAGCGTGTCGAGACGACTGAAGCGAAGGCTAAGGCAATCCGTGGGCAGGCCGAGAAGCTGATCACGCTGGCGAAGCGAGGCCTGGTAGCGGAGGAACAAGATCCCGCTCGAGGGATCCATGCCCGTAGGCTGGCGGCTGGTCGCCTAGACCGGTGGGTGACTGAGCCTGATGGTACGGTGGTAGACATCCTGGAAAAGCTATTCGGGGACATCGCGCCGCGCTATATGGACAGGCCAGGAGGTTATACCCGCATCTATAAACTGGGGCCGCGCAAGGGCGATGCTGCGCCCATGGTTCTGTTGGAGTTGGTGGAGTAGAGCAGACTTAACGGACGCTACTGGACGGTAGACAGGCGCTAGAATGCGGGTGCGTGCGGTCGTCGCCTACGATGGGACGGGCTACGGAGGGTTCCAACGCCAGACCAATGCCCCGACCATCCAGGAGGAACTGGAGACGGCCCTGGCGCAGGTGACCCAGGAGACGATCACCGTTCTAGCGGCAGGTCGTACTGACGCTGGCGTACACGCGGCAGGACAGGTCATCGCATTCGATACGGGTTGGCGACACGGGGTGGGTGCCCTGCAGCGGGCACTAAACGCGGTTCTGCCCGCCGACATTGCGGTTCAGAAGATCGACGAGGCAGTACCAGGCTTCCACCCGCGCTATGATGCCCGGAGTCGGCACTACCGGTATACGCTGCACAACGCACCGGTGCGCTGGCCTCTGGCCCGGTTTTACAGTCTGCACGTGGTCGCCCCGCTTGATGTAGAGGCAATGCAAGCGGCAGCGCAGGTCCTCATAGGTGAGCATGACTTCGCTGCCTTTGGACAGCCGCCGCGGGGCAACAAGCGAAGTGGTGCTACAACACGCCGGGTGATGGTAGCAGAGTGGGGGAAAAAGTCCCCCTGGTTGACCTTTGACATCGAGGCGAATGCCTTTCTCTACCGTATGGTGCGCAGCATCGTCGGCACCTTGCTCCAGGTAGGGAGGGAGGAGCTGAGTGTGGAGGAGTTTGCGGCGGTGTTGAAGAGCTGCGAGCGCAGTCAGGCCGGGCCGACAGTCCCTCCGCACGGGCTCAGCCTGATGGAAGTGAAGTACTAATACTGTTTCGTGAGAGCGGAATAATCCGGATTGGGAGTGTCAGAATCGTGGGAAAGACTTATGTGACGAAGAACGAAGACGTCCAGCGATCGTGGTACGTGGTGGATGCCAGGGGACAGACGCTGGGTCGTCTGGCTACTCAGGTGGCATACATGCTGCGCGGCAAACACAAGCCGATTTACTCACCCTCGGTTGATGTAGGTGACTATGTGATTGTCGTAAATGCCGACAAGATCCACGTGACGGGACGCAAGTTGGATCAGAAGATCTACTATCGTTATTCTGGTTATCCGGGGGGGCTCAAGCAGATTACGTTGCGTAACTTGCTTCAGAAGCATCCCACGCGGGTGATCGAGCACGCGGTTCGAGGTATGCTGCCGAAAAACCGACTAGGGCGACGGATGCTCAAAAAGCTGAAGGTCTATGCTGGCCCTGATCATCCTCACGAGGCACAGCAGCCTGAACGCTTGGATTTGAAATGACAGGAGGGGGAGTGGTGGAGTATTACGAGTCGATCGGGCGACGTAAGGAAGCTACAGCGCGGGTGCGATTGTTTCCTGGAGGCGATGGCACGATCATCGTCAATGAGCAGCCGCTTGAGCAGTACTTTACTCGGGAAGTTGACGTTATGTCCCTCATCGAACCGCTTCAGGTGACGGCGACGGAAAATCGCTTCAACGTCAGCGTCCTGGTGAAGGGGGGCGGGGTCACAGGGCAGTCTGATGCGGCCCGGCTGGGAATAGCGCGGGCGTTGTTGAAGGTGGACCCGGAGCTGCGGCCAATCCTGCGCAAAGGTGGTTTCCTCACTCGCGATGCCCGAGTGAAAGAGCGGAAGAAGCCTGGCCTCAAGAGGGCGCGCAAGGCACCCCAGTACACGAAGCGTTAGGCGAAGGACAGGCAGGTATACACGGGGCAGGGCAGGATTGCCTTGCCCCTTTTCTGTTTGTATGCCGTTTTCGTATCGGAGAGGTGTATATGGGTACCATCACCATTGTCGGGCTGGGGCCGGGTGATCCGAGTTATCTGACGCGGGAGGCCTGGGGCGTATTGGAAGCCGCTGATGAGGTCTGGTTGCGCACGGAGCATCACCCGACTGTTGCTGGGCTGCCGTCCCGTGTGTCGCTGTTTACCTTCGACTACCTCTACGAGGAAGCCAAGGATTTCTCGCAAGTCTACGATAGCATTGTCGCCGAGGTGTTACGGCAGGGACGGCGACCGGAGGGGATCATTTACGCTGTACCAGGCCATCCATTGGTGGGGGAATCTACTGTCAGGGAGATTCTCGCGCGGGCGGAGGGGGTCAACCTGGCAGTGCATGTCGTAGAGGGGGTTAGCTTTGTCGAACCCACCCTAACGGCGCTGAGGATAGATGCGTTGAATGGCCTGCAGATTCACGACGCGGTAGAGATTGCCGCTCGCCATCATCCGCTGCTCAACCCCGACCTCCCAGCGCTGGTGGGACAGCTCTACAGTCCTGTGCTTGCCGCCGACGTGAAACTCACGTTGATGAACCAGTATCCCGACAACCACGAGGTAACGTTGGTGCAGGCTGCGGGGACCTCTGAGCAGCGCGTGATCCCACTGCCGCTCTACGAACTCGACCGTCATGCTGGCGGCGAGCGCGGTGATCACTGGAGCCGTTTGGCGCACGTGACCACGCTCTATGTACCGCCGCTCTCGAGTGTCACCAGTTTTGAGGGCTTGCAGGACACGGTAGCGCGCCTCCGCGCGCCGGATGGCTGCCCCTGGGATAGGCAGCAGACTCACGAGAGCCTGCGGGCCGGGCTGCTGGAGGAGGCGTACGAGGTGGTGGCGGCGATTGATGCCGGTGATATGCAGGCGCTGCAGGAAGAGTTGGGAGATTTTCTGCTGCAGGCTCTGCTTCAGGTGCAGATCGCTACGGAAGAGGGCGAGTTCAAGATGGCGGATGTGATCT
>Ga0180437_10004874_pt1 | contig 18761 bp, 17 predicted proteins | sample SS_ome_4_FD_132410 | JGI IMG/M metagenome (GOLD analysis project Ga0180437, IMG submission 132410) | Hypersaline lake sediment archaeal communities from the Salton Sea, California, USA - SS_3_D_1 metaG | ecosystem: Environmental > Aquatic > Non-marine Saline and Alkaline > Hypersaline >... | reverse complement strand
TACGAAAAAGCCTCCAACCCCCAACAATATCTGAGCCACACCACCCACCACGTACAGGGTGCGCACGCCCAGCGCATCTGCGACCGGTCCGGCTACGGCCATACTGAGCGGCGTCGCGGCATTACATAGGCTGATAACCAATGTGAACACGCGCCCCTGCATCTCCGGGGCCACGACTTGCTGCAACAGGGCAAACGCCGACCCGTTGCACATCGAATTCATCACTGCCCCAAAGAACAGCCCTATCAGCGCCAGCGGCAAAGCTGTTGCTGGGGTCAGGCCGACGAGCAGAACGCCCACCCCAAGTCCGATGATGCCTGTCAACACGGTCACGATGCGCCGGCGGAAACCTCCCCACGCGCCCAAGACCACTCCACCCAACAGCAGGCCGACGCCCCAGGCCGAGTTCATCCAGCCCAACTGCAGGGCCTCGCCGCCAAAGTGCTTGGTGACCAAAATCGGCATCAGCGACATGGCAGGGTTGACCAGGAAGTTGAGCGCCATCGCCAGGATACAGACTGCGAGCAGACCTGGCCAGCTCCATACGTAACGCAACCCCTCGCGCATGTCGGCCCAGAGCGACGGCCTGTCCTTCCCCAGGGTGGCTGTCGCAGTCCTCTGTGGCTGTGGGATGCGAACAAAGAAGAGTGGCCCGATGGCAAAGGCGGCCGTGACTATGTCAACGCCCATAATGGCGTGCAGGGGCAGGACCTTTAGCAGGAGCGCCCCGAGCGGCGGCGACAGAATGTTCACCGCACCGCCCATCGCCTGGTTGAGCCCCGCCACGCGCGACAGATGCTCCTTGGGAACCATAAGCGAGGTCGAGGCAGACATTGCTGGCCAGTGAAAAGCGCCTCCCAGGGCACGCACGAGCATGATGAGGTAGACGTGCCAGACCTGCATACTGCCGGTCCAGAACAGGTAGGCCAACCACGCCGATACGAGAGCAACGATGCTGTCGGCGACGAGCATCACCGTGCGGCGATTCCAGCGGTCCACCAACGCACCGGCGAAAGGCCCCAGGAAGACCCCAGGCAGAAGGGAGATCAGTGTTCCTATCGCCAGCACCGTCGCTGAGCCCGTGGTCTCAGTCAGCCACCAGACCAGCGCGAACTGGGCCAGGCTGCTGCCAATCCACGAGAGCTGCTGTCCGGTCCAGATGGCAAAAAACGGAACCTGCCATTTAGATTGCAGTTGCTGTGTGTGTTCCACGTATCTCTTTCCTATGCTGGTTGCCTGACAAATCCTGCAATTAGTGAGGTGACCGGCACTTGGGTCTTGGTTTGGCCAGTTCTTCGCGCCGAAAATGTTCTGTCTATCCCGAATTCCAAGTGCCGGTCACCTTGGTCAGAGTCTTGTCAGTCAATCAGCTTCCCTATGTCAAAGTGATTGTACCGAGACCGTCACCGACCCTCCAACGCGGCCAGGAGATCGGCCGCCTGTTCCGGTGTGATCTTTCCCTCTTCCACCATGCGCAGTACCCGCATGCGTTCCTCGTCCGCTATTGGCTCCCGCTTGGGACGAGATCGCCGCCCACTGGCCCGTTGCCAACGTCGCTCCGCTCGCTCTGCCCTCAGCCGGGCCCGCTCCGCCTCCCGCTCCGCCTCCCGACGTGCTCTCTCGGCGGCCCGCCCCGCCGTTCGGAGAGCCTGCTCCTTTGCCCGCTCCATCTGAAGACGGATCTGCTCGCCGTCTATGCGGCCCAAGCTCTCCTCCAGTCGCTCCTCCATCTCCGCCATCGCCTCGGCGATATGAGCCTCGATCTGTACCCCCAGCCCCTCTAGGTCAGCCATGTAGTCGAACGACATCCCCTCAACCTGCGGGCCTTCCCCCGCTTCCCAAGCCCGCAGCGAGATGCTCCCTCCAACCTGCGCCTCCAGGCTGGCCTCAGCAGCTCCTAACGTGCCCCGCATCTCACCATCATCCTCCTCCAGCGCTAGACCGGGAACGCTGGAACGAACCCCGCCTCTGGCGCGGAGGGCCAGGCGGAGACTGGCGTCAGCAGGGATATAGGCCATCAAGTTGCCGTTGGCGCTCAGTCGGTAGCTATGACCAGACGAGAAGAGCGCTCTCAGTCGAACGTTTCCCCGGACCTGCTCCACTGCCAACCCGCCCCGAAGTCCATCGGCCGCCAGGTTGCCATCCACCTGGTTCATAGAGAGGGAGCCCTCCACCTGGCGAACTTGCGCATTACCCTTCGTGGTCTGCGCCTGCAGGTCCCCCCGCACCTCGTGAACACGCAGGTTGCCGAAGGTCTGCTCTAGGGCGCTAGGACCGACGGCACGCAGGATCACGTTGCCGTGGACAGTGCGGATTGTGACCGGCGCCGTCACACTCTCGACTCTCAGGTTCCCCCGCACGGTACCGACAGTGAGCGTGGTGTCTGGAGGACAGGTGAGGTGACAGCCGGTGTGGGCCACCATGGTGATGGTCTCCCCCTCGCGTTCTAGAACCAAATCGTCGGCCTCTCCCTGCAGACGCGCGGTAATCTGCCGCTCCTCGGATCCCCGCACCACCAGGTTGCCCAAACATTCGGTGATGGTGATGTGGGGAGCCGCCGATGTCTCGATAGTTTGTTTGAACATCGCTTCCTCCTATGCCTGCACCTACTCCTCCTGCAGAATACGAAACGCCTCTTCCGATGAGATCTCCTTACGGGCCAGACGCTCCAGGACATCCTGGCGACGGTGGTCATCCGCTGCTTGTTGCTCTTCCCGCACTTCATAGCCCAAAGCGCGAACGACCTCCTCCAGGCGGCTGCGGACGGTGGGGTAGGAAAGACCCAGATCATCCTGCACGCGGTTGATCTTTCCCTCACAGCGTAGAAAGACCTCCACAAAGTGGAGTTGATCGAGGGTAAGCTGGAAGAGCCGTCCCATGGCAAAACGCCCTTCCAGACTGGTACCACAGTTGCGGCATACCAACCGTGTAACCAGCAGATCGTCGTGGCAGACAGGACACTCAGTTGGGACAGGATACATGGCTATCTCCTAAGAAAATTAATCTATACATTAAGAATTATAACATATACCTTAATTTTTGTCAAGGGGGTAATCCTGGAAAACAGCGAATAACGGCAAATTGGCCCTACCCAGTTCCAATTTGCCCTCTCCACCGCCTGCTGACTACCGTCTAGCGCACTGGACAAACTGGCCGCTTAGTGGCATAATCAGCACCGTGGCAGCTCAGCCCTCTCATCCTAGTCCGTCTACCCACACCGGAGGTGCATCGTGAAAGAGCTGACGGATCTGGCATTGGACACAGCCCAGGCGCGCGGCGCGACCTACGCCGACGTGCGCGCCGTCGAGCGTCAGGAGCAAACAGTCGGCGTCAAGAATGGCGTGGTCGAAGCGCTAAGCGAGACGGAGGATCACGGCTTCGGCGTGCGCGTTATCGCTGAAGGAGCCTGGGGCTTTGCTTCCAGTGCCGCGCTCAGTAGGCGTGAGGTAGAACGGGTGACGGCATTGGCCGTGGAGATCGCCCGTGCCAGCGCCCTAACCCAGGGGGATCCGGTGGACATCGGCCCACCCGTGACCAGCACCGGCACCTATCGAACGCCAGTTCAGGTTGACCCCTTCCGTGTGCCCGCCGAGGACAAGATAGCGCTGCTGTTAGAGGCCGACCGTGGGATGCGTCGCGTGAAGGGGGTGAAAGTCGCCAGGGGTGTCCTGGTCTGCCTGCGAGAGTGGAAGGCGTTTGCCAACACCGAGGGCGCCTTCGTCGAGCAGGAGATCATCGAGAGCGGCGGCGGTATCGTCGCGCTGGCCGTGGGCGACGGTGAGGTACAGCAGCGTTCCTATCCCAACTCCTTCGGGCGGGATCAACGCGCGACTGGCTGGGAGTACATCCAGGCAGTGGATTTCCCCGGCAACGCCGAGCGGATCGCCAGCGAGGCAGCGACGCTTCTGACTGCCGATCCATGCCCCAGTGCTGTAACCACCGTTATCCTCGGTCCCACCCAACTGGCGCTGCAAATCCACGAATCGTGCGGACATCCGACCGAGCTGGACCGTGTATTCGGCACAGAGGCGGCATTCGCTGGCACCAGCTTCCTCACGCCCGACAAACTCGGCCACCTCCGCTACGGCTCGCAGGCCATCAGCCTTACCGCCAACGCCACGCTGCCTGGCGGTCTCGGCACCTTCGGCTGGGATGACGAAGGCGTGCCCGCCCAACGGGTCGAATTGGTGCGGGAGGGACTGTTCGTGGGCTATCTGACATCGCGAGAGACAGCAGTACAATTGGCACAGCTCAAGGGCTGGGATACGAAGCATGCCCGCTCCGGCGGCGCTATGCGCGCCTCGGGTTGGAACCGCATTCCCCTCATCCGTATGACGAACGTCTCCATCGAGCCGGGAGAGTGGGCCTTGGACGACTTGATCGCCGACACCGACGACGGCATCTATATGGAGACGAACCGCAGTTGGTCCATTGACGACAAACGGCTGAACTTCCAGTTCGGCACCGAGGTCGGCTACGAGATCAAGAAAGGAAGGCTGGGCCGTTTGCTGCAGAACTGCACCTATACCGGGATGACGCCCCAGTTCTGGGGCTCGTGCGACGCGGTCTGCAACCGGGATCATTGGGAGGTGTGGGGCACGCCTAACTGCGGCAAGGGACAGCCGAGCCAAATCGCCCACACCGGGCATGGAGCGGCACCGGCACGGTTCCGCAAAGTGCGGGTAGGGGTACTACAATGACAAATGACTGAATCACTGATTGCTATCCTTTGAACTGGAGGGAAGGAAAATGCCAAAAAATCTGGGGGAAATCCGCAAACGGAGGGGGATGAGCGTCAATCAACTGGCCTCCAAGTCCGGTATCCCTATCCCCAAGCTTGTTATGTACGAGAAGGGGGCGCAGGAGATTCCCGCTGCCGACCTTCGTCGACTGGCCAAGGCGCTGTACGTTGACGAATGGGATATTGCCCCTCGTTCATCCCCGCCGCCGCCACCTCGCGAGGAGCGTCCCGCGAGGCCACGTGAACAGAAGGAAGAGCCGCCAAGGAAAAAGAAAGCGCCGCCCAAGTCTCCCCCAGCCCGGGATACGCAGATCGCTCATATGTTGACGCTGGCGACTCGTTTCGGCATGGACCGGGTCGCCCTGGAAGCGGAGATTGGCAAGCCGCTGGATGAGCTGACACAAAAGGAGGCCCGTCACTGGAACGGTCACTTCATGCGCCGCGTCGCTGAGGAGCGACCGCCCAAGCGGGCAATCGACCGCAAACGGGCCTACCTGCCCGAGGGGGTTGACGGCTTCGAACTCGATTATCTGCAGGAGCAGCAGGAGGCCGATGCGTTTCTCCACTTTACTCTGTTCGACGGCCAGACCTTCAAAGGAAAGTTGATCGGTTTCGGCCCTTATCAGATCACCATCCAGGAGCTCAGCGGTGACGAGATCACTCTCAACAAGCTCGCCATTGCCTACTACCGGAAGGCCAGCGGTGTAGCCGGGGGTGCAGGAGGTGCAGAGTGAGCCTGGGCGACGAACTTCGCTATCTGCGCGCTTTCCACGGCGGCGGGAACCTGATGGAAATTGAGGCCGAGATTGGCCTTGAGCCCGGCACGCTGCGTTATATGGAACAGCGCTATCGCCGCGTGGGCGAGGACGATGAGGTATTGACAAAGATCGCCGCCTATTACGACGTTTCGCTTGCAACGCTCCAATATCACCGTGAGCGATATCGCAAAGCCCTCAGTGCCCACCTGCACCAGGCGATGGAGTCGAGGGCTACCGCACGCTTCGAACTGCGCACTGGTGAAACGCTGTCCGGCCAGGTGCGCTGGTGGGACCTGGGCACTTTCGGGCTGGATACCCAAGACGGCAGACCAATCACCGTCGTTCAGCGCCACGCAGTGCTGGATTGGGAGAGATGATAAATCCATAAGCGATAGCGAGTGCTGGGACTGAAAGGAATGAGAAGTGATCGGACGTAGAGGGACCGAGGTCTTGCTCAAGCGGGCACTTGCGTTCTCCTCGGCCCAAGAGACCGAAGCGGTGCTATTGGGACTGGAGGAGCAACTGACCCGCTTTGCCAACAACATCATCCACCAGCACGTGGCGGAGACCAACCACCACGTGGTGATACGCGCCGCCTTGGGACAACGCGTCGGTGTGGCAGCGACCAATGACCTCACCGACGTCGGACTGGAACGGGCGGTCGAAGCGGCCAACGCCGCTGCCAAACTGCAAGCTGAGAATCCAGACTTCCCTGGCCTACCAGCCCCTGCCGCCGTGCCGGAGATCGCCGCCTTCGATGAGCCTACCGCCGGCTGTTCCCCTGCTGAGCGCGCTCGTGACGTGCGCCAGGTCTGCCAGCGGGCTGAAGAGAGGGGATGTGTCGCATCGGGAGCCTTCCGCACCGGCGTCCAGGAGTGGGCCGTCGCCAACAGCCACGGCTTGTTTGCCTACCGTCCCACCACGGAGGCCGACCTGACGACGGTGGTGATGACCGAGGACAGTTCGGGCTTTGCCGCCGATGCGTCATGGAACATGGCGGAAGTGGATGCCGTCGCTCTAGGTGAGGAGGCGATCGATAAGGCCCTGCGCGGCCGGAATCCACAACCGCTGGAGCCGGCCATCTACCCAGTCGTGCTGGAGACCTATGCCGCTCACGATATACTCGAGACACTGAGTATCGCCGCTGGTGCCAACGCTGTACAGGAAGGGAGAAGCTGGATGAGTGGGCGGAGAGGAGAACGCCTGATGTCACCACTCATCTCCATCTGGGACGATGGGCTTGACGTATCTGGATGGCCACTGCCCTTCGACCTGGAGGGGGTGCCCCGTCAGCGAGTGGACATCGTGTGCGATGGCGTAGCCGGAGATGCGGTCTATGACCGGGCGCGGGCGGCCAAGGAGGGAAAGGAATCCACAGGTCACGCGCTGCCCGCCACCAATCCGTACAATCCCTGGCTCAACGCCTCTCGGCTGGGTCCGATTCCACTGCACGCCTTCATGGGCGCGGGAGACAGCGGGCTGGAAGAGATGATCGCCACGACGGAACGAGGGCTCTATGTCACCCGCTTCTGGTACACCCGTACCGTCCATCCCCGCGAGGCAGTCGTCACGGGGATGACCCGCGACGGCACGTTCCTCATCGAGCACGGCGAGCTGACAGTGCCGGTACGCAACCTGCGCTTCACCCAGAGCTACGTTGAGGCGTTGATGGGCACGGAGGCGGTGGGGCGCGAATCCCGCCGCATGTGGTCCGACCCAGGTATGTGCAGCGCGCCTGCTCTCAAGCTAACCGCGTTCAACTTCACTGGCACGACAGAGTTCTAGTAAGGCCGAGAGCGGCGAGGACGTGACCGTCACGCTGCTGCACGTCTTGCCGGAGGACATAGAATGACGGAGGACAGATGGCTTTGGCGCAGCGTGATGGCGTTGACGCTGGTGGCACTCGCCGGCGCGCTGGCGCTGATCGTCGCGCTGGCTTTGGGCTGGAACAGCCCTGGTCCCTCCCACCCGCCTGACTGGCGGGCTGCGGGTCTCCCCCTGGACCTAGAGGCTGCCTCGGGAGAAACAGCGGTGATGCTGCTGGGCCATCCCAGCGGTGACTTTACCCTGGAGGTTGAAGCCACCCCGCTGTCCGGCCCTGGCTCCGGCTTCAACGGCTACGGCCTGGTATATCGCGCCCAGGATGCCGCTCACTATTATGCCCTCGTCGTCGGCAGCGATGGCTACTACTCCGTTCTGCAGGTGGCGGAGGCTGATGAGACCCCGTTGGTAGAGTGGCAACAGTTCCCCCATATTCATCGGGGCGGACAGACCAACCGGCTGCGCGTGATTTGCGCCGGCCCGATCTGCCACTTCACCATCAACGACGAGTACGTCACCGCCGTTGAGGACGCTACGTGGCTGACTGGAGACACAGGGCTGTGGGTGCGCAGCTTTGGGGATAAGGACGTAGCAGTGCGGTTTTCGATTTTCCGCACCTGGACGGCAAGATGACTCACGACGAGTGTCCCCTCAACTAGCCCACCAATCAGCCCCCCCTTCGACGAACTCTTGGAACCAGGAACTGCCGTGATTCCCGTCTATCCTCCGGAGACGGCCCCACTCGTTCAATCCTTGATGGGAGAATCCGACATGTGGGAGGTTCTCTGCAATCCCCTTGGTCGGTAACACGAGTGACCATCAGTCCTGCTGATTTGTCCGATGAAACCAAGTTCCTCATCGGTGTGGCGCCTGGTTTGAAGCTTGGAACCAGAACAAACATCGCCTGTTGACCAGACAAATAAGCAAAGGTATAATGTGCTCAGGACCCTTGCTTTTCTCAAGAGGAATCCAACAAGCGGATCTGCGTAAACGGTCATCCACCAACGGAAGTGACCAATGCAAATCACGAACGTCGAAGTCATCCCGGTTGAATTGAACCTACGCCTGCCCTACCGGACGGCCTATCGGCCCGAGCAAGAGATAGACCGTGTGACGGTGGTTTTCGTGCGCGCCGAGACGCGGCAGGGCCAGACCGCCTGGGGCTGCGCCGCCCCTGACCCGACCATCACCGGCGAGACGCTGGAGGACGTCGTCCAGGCCTGCCGGTCCTGCGCCGACCGTGCTCCTGGCCTGAGCCCACTCAACACCGAGTACGCATTGGAGGAACTGGCCCAACTTACTGAAAACACTCCGTCGGCCCTGTGCGCGTTCGACCTGGCCTTTCACGACCTCCTTGGATTAGCCGCAGGGTTGCCACTCTACCGTCTGTTGGGCGGCTACCGGAGCCGCATCCAGACGTCCGTCACCATCGGCATTGCGCCGGTCAAGGAGACCGTCGAGCTGGCCTGCAACCGGGCCCAACAGGGGTTCCGCATCCTCAAGATCAAAGGTGGCCTCGACCCTGACGAGGACGTCCGCCGGGTGCAAGCAGTTGACAAGGCCCTGCCTAACCTCACCCTGCGCCTGGATGCTGATCAGGGGTACACCGTCCAACAGGCACTCGACGTGGCCCGCGCGCTGGACGGGGTACTGGAAATGCTTGAACAGCCCACGCCAGCCAGCGATGTGCAGGGGTTGCGCCAAGTCACCAAATACAGCCCGGTGCCAATCCTGGCCGACGAGAGCGTCGTAGGACCAAGCTCCGCCCTGGAAATCGCCGCCCAGCGAGCTGCCGACGGGTTGAGCGTCAAGCTGGCTACGTGCGGGGGACTGCGCTGCGCCCGCCAGGTGGACACCATCGCCCGCGCTGCCAAAATAGCCACTATGGTCGGCTGTGTGCACGAGCCAGCGCTGCTCACCGCCGCTGGCCTGAGCTTTGCCCTGAGCAGTCCCAACGTCCGCTACGGCGACCTCGACGGCCATCTCGACCTGCTCGGTGATCCCACCCTGCCCGGCTTCCGCCTGGAGGCGGGCTATCTCATCGCCACTGACGTGCCTGGCCTGGGTTGTACCGTTGACCTCTAAATCTAGCACCGGTTTGGAACTGGAAACCGAAGCAAACCGCAACTGCCCCCACTGTTGTACGGGGGCAGTTGCACATCTCATACCTCGATGTAGACCTTCCACTCGTCCGGGATATCACCGTCAATCACGAGATAGTTTGTACGGGGACGCTTGGGCTCCCACAGCAACCTCAGCCCCGCCTCATGCGGGGTACGGTCGGCCTTGCGGTGATTGCACCAGTAGCAGGCACAGGCCGTGTTGCTCCAGGTATCGCCGCCTCCCCTGCTCCTCGGCGTCAGGTGATCGACCGTGAAATCGGAACGTTTGACTATGCGCCCATTGTGCTTATCTCCAACTTTGGCGCTGCAGTAGACGCAGGTATAGCCATCACGGGCCAGGACGCTGCGCCTGCTCCACACTGCCCCGCGCTGTGGCACGTTGACATAGTAGCGCAGCCGTACCACAGAGGGCACCTCGAAAACCATGCCAGGGGTGCGCAGGCGCGCGGCCACGCCGCTCACTGCGTCAACGACGCCGCGCATCATCAGGTCCACGGCGTCACGGATCGTGACCCGTTTCAGCGGGACGTAGGAAGCATTAAGCAGCAGGACTGCTTTTGTGTTGACATTTACTGTTTCCATTGGCTTCTCTCTTCATCCCACAAGTAAAAAGCGCGGGGGCTATGCAGGCCCCCGCGCTTTGCGGTCAATACAATCCAAACAAACGATTACGGGGGCGAACACCTGCCGGTCGCTGCGAGTTGGAAATTGGCGCTACGACTATCCAAACAGACCATGCACGGAACACCAGAGTGCCAATCCACGCCAGCGGCCGATATAGTTACTGACTTCAGATGCCCTGCCTGCAGCTTGATCATAGTGACCCTACTATACCGCACAAATGGCCTGTTGTCAAACATCGATTCCATCATCCCTGTGCCTTCGGTCATTGCTATTGAAGCCCGATAGTCACATCCCGCCGTACATAAACCTCCCACCAATCATCGTCGCCACCACCTGCGTGTCCGCGATGGCCATCGGTTCGCAGGTGAAGATGTCTCGGTCGAGCACGGCCAGGTCGGCCAGTTTGCCGGAAGTTAGCGAGCCCAACCGATCATCCAGGCCCACAGCCTGGGCTGGCCCCAGCGTGTAGGCGCGCACCGCCTCCTCCACCGTCAGCCGCTGCTCGGGATACCAACCCTCCGGTCCGGGGGAACCATCGGTGCGACGGCGCGTCACGGCGGCGTGGATGCCAAGAAAGGGATTGAGATCCTCCACCGGACAGTCCGAACCGAAGGCCAGCAGTGTGCCGGCCTCCAGAAGGCTGCGCCAGGCATAACTGGTGGCGCAGCGTTCGCCCCAGTAGCGGTCGGCCATCTCGAAATCCTGGGTGGCGTGGACCGGCTGCATTGAGGCCACAAGGCCCAGCGCGGCCAGACGGGCCACGTCGTCGGGGTGAAGTAGCTGCACGTGCTCGATCCGATGTCGCAACCCACCGCCACCAGCGTCGGCCAGCACATCGAGCACCATGCGATTCGCCCGGTCGCCGATGGCGTGTATGGCCAGCGGCAGCCTGCCTACCACCGCCTTGTGGGCCAACTCGCGCAGCTCGCCCTCCTCGATCGTCAAGACCCCCACGTCATCTGACTCTCCCACACCCCAAAAGGGGGCCAGCATCGCTGCTGTGCGGGGCCCCAGCGCGCCGTCGGCGAAAACTTTGATCCCACCGACTCGCAGCCAGTCATCGCCCAACCCCGATTGTAAGCCGATCGCCAATGCACAGTCGAGCGCCTCGGCGGGCAGATACTTGACCACGCGCAGCCCGAGTGCGGACCGGGCACGCAGCCTCTGGTAGGCCGCAAAGGCCGGCCAGTCGTCTACATCGTGGATGGAAGTCAACCCCACGCGCCACGCGCTGGGAAAAGCGCCCCGTAGCGCTTTGTCGATCTCCTCCGGATCGGGCAGCGGGATGAGGTCGGTGACCAAATCCATGGCACTGTCCTCAAAGAGCATCCCGTCCGGGCATCCCTGTGGACCGCGCCCGATGCGCCCGCCAGGTGGGTCGGGCGTCTCGGCCGTGACGCCCGCCAACTCGAGGGCGTAGGAGTTGGCCACCAGTGCGTGACCACTCTTGGCCTTGAGTACGACCGGATGCCTTGGCGTGACGCTGTCCAGATCAGCAGCCGTGGGAAAACGCCGCTCGGGCCACCGTTCCTGATCCCATCCTCGCCCCTGAACCCATTCGCCCGGCTCCGTTTCCCGTGCCTGCTGCGCCACCAATTCCAGCGCGTTGTCCAGCGTCGCAGCTGTGCTCAAATCCACAGCGCGAAAGCCTAGCGCGTACCACATAAAGTGGATGTGGCTATCGGTCAGGCCGGGAAGGACACATCGCCCACCCAGATCGCGCACCTCCCCCCCAGGACCCAGCAGATCACGTAGATCGTCCCCCACAGCGAGGATGCGCTCTCCAGAAATAGCTAACGCCGAGGCCCGAGGGTACCCGGCGTCCATCGTGACTATTCGCCCATTGACTAGCAGTTGATCGGCAAGCATGCGTATGGCTTCACCCCCCACCTCTCAGCAAAAGACAAACGGCAAACCCCAAGAGGCAATGGTCGTTCGTTGTTCCTGGTCCTGGGCCTCGGCCCTTCGTCGCCTAAAAGGCCCCGAGTTGGCACTGCCCGATGCGAACCCCCAACCTCTCGGCCACGTCTGACACGTGGCGTTTGGGCACCTCGAACCGGACCGCGATGGTCCAGGCAACGGCACACGGCAGCCGTCCCAGAATCGTCCCCTCCTGGATGGCCTGCTCCATGTCCGCCGGCACCTCGTCCGCTGGCTTCACGATGCTCTTTTGCTCACCGTAACCGAAAAGCCCCAATTGGCAGTGAACGAGCCGTGCCTCCAACGTATCGGCGGTCCGCCCCACTGCCAAGGGCGTCACATCCAGTTCCCTGGCGATACGAAAGGCCGTCGCGCAGCCCAGCGTTCCTTCCCGCGCCTGCTCCCGAATAGCTGCAGCGATCTGATCATCCATCCTCCTAGACCTCACGCTTCGCGCGACACGCACCACATCTCAGATCGTCCACAATGCCATCTGCGGCTCGCTCAGGTACTCGGCCCCCTCAGGAGTGACCAGCACATTCTCCTCACAGCCGATGTAGCCACGCCCCGGCACCCGCACACCTAACTCGATGGCAAAGACATTGCCCGCCTCGATCACACCGTCCACTGAGGCACCGTACTTCTCCCAGTGCGGCCCCAAAATCGTCGCACCGTCGTGGGCCGTGCGACCGACCTGATGGCCGAAGCCATGCATAAACTCTGGATATCCAGCTTGGGTCAGCGTCTGGCGAGCCGCCTGATCTATCTCCCAACCCTGAACGCCAGGGCGCAACGCCTTCCGTCCGGCCTCCAATGCCCTCCGCGCCGCCTCCCATCCGGCCAACACCTCCGATGGTGGCTCGGTCTCGCCTTGTTCGAGCACGTACCACGTCCTCTGCAGATCTGAAACAAAACCCTCCTTGCGCACGCCAAAGTCCACCTGCAACAAATGCCCACGCTGGACGACAAAGTCGCCCGGCATCGCGTGGCCGATAGGCGCATCGGGCCCTGGCGTGACCACCGGACAGTAGTCGTCCCCCCACGAAAGCCCCAGCCCTGCCTCTGCCACAGCATCGTGGAACCAGCGGGCTATCTCGCGCGCCGTCAGACCCGGGCGAATCAAACGACCTATGCGTTGAAAGATGGCCTCTGTATCCTGGATCGCTGCCCTGATGCACGCTACCTCGGTTGGGGATTTCCGCCCACGCAGTGCCCCGATCACATCCTCGGCCGAGACGAGACGACTGGCATATTTCGTGTCCGCGAACATATCCGTCAGCGTCCGGAACATCCCGTGCGTCAGTCCGTCGGCTGCTGGATCCTTCTCTGAAAAGTTGAGCGCCACCTGACGCGGGTCCAGCCGTGTCAGGTGTTCCATCAGTAGCCCACGGATCGATTGATCGTATCCGACGACGGTCGTGTAGCCGCCCACGCATTCGACGTTGTCCGTGTCAAAGCGGCCCACGATGGCGATGCGCTCACCGGTGCGACTGATCATTAACGCCGACTGCCAGGTCAAGTCGAAACCTAGCACCAGGTCGAGGCAGGGATCCCTGACCTGCGACGTCTCACGCACGAAGGTGATCCAGACGTCAACCCCCTTCTCTTCCAGTATCTCAACAGCCTGGTCCAGTTTCTCGCGGATGATTTCAGAATCCGACATAGCATCCATTCTTATTTCTCTCTGCCAACAATTCGCTCATATATGGCGTCCAGTTCCTCCTCAGAGTAGAAATAAACTGTGAGGTGTCCACCTTCACCCCTGCGCTTCAGGCTGACCCTGGTACCCAGCGCCTCGCGGAAACTGGCCTCAAGTGCCCGCACCTCTGGTGACACCTCGGGTGAGGCCTTCTGCTCCTCCTCTAGACCCTGACCAAGCAAGCGTCTGACCAGCTCTTCTGTCTCCCGAACGTTCATCCTCTTCTTGATGACGGTCTTGAGTGCCGCCTCCTGCGCCTCGATCTGCTCCAGGCCCAGAAGTGCCCGAGCATGTCCTTCGCTGATATCGCCTTCCAGCAGCGCCTCTTGCACCGCACGGGCTGCCTTTAGCAGCCGCATCGTGTTGGAGATGGCTGCACGGCTCTTGCCCACCCGCCGCGCCACTTGGTCCTGTGTCAGTTCGAACTCCTCGGTCAATTGGCGGTAGGCCATAGCCTCTTCCAGTGGATTCAGGTCGGCTCGCTGGAGGTTCTCCACCAGGGCTAGTTCTAGCATCTCACGGGGAGCCACGTCCTTAACCACGACAGGAACCGCAGACAGTCTGGCCAAGCGCGCAGCACGCCACCGGCGCTCGCCGGCGATCAATTGATACCCATCGGGCGTCCTGTTGACGACAAGCGGTTGAATGATCCCGTGCTCCTCAATCGAACCAGCCAGTCCCACCAGGTCCTGATCGCGAATCGGCGCACGCGGCTGGTGTGGGTTGGGCGAGATAGAGGTGATGGGCACTTGAACCACGCCCTGAGTCGCATCCATATCCTCGTCAGCGGCCGGGATCAACGCTCCCAAACCCTTACCCAGTCCTGTCTTTCCTCGTGCCATATCCCACCTCAATAACTAGCTGCCAAGACCAGCAACTACTGACATCAGTCAACGTCCACCAATTCTAGTCGCCCATCGCCCACCAGCAATTCTCGCGCCAGTGCTGCGTAGGCAAGTGCCCCCGCCGACCGGGGCGCGTAGGTGATGATAGGCTCGCCGTAGCTAGGGGCTTCACTTAGGCGCACGCTGCGCGGGATGATTGCTCTGAACACCCGTCCTGGGAAGTGTCGCTGTACCTCCTCCACGACCTGCCGCGATAGTGTCGTGCGGGTATCGAACATCGTCATCACCAATCCTCGCAGTTGCAGCGTTGGGTTGAGAGCCCGACGCACCAAATCGATCGCGCGGGACAACTGCGAAAGGCCCTCCAGCGCCAGGTACTCGCACTGCACAGGAATGACCACTCCATCAGTCGCGGTCAGTGCATTCACTGTTAAAAGGCCCAAACTGGGCGGACAGTCGATCAACACATAGTCGTATTGCTCGTCCGCGCCTCCGCCTACTCCTTCGCTTCCTTGGATATCACCCGGAACAGATTCCTCGTGTTTGCCCAACCTCAGTTCATTCGGGCGCAGTACTGCCAGCGCCCGGCGCAGGCGATACTCCCGCTGCGGCATGTTGACCAGTTCCACCGTCGCACCGGCCAAGGATGGCGATGCAGGAACCAGAGAGAGGCGCTCTCTACCAGTGGCTTGTACGATACGGGGCAACGGCACATCGCCCACAAGCAGGTCGTAAGTCGAAAGCCGCACAGCGCGCTTGTCTATGCCCAGGGAAGAGGTGGCATTGGCCTGGGGATCAACGTCTACAACCAGAACACGCTGACCCCACTGCGCCAGACAGGCTCCCACGTTGACCGCTGTGGTGGTCTTGCCAACTCCACCCTTCTGATTCGCCAGCGCGTAAATGATCGGCACTCAATCCACCTCGGCGATAAGTAGTTGCTCACAACAAGCCACTTCGTCTGGCCTCGGTGTGGCGGCCAAGCCTGCCCGTGTCACTGAGCCAGCAGCGATACAGTTACCGAAACGAGCAGCCAGCCAAGGATCGCCACAGCGCTGCAGCGACACGAAGAAAGCCGCAGCGAAGATATCGCCCGCGCCAGTAGGGTCAACCTCGCGCACGACTGGGGCATAAAAAGAGCGAGTCTGGCCCTGTGTGTACACGGTACAGCCCGTCACGCCATGGGTCACGACCAGCAACCGCGTTCGGGAGGCGTACTGAGCCACCAACGAGTGATCGCCACCCACGTCCTCATCACTCAATACCACAGCATCGGCGCGGATAAGCCACGGTTCCGGTTTTTCCCACAGGCAACTACTCACGTGCCCCGACTGGTCCCAACTTCGCATCCATCCCTGCGGAGTCACGCCGACAAAGACGTCTCCAAATGCATCGGTCAGTGCCGGATCACACTCCTGGGCCACGGGTCCCACGTGGACGATCCCTTTGCCAGTGATCACTCTCCAATGCGACGGCACCATGTCCGGCACAAGCGTATCTGCAACACTGTGCACCAGCTGGTGCCGACCGTCGGATGTGTAGATGTTCTCGAACGTGGTCGTCTTGGAGGCAGGAAAGCGCATAACCTGGGCACCATCCAACGCCTGGCTCAGGTCGAGATCCGGGCTGGCGCTGGTGATGATACCCACACGACAGTGCAATGCCAGTGCGGTACGGGCAGCGTAGGAGACCGTACCACCAACTGCAAAATCACCGTTTACTAGATCACGGGTCACGTGACCAATGACTAGATAGTCCAGTTCAAGCATAGCAGTCAGTGCCAACCATTAGAGGTCAGCGGTCGGCGGCGGCCAAAGACTGACTAGCTGCTAGCGGCTGATTGGTCTCGTGGGATGATGGTAACCTTGCGCCGGTCTCTCTCGCCAATACTCTCGGTAGTCACGTTGGGATGATCACGAAGCGCCAGATGGATGATCCGGCGCTCGTGGGGAGGCATAGGTTCGAGCACCACCGTGCGGTCGGTGCGCATCGCCTGCTCGGCCATTCGGTGTGCCAGGCGATACAATGACTTCTCGCGACGTGCTTTGAAGCCATCCACGTCTATCACCAGGTGTACCCGGCCCTCAACCTCCCGCCCAACGATCAGCCGGGTGATATGCTGCAGCGCAGCCATCGTCCTCCCACGGCGGCCTATCAGTACATCAGTGCCCGGGCCGCGCACATCGAGCACCAGCGGTGGATCCTTTTCGCCCACAGCAGGTTCGGCCCGGTTTACATCAACCTGAGCCGTCTCCATACCCATAAGGGCCAGAAGCTCCAGCAGCACCCCCTGAGATATCTCAGCTTCGCCCTTCTCTTCTTTCTTCAACACACTCGGGACAGGCTCCGCGACAGGCAGATCGATCGGCTCCGCCGGTGCCACGGGAGCCTGTTGCGGCGTGGTCTCTGACTTGATTGTCAATCGCACGTGGGCTTCCCGCGCCCCTAGCCCAAACAGGCCACGGCTGCCATCGTCCAGCACCTCTATCTCCACCACATCTCGATCAACCCCTAGACGCGCCAGACCCTCTTTGATCGCGGCCTCAACGTCTTCTCCAACCGCCTCTACTACCCGCTCCACTTGCGCCATCTACCACACTCCTCAAACAAATACCCCAGATGATACAAGGCGAGCCACCCGTCACTTCTGTTGCTTCTGCGGCACTTGGCCTTTGCGACTGGTCTTCTCGCCACCTCGACCGTTCTGAATGAGGTAATACTGAGCCATACGGATCAAGCTAGATATGACGAAATAGATAGATAGTCCCGTCGAATATTGAAGTGTGAAGAACATCAACATCAGCGGCATCATGATCTGCATCTGCTTATTCATCATCGCCGCCTGCGATTGGTCGTCACCGACGGTCGGCGGAGTCACCAACTTCTGTTGCAACCAGGTCGTGACAAAAACCAGGATAGGCAACGCATATGACCACCATTGCGCCATGCTAGGAGGCTGACCCAGGTCCATTCCCAGGAAGGTGCTCCGCAACGGCACAATGCCCACAATGAAATCCGGTTTGTAAACCACACCTGGCAGCCATTCACCGATATGCTGCGAGAACCGGAACACGTCCAGTGGCGAAGTCGGTATACAATACCGAATAGCGCCGATGAGCGCAAACCAAATCGGCATCTGGATCAAGAGCGGCAGGCACCCGCCCAGAGGATTGATGCCTGCTTCCCGGTACAGCTTCATTTGCTCCTGTGCCAGCTTCTCTCTGTCCTTCGCGTACTTTTTCTGCAGTTTCTCAAGCTCTGGTTGAAACTCCTGCATCTTGCGCGTCGATCGCTGTTGACTCAGAGTCAATGGCAGGATGAGCAAATTGATCAACAAGGTCAGCGCGGCAATCGCGGCGACGGTACTCTGCCCCAGCAGGCTGTACAGGAGCAGTATCAAGTTAGCCATTGGATAGGCAAGAAAATCAAACACGTCTGTCCTTCCTCTAATTACCCCTCATCTGGGGGTGGATATGACCAAAGGTCGCGCCCGTTATCCACGTGCAGCGCTCGTATCCGATACGAGCCGTAGATTCGTAATTCGTACACCACCGACTCACTCACCACCGGCCTCGAAAGCACCTGGCCCTCGTCCTCCTGTGACCACATCACGAACCCATCGGCGGTGTCCAATGCGAATAGGGCACCGCTCTCGCTACCAACGAACAACTTGCTTCCATCCTCAGTCAGCGCCGGGCCCGCTCGTACTGGTGCATCGAGTGGCTGATGCCAAATCCGTTCGCCAGTCCCAGCATCCAAGGCATAAACAGTCCCATTGACATCTACCGCGTAAACCGTGTCGCCATGGAATACCGGACCACCCCAGAACCAACTCTCACCCGCAAAGCGCCAACGCTCATCTCCTGTGTCGGCATCTACCGCGTACAACTGGTCGTCGAAGGCACCGATATATAGCGTACCATCTTGGAGGACCGGGGCGCTGGCAAAAGCCCCTTTGACAGGGCCTTCCGCGTTAGAACCTCCTTCAGCAGGAAAACGCCAGAGCTCCTCGCCATCAGACAGACGTAGGGCATACAGGTGGCGATCCATCGAGCCGACATACAGCGTGTCGGAGACGATGAGAGGGGTGGCCCATACGCGGTGTCCCGTCTCAAAGACCCACCTGCGGGCACCCGTCTCCACATCCAGTGCATAGACGTTGCCATCGCTATTGCCGATGACGAATATGCCATCGCCTATAGCACCTCCCTCGACGTACTGCCCGGCTGC
>Ga0180437_10004873_pt1 | contig 18761 bp, 13 predicted proteins | sample SS_ome_4_FD_132410 | JGI IMG/M metagenome (GOLD analysis project Ga0180437, IMG submission 132410) | Hypersaline lake sediment archaeal communities from the Salton Sea, California, USA - SS_3_D_1 metaG | ecosystem: Environmental > Aquatic > Non-marine Saline and Alkaline > Hypersaline >... | reverse complement strand
CCGGCAGTCTCGGCGATTAACGGAGTCTGGTCGATCGAATCCGGCCCGGATTCCATCGCCACTTCTTGAAGGCACACAAGATCCGGCTCATATTCTTTGATGAACTCCGCAATCCGACGCATACGCTCGGCCACATCTTCGGGCTTCCGAAATCGCCAGAAACCTCTATATGCCTGTCCCAGCCAGATGTTGTAGGTCATCACGGTCAATTCGATGCCGCTCTCGTCTGATTCTGGCAGGACTGCGGGGTGAGATGTCCGGCCGGACAAAGGTGTTTCCCCCGGTCCCAAATACTTCGTGTTGATCGCCAATAAAGCCCCCAATATGACCAGTATGGTTAATGGGACCGTACTCCCGACCAGCAGGTAGCGTCTTACTACCCGACGGTCCTCACTTGCCCATGACTTGCGCCATCGAAACCAACCGACAGGCAACAGGGCCAGCATCACAAGCACAAACCACGCGGGGATCTGTACGAACCAGCGCAGCCATACCACCTTGTGGATTGTTCCCCCCCGGCCCCAGCCGAACCCCAAGAGGCGTCCTTGGTCCACCGCATTGTCCCATTTCAACCGGTCGATTCGGCGATAGAAAGAACTGGCCACTGTTGATAGCTCACACGGCCACATGCAGGGACCATTTCGTGGATCGTGCCACGATTCGAATGAGAATTGACCACGATAGCACTTCAACTCATATACTTGTTCGTCCTCGAAGAACAGAATGCTGCTTGTGTACCAGTATGACCTGACGGTCAAAGTGATGATTACGACACATAGCAGAAAAGACATCCCTGCCGCTAAGGTCAATATGGCGTACTTTATCCGAGATTTCCTGTTTACGCTACCACCAGCCATACTCTTTTCGCTTTGACCCATTGGGTTCTCCGAATCAGAACGGTAAAGATGGCTTGAACGGCCTCCATAGAATCTACTATATCAGAACCCTGTTCTTTGGTCACGGATCTTTGGAAATCCGGGGAAAAAAGTGTTGCCGAAATTGAACCCACTTGGTATAATTCGTTACATGGCGAAGTATAAAAGTATCTCAATGGGCGGTTTCGCAAGAATCGCCAAGGCGCTCTCAGACCAAAACCGTGTCCGGGCATTGATGATGCTCTGTCAGGGAGAGCTATGCGTTTGTCAGCTAATAGAAATGCTTGGTCTTGCACCGTCGACGGTATCGAAGCACATGTCGATCCTTTTTCAGGCCGGATTGGTGGACGCCCGTAAGCAGGGCAGATGGAATTATTACCGTTTAGCCGATGACGACGCCCCCGAAGGTGTGCGCCAGGCTATACGATGGGTGCAAAGCACGCTCGCTGACAACAAACAGATACATGCTGATGCTAAACAGGTCAGGCGTGTGTGCAAAATGGACAAAGCCGCGCTATGTGCTCGTTACAAAGACCAGAAACCGACCCACGGTGGATTAAAGACTCGCAAAGGAAGATAACTTCGATATCCGAGAAAGTAAGCAGAAAAAGACAATGCGGAAAGGAATACGAAATGATCGAAGATGACAATTCCGAGAGCACCGGTGTTCAGGAAAGCACGAGCGATACACAGCGACGCTGTTGCCCCGCGTCTGGAGACTGCTGTGGTCCGTCGGCCGCCGACAGCCGCGGCAAAACCTGGAAAACGCTTGTATTTATCCTGATTGTGATTGCGGCCGGGGTGGTTTTGGCACGTTCGCTTATGAACAGGTCCGATTCCATTTCTGGTGAGGCGCAACAGGCATTTGCCGCGATTCAGCCTGAAAGTCGGGCGTCTGCAAATCCAGCAATAACACGGGAGAGGGGCACCGAATCCGAAATCGCCGTGGAAGCTTTTTCGGTAACGAAAGACGCGAGCAAGGAGGAGGCGCCCGATAAGTCTGCGCCAACGCTGTTGTTCGAGCCGCTCGACTCTCTTGCTTCTCTCAATGAAGTCGCGGCCGACTTCGACGCGGTTTTCATATTTCTTGGGGGCGAGGACGAACTTAACATACAGCCTGTAACCAAAGAGATCGAAGCAGCCGCCAACAAGATTCGGGCGGGCGGAGTTCGCGTCTGTGCCTTTACGCTAAAGAAAGACTCGCCCAATTATGCCCCGTTGGTCAAGCAGTTCTCCATTCCCTGTGTGCTTGCTATGGTAAAAGGTCGAGGTGCAAGCGGCGTCTCGGGCGAAATCACCGAGACCAGGCTTATCCAGGCGTATGTTACTGCGTCAAGGGCAGGCTCAAGCTGCTGTCCCGGCAGCGGCGGCGCCTGTGCGCCGGGACCCGGGCCAATACGGAGTAAATGAGGGGGGCGCCAAGTTAATGGAATGGATTCAGTCGATAGTGCAATGGACTAAGACCATCCTTGAGCAGACCGGGTTTCGACCGCTGGCCCTTCCGCTGGCATTTATTCTCGGGCTGGCAAGTGCGGTTGCAAGCGCCTGCTGCACGCTGCCTGTACTGGGGGCTATAGTCGGATACTCGGGTACCCGCCAAGACGACGATCGCCGCGCAAACTTATTCGACGCCCTTTTCTTTGTGGTGGGGACAACCATAGCTCTTGTTATCCTGGGATTTGTGGCCGGCTTTATTGGTCAGGTTGCGCAGGACGTGCTTGGAAAATACTGGAAGCTCTTTGCCGGCCTTATCGCCATCTTCGTCGGTCTGGCCGCGCTCAAATTGTTGCCGTTCAAACTTCCTGCCAAGACTGGCAAAGCCAAGTCGAGACCGAAAGGCTTCCTTGCTGCTGCGGCGTTTGGCCTGGTTATGGGTGGAGGTGTCAGCGTGGCTTCGTTGGCCTGTAACCCGGGAATCTTCATCATATTGGGCGTGGCCGTCCTGCAGGGCTACACCTTCTGGGGTATGGCTTTGATGGCTGCCTATGCTGTTGGGTTCAGTCTGCCCCTGGCTGTCATTATGCTCGGCGCCTCCCTGGGTAAATCGGCAATCAAGGCAAAGACGACCGAAACCGCAATAAGAATTACAGGGGGAATCCTGCTTATCATCGCCGGCTTCTATTTCCTGGCAACGTTTTGAGTTCTATTTGGAAGGCTGCAAGGCAGTGTTATGAAAACTCCGATTAGAATCTTGTTTCTGTGTACGGGCAATGCCTGCCGCAGCCAGATGGCCGAGGGGTGGGCCCGCCAGTTGAAAGGGGACCTCATCGAAGCCTTCTCTGCGGGAATCAAACCCATTGGCGTGAGTTCCAGAGCCGTGAAGGTAATGGCCGAAGCGGGAGTGGATATCTCAGCGCAGACATCCAACCATATCAACGACTTTCCCGGCATCGATTTCGACTATGTCGTGACCTTGTGTGATAACGCCAGAGAGCAATGCCCGGTATTTCCGGGAAGAGCAAAACTTGTCCATCGGCCGTTTGCGGACCCTTATTTTGCACAAGGCACCGAAGAACAAATCATGGACGCGTTCAGAAGGACGCGGGACGAGATAAGAGAATTCGTGGAGAACATGCCGAGCATTCTACCGAAGTTGACAGGAGCCGATTCCAAATAGCAGGAGTAGAAAAATATGTCAGACGAGAGGCACAACCGCAAGGGCTTGAGCATATTCGAAAAGTACCTGACCATCTGGGTGATTCTGTGCATTGTCGGGGGAATAGTCTTGGGCAAGCTCGCTCCCCAGTTCGCCACTAAGCTTGACGCACTGGCAATCTATGTCAAGGGCGCCCCCGTGATATCCATTCCTATCGCGGTCTGCCTGTTTTTCATGATGTACCCGATTATGGTCAAGATCGATTTTGCCGAAGTTCTTAAAGCCGGCAAAAGCATAAAACCCGTCGGACTTACACTCTTGGTCAACTGGGCCGTCAAACCGTTCACCATGTACGCGATTTCTCTGTTGTTCCTCGGGACAATCTTCTACGGCCTGATAGGTCCCGATGCCGTTGACCACGTCAAGATGCCTTTCGGTCTCGACTTACCCGTCGGTGACTCCTACGGCTCGGGAACGGTTGTCCTGATGGGCGGCGTCAAGATGCTGCAGGTGCCCCTCTGGAGAAGCTACCTCGCAGGCTGCATCCTCCTCGGCATCGCGCCATGCACCGCCATGGTCCTGGTCTGGGGATACCTGGCCAGAGGCAACGACGGACACACACTCGTTATGGTCGCCATCAATTCGCTCACCATGCTGCTGCTCTATGGGCCGCTCGCCGGCTTCCTACTCGGCCTCGGAAGACTCCCCGTCCCCTGGCAGGCCCTGCTGCTGTCCATCTCCATTTACGTCGCACTGCCGCTCGTGGCCGGTTATTTCTCGCGCAGGTGGATAATCGCCACAAAAGGCGGCACCTGGTTCAAAGAAAAGTTCCTTCACTTTTTGACACCTGTGACCATTGTTGCCTTGCTAATAACCCTGGTCCTGCTCTTTTCATTCAAGGGCGAGGTCATTCTTGCCAACCCTCTGACCATCGTGTGGGTTGCCGTGCCGCTGTTCATTCAGACCAACCTGATTTTCTGGCTCGCGTATGCTCTTGCCAGGCTTCTTAGACTCAATTACCGTGATGCGGCGCCATCGGCAATGATTGGCGCTTCAAACCATTTCGAGGTTGCGATAGCGACCGCCACGATGCTGTTTGGCCTGTCTTCCGGCGCCGCCCTGGCCACGGTCGTCGGCGTCCTCATTGAGGTCCCGGTCATGCTGATGCTCGTGAAAATATGCCTGAGGACGCAAGGCTGGTTCTCCACCCGAACATCAGCCGGCGGCGCTTAGTATTCTCTGCGCGAATTTGTTCCTTGCAATTTCTACGTCCGCCTCTACAATATGTAGGTAACTCTTTGTCAAGCGATGATTGGGGTCGGTGCGAAAAATGGACTCTCGACAGATGGAAAAATACACTTCGGCGATAACGCTCTCGGATATGGAAATCTTCGTCTTTCCCGAGCTGATGTACAGCCTGGTGCTGGCAAACATAATGAGCCCGGTCATATGGAAGTGGCGAGAAGAAGAATGCTTCCAAAAACTCGAGGGAAAAAGCAGCTACAAGAAGCTGATGCGCCTCAGACAGTTTATCATGGATGAGTACGAGTTCAATCTCGACCTCGAAACGTGGGGCCTGACCAGCAGGGAAAGAGAGCTGAAGCGATTCGAGAGCTTTATCTCGCCCGACGCCATAGCCCGGAGCAACGCTCTATTCGGCTATCACGGGGATCAATACTACTTCGACGTCGATATCCGAAAACACTTCGGGCTCGACAAGTACGACAGTGACATCATCCCCTACTGGAAGACCGAAACCGTAGAGGCCATGGACGCCTTCCGATTCAAAGAAACGTACAGCACCGGCGCAGGCGAGTGCGTTTCGCTGGCCGCTTTGTACGTTGCCGCCGCTTTCGTCGTCTGCGGCATAAGGCTCGAAGATATTTACATGATTCTTACTCCGCTGCATTCACAGAATTTCATTGACCTCCACGACGGCGTGTTAACCAACAACCGAAGACTCGTGACGAGGACCATGTGGTTCAACGGCACCGCGATCTCGAACAAGGCGCAGCGTGCACTTCGAAACGAAAACGTCACCATCGTCGCGCATTCGTCCGGCTACGTTCACTGCCTGTATGATGAGGCAACGATTGACAGAGATGCCTACAGACACTTCGCTGCGCGGCTTGCCTCGTACCTTTCCGTTGGCCTGGACCTGCAGGTTTTTGCCAATTTTCTGCGTTCCCATCAGGAGTACCAGAAGTTTTTTCAGGTTTGCCGGGATTGTCACGGGCAGCCCCAGTTCTTAAAGGCGGAAACTTTTTTTCGCTACGAGCACAACAGTAATTTCCGTATAGCCGACACCACGCATGAGAAACTGCTCGCGGAGGTATCCGAGGAGGACTTTGTCCCCTATGAGCTGCCCGGCAGGGTTCGATGCGATAAACTCGATGACCTCATCGAACAGGAAAAGATTGACCTGCGAAATGCGCGAAGCAGAGCCGTCCTTGTAAAGTTTATTGAGCCGGTCATACCTGACGCGTCACAACTCGTGGAAAAGCTCGCCGATTTCACGTATATCGAGCCGCGCCTGCCTTCTGCCGACAAGAATTACGTACCGGCCGTTCCGATTCAAATCCCCACGGATTACAGCAGGGGGCAGATAATCGACTGTCTGCAGGAACTGCGCCGGAAGAACACCGTCGCCGACCTTGCCTTTTACGCCTTTCGGGATATGGAATCCTGCGACTGGGCGCCTTTCATCAAGGCGGCCCTCGAACGCAATCCCGTGTCAATCGAAAAGGCGGGCTCAATGCCGGCCGGCGAGGTTTACACCGGGCTCGAACAAATGGGCAACTCATCGATTTATGACGGTAAACGGCTGGCGCAACCCGACGAGGTCGCAAATTACACCACCGGCGACGGGCTCGAAAAGGCCTTTCTGCTCGCGAATGTAATCCGGCACAGAAGCCCCGAACAGGATATGGAAATAACTGTAGATAACAATGAAGTGATTTTGAAGGCAAAGGACGAATACCCGTTTACATCCGACAAGGGGTTTCACAAGGCGATAAGCCTGCCGGCCGGCGTCGAAGTTTACTCCGATTGACGAGGAGCGACCGGCGCAAAATGAGGTTTTTCGGCAATGCCGGATAATGTTATTCTACAATACGCAAAGCACGTGCTCTTTGACTTCTGGCGCACCGTCTGCGAGATGTCACCGTATCTTTTATTCGGCTTCCTGGTCGCGGGGATTCTCTCGGTGCTGGTCTCCCAGCGCCTTGTTGAAAGACACCTCGGCGGCAGGGGGGTATGGCCCCTGATAAAGGCATCGCTCTTCGGCGTGCCGCTGCCGCTGTGCTCGTGCGGCGTTATCCCCGTATCAATGTCACTGCACAAACACGGCGCGAGCAAGGGTTCGACCATAGCGTTCCTGCTGTCGACGCCGCAAACCGGGGTTGACAGTATCTTTGTTACACTTAGTCTGCTCGGCCCGGTCCTGGCTGTTTATCGACCGCTTGCCGCCTTTATCACCGGCATCTTCGGCGGCGTCCTTGTTGACGTTCTGGGCCGGGGACCGGAAGACCAGGACAGCGCCCCGAAAAAATGCACCGATGAGTGCTGCGGCGGCGCCACAAACAGAAAAATCTCCAGAGGATTGAAATACGCCTTCATTACACTGCCACGCGACATCGGAAAAGCGATGCTCGTCGGGCTGGTAATCGCGGCGGTCATTTCCGCATTTGTGCCGGACGATTTCTTCGCGGAGAAACTGCCCGCACGCGGCATCGGTGCCATGTTAATTATGATGCTCATCGGCATTCCGGTTTACGTCTGCGCTACGGCCTCGGTGCCGGTTGCCGCCGCTCTTATCGCAAAAGGGGTGACGCCCGGGGTCGCACTGGTATTTCTGGTCACGGGCCCGGCAACCAACGCGGCCGCCTTCACCACCATTTGGAAGGTGCTCGGGCGACGAACCGCAATCATATACATTTGCACCGTTGCAGCGTGCGCGCTTGCTGCGGGCCTGCTGCTGGATACCGCCTTTCCGAACCTTGCCACGTCGCTGCATTCGCACCTGCACCAGATGAGGCATTCTGTCCTGGGCAGTGTTTCGGCGGTGGTACTGCTTGGGGTTCTGGGATTTGCCATCTTCAGCAAAAGAAAGCACGCCGAATAACCTTGAAAGATCACCCGGTTTATCGTATCATATTTATTGGATAATCGTGAAGCGGCCTCGCCGAGTACGGCAGCGAAGTTAGCGGCTGTTTTTGTACGTTTCTTGCTTCGGAGGCTTCAAGATGGGCGAGAATGAGCACCATCCCAAAACCCGCTGGAAGCCGAAGCTCTATCACGCCTTCATAGCACTGGTTATTCTTATTGTTGCTTTCTTCGTGCTGCTGCGGTTCGGGCTCAAATCCGAATTAGAGAGAAGATTCGACGCCATCCGCGCCGCCGGCTATCCCGTCACGTGCACTGAGCTCGACAAATGGTACTCCATCCCGCCGGGGGCCCAAAACGCTGCCGATTCTTTCGCGGAAGCCTTTTCATACCACCAACAATGGACCGGACAGAAACGTCAGCTTCTGCCCATAGTCAGCAGGGCGCCGCTTCCTGCTCGAACAGAGCCACTGGCCGAGGCGACCAAGACCGTAATTGTGGAGTACCTCGCCGCCAACTACCGGGAGCTCGAGCTTCTCCACAAGGCCTCCGCGATAGAACACTGTCGCTATCCGGTAGATTTCACGAAGGGCCTCGCAGCCCAGATCCCTTACTTGTCGGATATAAGAGCCGCTGCCATGCTCTTCGCCCTCGAAGCTGTTCTGCACGCGGAAAATGCCGAGTCCCAATCAGCGATTGACTCGATAACCTCGGTCTTTTCTCTCGCCGACTCTCTTTCCAACCAGCCGATAGCGATCTCCCACCTTGTCTGTATCGCCTGTCGGAGTCTCGCCGTCAAGTCTCTCGAGTATTGCATTAACAGGGTTCAATTCACCGATGAGCAATTGGCCGAGTTGGGCCGGATGCTCGCAGAGGCCCAGGACCTCTCGGCTCTAACCCGCGCCTGGGCCGGCGAAAGATGTCAGGGAATAGAATTCTTCAATGACCCGGTGGCTCAACCTGATTCTCTCCGGGCCGATTTGTCGCTGCCTTCGGCGCCTTTGGTGTTTCTCTATCAGGCGGCAGGTCTTTCCGACAAAGATGCCCTCATATACCTCGATTACGTGGAAGGCTGCATAAAAGCTAACCAGCTCCCGTTGCACCAGCGCCGAGAGGCTGTCGAGGCTGTTGAAGATGAGCTTGGCGCCGTATCCAAAATCCACGTACTCCTGCATAAATTTGTGCCCGCGCTATCAAGGGCCACGGAGCAGGACTTAGCGACCATCGGTCGGCTGCGCACGGCGCAGGTTGCCGTTGCTGTTGAGCGGTATCGGCTCGCCGCAGGCAGACTCCCTGATACACTTGCGGACCTTGTCCCCGGATATCTCGATGTGGTGGCGACGGACCCATTTGATGGAAAAGACCTGCGATACAAGAAACTGGATGTGGGCTTCGTCGTCTATAGCATCGGCGAAGATGAAACCGACAACGGCGGAAAAGAAACACCGCCCGGCGCCAAGCCGCGGGGCTATGACATCACCTTTATCATCGAACGATAGCCGATAGAGCAGCCTTCGCGCGGTGACCGCCAAGCCGGTCCGAACTACGTTGAAGCAATAAGGGACGTGTTTTACAATGTGGGGCCAGTGTTTGACGTTGTGAAACATTGGCAAAACCTTGAATAACTTTACCTGGAGGCCTGATGGTGAACGAGAATGAGGGGCATAAAAAAACTCGCTGGAAGCCGAAGCTGTACTATGCCTTCATAGCGCTGGCACTTGTTGTGGTTGCCCTCTTTGTGCTCTTCCGGGTGAGGCTGAAGTCGGAGATTCAAAAGAAGCACGATGCCATCCGCGCCGCCGGCTACCCCGTCACCTTAGCCGAGCTGGACGCCTGGTACTCCATCCCTCCAAATGCCGAGAACGCGGCGTACTACTACGCCGATGCCTTTTCTTACTTCAAGCAGTGGTCCGGCGAGCGTGCCGATGCTCTGCCCATTATCGGCAAAGCAGAGCTTCCCGGCAGAACAGAGCCTCTGACGGAAGAAACAAGAACCCTCTTTGCTCAGTACCTGGCCGAGAACCGCCGGGCGTTGGAGCTTCTGCACAAAGCTGCGGCGATAGAGCATTGCCGGTATCCGGTTGATTACGGTATGGGCTTTGGGACGCTGTATCCTCACCTTGCCGAGGTGCGCAAAGGCACACAGTTTCTTGCCCTCGAAGCCGTCCTGTGTGCCGAGAATGGACAGCCCGAATCGGCTATTAGTTCAATAAGCGCCAGTTTCGCTCTGGCACGCTCGGTTTCCAGAGAGCCTATGCTTATCCCTCAGCTCGTACGTATGGCCTGTCAGAGCTTGGCCGCATCCAGTCTCGAAAGAGTTCTCAACAGAAATGAACTCACCGACGAGCAATTGCTCAGCCTAAGCCGGACCGTGAGCCAGGCCGAGGACCTCTCCGCCATGTCTGGCGCCTTCGTCGGAGAAAGATGCTGTGGAATCGCGGTCTTCGAGGCGCCTGCCCATCAGAAACTCCAGATTGTCGGCGACCTTCCTGCCCTTCCCCTTCTTGGGCTTTATGAGGCGGCGGGTCTGGCCGACGCCGACCAGAGCCTTTACCTTGACATGATGGATGAGTATATGAAAGCCAGCCTGCTCCCATTGCACCAGCGTCAGGAAGCCGTTGAGGCCGGTGTTGAGAGAATCGAGAATCTGCCCAAGATACGGTTCTTACTGCGGATGTTTCGGCCTGCGTTCGCAAGAATCACAGAGCTGGATTTGAGAAGCATCGCTCACCTGCGCACGGCGCAGGTTGCCGTCGCCGTTGAGCGCTATCGCCTCGCCGCCGGCAGACTCCCCGATAGGCTGGCAGACCTTGTCCCCGGCTATCTCGAGACGGTGCCTACAGACCCATTCGACGGCAAAGACCTGCGATACAAGAAGCTCGAGGTCGGCTTCGTCGTCTATAGCATCGGTGAGGACAAAATCGACAACGGAGGAAAAGAGCCGCCGCCCAAGGGCAAGAGAGAAGACTGTGACGTCACATTCATAATTGAGCGATAGCCCAGAGGCTTCGCAGGCCGTGGAAAAAAAGGTTGTTGACAAAAGAGTGGTATGATGGTTAGAGTCCGTGAGGGTAGAGTTGAGAAGTGTGAAAGCAGATAACCAAGATGGAGAGACAAGTAAGTAGCCAATCGCTGAGGAATTTATGTGCAGCGTCCAGGTTTGTTATGCCCTTCCCTCCTGCGGAAGAGGTGTTCGCGGAACCTGTCTCGAAGCACGCCAAACATTTATTGCCTCTTGTTTCGTTCGATATATCGCTAATTAGCCGAGAGTGGTCAGGCTGGCTCCACTTCGTGATGCCTATAGAACCATATGATGGTGTTATAGGAGAGGATACTCACCCGTATCACGACTACTACTTGCGAGCGAACTGGATCGGCTTTCGAGTAGAGGATGGTCGATACAAGCTACTGGGTGACTTTCGCTACTTCTTTTTGGAGAATCATCCCGGGGACAGCAGTGTGACCGAGTCGTATAAGGGACAACGAAGGCTGCTGGAGAAGTATTACCGACGTGCACGAATAAGCTACGAAAAGCACCAGCAACAGTTCCTTAATTATGGAGCCATATATCACAAATTTGCAAAGACAGATACATACGGCCGGTACAAGGATGAGAATCGAGTTCCTTTCATCGACGAGTTAGGGGGACAACCCTGGCACGGTAATTGGTCCAGCGGTTTTCCGCTTAAGGAGACGCTGGCAGTAGATGAGGATGGGATAGAAAAGCAGGTGGCGATACCCCTGACCGAAGACGGGCGTCTGTTTGGATATGTTGGGTGCCTAGAGGCCGACCACTACGTAGATGATAAAGACTGCAGTCTTTTGTTATTCTACGATGCGCGAGAGCGGACCGCGTTGTTCACATTCCACTATACGTGATCGGAGGACGGGAGAAAGACAGAAGGGGAGCGGCTTGGCATCTCGATCTCCGGCGGTGGGGCTGAAGGCGGTCGGAATGTGTGTATCTGCTATCTCGCGCGTGGAGTGGGAGAACCGCTCCAGTGCAAGCGTGGGCCAACCGATAAGGAGGGCCGCGACCAGAGAGCGGTCAGGCCTGCGGTGAAAGGTTGGGGAAACGGCCCTCGCGGGTAACCCGGGTAATATATTGGCGGGATAGAAGTCCGGTGTTGTTCCGGCCAACAAACTACTCTAAAGTCTCTTTGGAAAAGTACTTGCCTAAATCCGCCGGGGCCGTTACAATGAATTTTGGATATTCCTGTTGGGAGAAAGTTATGAGATTTGGCGAAATTTGCCGGATAAACCGTTAACCTTCGGGAGGATTTTACGTCTTAGAATAAGACGGAACGATTGTATTTGGAACCTTGTCCTTATTGTACGGAGCAGCAGCTAAATCGGGTGCTGCCGTGTTGAAAGGGCTCAAGCCATGCTCAAGGTATTTGAAAAGAAACTCAGGCGGGTGCGGCTGCGGTGCAGCGTTAATCTGCTTATAGAGCACATCGGCAGGGTGTTTGCCGCCGCGGGAGTGGTCGCCATACTGCTTGTTCTTGTGGAAAAACTTTTCGCTTTGGCCGTCATCAACCCGTGGACGCTCCGGATTTTCCCTGCCGCTGCGGCGGTCGCGGCCGTGGTTCTTTGGGTGCTCAACCATCCGACGCGAATGCAGGTATCGCTGCTGCTCGATGAGCGTCTCAGGCTGCATGAGCGTTTCAGCACGACCCTGGCTCTGGCCGATTCGAGACATCCCTTTGCGTGCGCGGCCCGCGATGAAGCGTACGAGACGGCCCGACGTATAAAACCGCAGGCGCAATTTCCCATAAGGCCTTCGAGATACTGGGCCTTCGTTGCCGGCACGTGGTTTGCGGCAGTTATGCTGGCGATGTTTATGCCGCAGAAGGACCTGCTCGGCTTTTTGAAGAACCGCCGGCAGCAGCAACAGCAGGCGCTGCAGATTCAGACCGCCACCGCCGACGTGAACGAAACCGCCGCGATTGTCAAGTCCACGCTGAGCCAGTTAGGCAAGCCGGAGCTGGCCAAGGATTTGGCCGGACTGAATCAGATTCCCGAAGGCGCCAATCCTGAAGATATCAAGCGAGAGGCCATCCGCAAGCTGAGTGACATCTCCGACGAGCTCAAGAAGATGCAGAACACCACGAAGGTAGATTCGATGAAGCTGATGCAGGAGATGTTCAAGCAGCTACCCGGTTCATCCGAGGCCTTCTCACAGGAGCTGCGTCTGGCGCTGGCAAAGGGCAATTTCGACAAGGCCTCCAGTTTGCTTCGGGAAATGCAGAAGCAGCTTCTCGATGGCAAGCTGTCCGACGAGCAGCGAAAGGCGCTGACCGACCAGCTTCAGGAATTGGCCCGCCAGCTTCAGGAGCTGGCCGCCAAAAACGAGGAACTCGAAAAGGAGCTGGAAAAGCTCGGGCTCGACAAGAAACTCGCCAAGTTAACCGAGCAGCAGATGCGTGAGGCACTGAAGAAACAGGGCCTGAGCGCGGAGCAGATTGAGCAGCTTATGCAGAAGGCGGCGGCCTGCCGAATGGCGAGCGGCCGATGTTCCGGTCTGGGCCAGGCAATGGGCGCGTGCGGAACCGGCGCCGGCGGATTGTCCGGAGATGAATTAGCCGGACTTGCCGACCAGTTGGACCAGCTCGAAGCGCTCCAGCAGCAGTTGATGCTCACACAGGCTGCGCTCGACCAGATTGCGCGGGCCTGTAACGGTCTTGGAAAAGGCATGTGCAAGGGCCTCGGCTGCAAGGGCGCAAGCTGCCCGTTGTGCGGCGGCCTCGGTTGCAAAGGTTCCGGTTATGGACCGTTTCGGACAGGGTCGTCTAACGGAATGAGTTCCGGTACGGGAGGCCCGGGAATCGGCTACGGCCCCCGCGGCACCGACTCAGACGGCCAGACCTCCACCCAAAAGGCCACCGTAAAGAACAAGGACGCAAAAGGTCCGACCATCGCCAGTTGGTACTTCAAAGGCACTCAGGTCAAAGGTGAGGCCCAGCGTGATTTCTCCGAGGTTATGCAGGCCGCCCGCGACAGCGCCGCAGAAGCCATTAGTGAAAACCAAATCCCGCGCAGGTACGAGGAGGCGGTAAAGACCTATTTTGGCCGGCTCGAAAAGTCCGGCGAACAATGACAAAGAAGCAGCGCAATTCGCAGAACATTGTTGCCGGCGCAGCGATGGGCTGCCGATTGAGCTGCACTGGCCCTTCGCCCGCGACCTGCCTCAGGGGATGCCGGCTGCTGGGTCGCTGAGGCTGACAGGCTGGTAAGGTTGGCCCTCATTTGGCCGGTTGTTGCCGGGGGCCTTGTGAACCGCGTATAATTCCGGAGGCATCGGAATGCGAAAAAAAACAGGGCTAATCCACACCGGCGTTTTCGCAATTCTTATTCTCCCCTTCGTCCTCTTTCTACCGTCCTGTCGGCGGGGCCCGGCGCAAAAGCAGGAAAAGGTAGTCCTGTACTGCTCGGTGGACCAGGCGATTGCCGAGCCGGTCATCGCCGAGTTCGAAAAGCAAACCGGCATCGAGGTCTCTGCACGCTTCGACACCGAAGCGAGCAAGACCGTTGGACTGGTTCAAAGGATAAGGGCTGAAGCCGCCTCGCCGGTCGCGGATGTCTTCTGGTCGAGTGAGATTTTCCATACAATGCGCCTGGCGCACGAGGGTCTGTTGGCACCCTATAACGGTCCGGCCACAAAGGATTGGCCTGCCTTGTTCCATGACCCCGAGGGCAAATGGTACGGGTTTGCGCTGCGGGCCCGCGTCATCGCCTATAATACGCAAAGGGTGCCGCGCGACCAGGCTCCGCGAACTTTGGAGGAGGTGCTGCAGGCCAGGTGGAAGGGCCGTCTGGTAATGGCCGCGCCGGAGTTCGGCACAACCGGCGGCGACGTCGCGAGTTGGTTTGCCCATTATGGCTTCGAACGCGCACGCGCGATTCTGCAGGCGCTGAAAGCGAATCGGGTGCGCCTTGTCGATGGCAACAGCACAGCCGTCAGGATGATCGCGACCGGTCAGGCGGACGTGTGCTTCACCGACACCGACGATGTCTATGCCGCCCAGCGCAACAAATGGCCGGTGGCAATGAACCACCTCGACCAGGGGGGCGACGGCCCGCTGGTCATACCCAATACCGCCGCCGTTATCAAAGGCGCCGCCCATCCTGAATTGGCAAAGCAGTTGATGGAGTTTCTGCTTGGTGAGAAGTGCGAGCAAATGCTGGCACAAAGCGATTCGCATAATGCCCCCGTACATCCTTCTCTCGCTGAGCAATTCAAAATGTATGCGGTCTCGAAGCCGCTGAAAGTTGACTACCAGAAGGTTGCCGACCAGTTGCCGACCGCCATCAGGACCGCCGGGGAGATACTAAGATGAAGGTCTCGGCAACGGCAGAAACCCGGAGTGGCTGCGGTGCTCCTCAAACTCTTGCGCGTCGAGTTCTGGTCGGAGCGTCGCTTGTTCTCTGGGGCGCGATTATTTTGCTTCCTCTGGCGATTCTTTTTTTCCGGGCGGCCTTAGCTCCCACTGAACAGCAGGCAGGCGTTTTCGGTTCCGCTATTCGCTCTTTTCTATTGTCGGGCTTAATCGCCGCAGTCGCTGTATTGTTGGGCTATCAGCCGGGCCGGCTGCTCGGGACCGCCCACGCACATCAGGACATTCTTATCTTGCTGCTGCTGATGCCGTTGCTGTTGCCCCGCTACGTCCTGTACTACGCGTGGAGCCTGCTGCTTACGCCCAATACCGACCTGGGGACTTACCTGGCCGGCCGACCCGAAATCGCCAGGGCCGTTTATGCTTTGACCTCATCGGCCGTGCTGGTTCTTTGGTACTGGCCTCTGGCGGCACTGCTGATTGCACAAGGTTGGCGCAATATCGACCGGCAAATCTGGGACTCGGCCCGGCTGGACGCAAGATCTGCTGCGACGTTCAGGGACATAACTTTGCCGCTACTCGCTCGTCCTTTGATGCTGGCCTTGGCCGTTTGTTTTGTGCTGTGTCTTTCCGAGTTCGCCACGTTTCACCTGGCCGGTATTCAGACCATAGGTACCGAGCTGGCCGTGCTCTATCAGCAGACCGGTTCGCACAGCCAAGTCGCGCGCGCCGCCTGGCCGGTGGCGGCGGCGGCTTTCGTTCTGGCGCTAATGCTTGCAAGAAGCGTCCGGTCGTGGGCGCCATCTGCGCCTCCGCTGGGCTCTGTCCGGGGTACATCACAGCGCAGCAGATGGGTCTTACTGCTTGTTCTTATTGGAGTTTCCCTCGGGGCGCCTGTGGCGCTGCTGGTGGCTAATGTCACTGACACCACCGCCTTGCGGCAGTTTGTGGCGCTGCATGTGGATGATTTGGCGTGGTCGCTGGTTATTGCGGCAGCGGCTGCTGCAATGGCGCATCTGATTGCTTTCGGCGTCTCGGCGTTTGGTGCGGGGCACGGGCGGGGCGGAGCGGTTGCGTCGTCGATGCCCAAATCCTTTTTGCGCCAAGTCGCAGGCTTTGTAGTGCTTCTGACCGTCTTTCTTGCCATGCTTGTTCCGGCTTCGCTGGTCGCGGTGAGTCTGCTGGAGATGATGACCGCAGGGGGCCTGCCGACCGCGCTGCGCAGCGGCTGGTATATCGTCTCGGCGGGTCAGGCGGCCCGCTTCGCCGGCGTCGCTCTGATACTTATTACGCTGACCAAATCCTCCCACCACAGGCAATTGACGGAAATGGCTTCGCTCGATGGAGCACAAGGCCTCAAAGCATGGTGGTATGTGCATTGGCCCCAAACCTGGCCCGTCCTGCTCGGCTCCTTCATCCTTATTGTAATGCTCAGCATGACCGAACTGTCGGCAACTATGGTACTCCTGCCGCCGGGCCTGCCCAATTTCGCTCAGCGGCTGCTCAATCAGATGCATTACCTCGGCGACCAGCAGGTTATCGCATCCTGTCTTGTGCTCACGTGCCTGTTCGTTGTGCTGGCCGCCGTCATTGTGCTGCTGCTGCGCTTCTTTCGGCTCTATCGAAAAGCGGTTTTGCCGGTTCTGGCCGTTTGTCTGCTGGCGCTTAGCGGCTGCGACGACACTTCGAATGCCGCCGGTCGGCCGAGAGTGCTCTATGCTTTTGGGCGTACCGGCCGGGGCACTGCCGAGTTCATTTACCCACGCGCGATTGATATCGACGCCGACGGCCTGCTCTTCGTCGCTGACAAGACCGGCAGAATCCAGCGGCTCACTGCCCGGGCGGAGCTGCGCGGCCTTATTAAGATGCCCCTGACCGAAGCCGGCAAGCCCACAGGAATCAGCGTGGGGCCCGACGGCAACCTTTACGTGGCCGATACGCATTACCATCGGGTGGTGGTGTTCTCCGACGACGGAGAGATGATTGAGCAGTTCGGGAAGTTCGGCCGCGAGGACGCCTGCTTCATCTACCCAACCGATGTCGCCTTTGCTCCGGATGGCAGAATCTTCGTCAGTGAATACGGCGGCAACGACCGAGTGAGCATCTTCACCAGCGACGGGCGTTTTCTGAAATCTTTCGGTGCTCCCGGTAGCGGGCCAGGTGAGTTCGCCCGTCCTTCAGCGCTTTGCGTGGATGCGTCGCGCAGCCGGCTCTACGTGGCGGACGCCTGCAACCATCGCATCGCTGTTTACGACCTCAACGGGAACCTCAGCAGTTACATCGGCGCGCTCGGTCGAGATGCCGGACAGCTACGTTATCCTTACGACCTTACGCTGCTTTCCGACGGGACCATCGTCGTATGCGAGTTCGGAAATAATCGCATCCAGTTGTTCAGCGCCGAGGGCGCCAGCCTCGCCGTGTATGGGAGGGCCGGCCGCCGGCTCGGAGAATTAGCCTATCCGTGGGGAGTCGCCGTCGATAATCAAAAACGGGCATTCGTTGTTGACGCCGGCAACAACAGAATTCAGGTGTGGCAGTTATGACCCTCAGTTACAGCTTTTATTTTGTCCAGCCCTGGTGGTTGATGGCGCTGGTGTTGCTGGTGCCTGTCGTCTGGCTTGCGCGCCGAAGCCTCAATACTCTCGGCAGAATCCGCCGAGCCATGGCTATTATCCTGCGGTCGCTTGTGATTATTATTCTTGTAATGCTGCTGGCACGGCCCATGCTCGCGCGGAAAAACGAGCAGCTCACGCTGATTGCAGTTATCGACCGCTCTCAATCCATCCCAGAGGCGCTTCAGCAGGCCTCGCTCGATTACCTGGAGCGGGCCTTGGCGAACAGGACCTCAACGGACCGGCTGGCGGTCGTCGACATCGCCGAAGTCGCCAGTATTTCCAAGCTTCCTTCGACCGACATCGAGGTCCGCCGCCGCAACCCCGCGCTAACCGGAATGCAGAGCAGACTGGCTGACGGCATCCAAATGGCGATGGCCATCGCGCCGCCCGATACCGCCGTGCGGATACTGCTGGTCAGCGAGGGCAACCAGACCGACGGAGACCTCAAAGAAACCGCGCGTCTGGCCGCAGCAAACCGTATTCCCGTCGATGTGCTGCCCCTGCGTTACCAATATGACAGAGAGGTCGTCTTCCGACGTCTGGCGGCCCCGCCCAGAGCAAGAAGCGGCGAGACCGTTTCTCTGCGATTCATCCTCAACAGCACAGCACCGGCCCGCGGGAAAATCCTGCTGAACCTTAATGATAAACCTGTTGATCTGGCCCCGAATGCGGCCGAAATTGCAGTGGATGTTGAATTGAAGGCGGGCACAAACGTAAAAACCGTGTCCGTGCCTGTGGGCGACCGCGGCATGCACGAGTTCAAGGCGACCTTTATTCCCGACGGTGCCGAGCAGGATAGAATCTCTCAGAACAATATGGCCACCGCGATGACTTATGTGGCCGGGCCCGGCTATGTTCTCGTGGTTGATTTGGACGGCTCATCCGCTCCGGCGCTTAGCAGGGCGCTGCAAAACTCGGATATCGGTGTGCGTTATTGTCCCGCGGCCGAGTTCCCCGACAATCTGGCGCGTCTGATGGATATCGATGCCGTCATCCTGGCGAACACCGATATCAGCAATTTCACCTATCAGCAGCAGGAGATGCTGTGCCGATACGTCAACGACATCGGCGGGGGCCTGATCATGGTGGGCGGGCCGCAGGCGTTCGGCGCCGGCGGCTGGATTGGCTCGCCCGTCGCAGACATCCTGCCGATTGATTTGGACCCGCCTCAGAAAAAGCAACTGCCCAAAGGGGCGCTGGTTCTGATTATGCACGCCTGCGAGATGCCGCAGGG
>Ga0180437_10004872_pt1 | contig 18762 bp, 9 predicted proteins | sample SS_ome_4_FD_132410 | JGI IMG/M metagenome (GOLD analysis project Ga0180437, IMG submission 132410) | Hypersaline lake sediment archaeal communities from the Salton Sea, California, USA - SS_3_D_1 metaG | ecosystem: Environmental > Aquatic > Non-marine Saline and Alkaline > Hypersaline > Sediment... | reverse complement strand
GGAAGAGGTTGTCGCCGGTGCACTCGGCCACCTCGCCCTTGTGGTTGAGCATCAGGGCCTCGACACAGCCGGCGTGCATGCCTTCGACCTTGGCCATGATGTTGTTCAGATAGTTCAGCGACTTGACGCGCGGGCTGAGCGAGGCGGGATGGCTGCGCTGGGTGCTGGCGGTGATGATCTCCAGGCCCTGCTCGTACAACTCGGGTGGGTACAGTTCGATGTGGTCGGTGATGATGATCACCTGGGGATCGGTGCACCGCTCGGGACCCAAGCCCAGCGTGCCGCAGCCCCGCGTGATCACCACACGGATATAGCCGTCCTTCAGCCCGTTTGCCTCGAGCGTGTCGACGATGGCCTTGGCCATTTCCTGCTTGCCGATGGGGATCTCCAGGCAGATCGCCCGGGCCGAATGCCACAGCCGGTCGAGGTGCTCGGCGAGCTTGAACACCCGGCCGCCGTAGCTGCGGATACCCTCGAACACCCCGTCGCCGTAGAGCAGCCCGTGGTCGTAGACGCTAATCTTGGCGTCGTCTTTCGGATACAGCTTTCCGTTGATGTAGATTTGCAGCGGCATGGCCTGCTCCCGGGGAACACAGGGGCGACCGAAGTTGTTCCTCGGCCGTTCCCACCTCACTTGACGATCCGCCCGTCGGCCAACTGCACCGTGCGGTCGGCCTGGCCGGCGATGGCCCGGTCGTGCGTCACCATGACTATAGTGAGGTTTCGCTGCCGGTTCAAGGTTCGCAGCACCTCGAGGATGCCCTGGCCGGTGGCGTGGTCGAGGTTGCCGGTGGGCTCGTCGGCCAAGAGCAGCTCGGGATCGGTGACCAAGGCCCGGGCGATGGCCGCCCGCTGCATCTCCCCCCCCGAAAGCTCCGAGGGCAGGTGGGTGAGCCGGTGGCCTAGCCCGAGCATTTTCAGGATCTCCGTGGCCGTCTTGCGATGGCGGTGCCGCTGGCGGAAATAGCCCACCGCGGTCTGGCGGATCATCAGCGGCGCGAGCACGTTTTCCAGCGTCGAGAGCTCCGGCAGCAGGTGATAAAACTGGAAAATCATGCCGAAACGGTGGTTGCGCAGGGCGTCGCGCCCGCTGCTGGCTAGGTTGTCGATCCGGCAGCCGTCGAAGTGGATTTCACCCCTGTCCGGGGCGTCCAGTGTCCCCAAGAGGTGCAGTAGCGTGCTCTTCCCCGACCCGCTCTGCCCGACGATCGCCAGGAACTCCCCCCGGTGGACCCGCAGGTTGACCCCCTTGAGGACCGGGACCTCGATGGGCCCCTTGCGGTAGCTCTTGTGCAGATCGACGGTGCGGAGCTGCTCGGGCCCGGCTGGCTCGCTCTCGGGCAGATCGAAATGAGGGCCCGAAAGCCCGTGCGCCTCGTAGGACGGACTTCCAGTCCGTCCCTCTTCGCGGGACGGATTGGCAATCCGTCCCACAGGGGCTTGTGCCATATCGTGCGACGGACTGGAAGTCCGTCCCACATCATCCTTGTGTCGCGGGCGCAGGGCCGCGTAGGGTTCGTTACTCATGGCGGAGTGCCTCCACCGGGTGCAACATGGCGGCGCGCAAGGCCGGCAACACGCTGGCCAGCACGGCGATGGTCATGGCCCCGCCCACGATCCAGGCGACCGTGAACGGGTTCACAATGGCGGGAATCTTGTAGAAGTAGTAGATCGACGGATCGAACACGGGCCGGCCGGTGAGCCAACCCAAGAGCTGGGCGATCCCGTTGATGTTCCTGACGAACAGCAGCCCGAGCACCGTCCCCACGCCCGAGCCGACCAGCCCCAGCGACAGCCCGTAGCCGAGGAATATCCCCGCCACGCCCCGGCGCGAGGCCCCCAGCGACTTCATGATCCCGATGTCCCGGGTCTTCTCGACCACGATCATCAGGAAGATGGCCAGGATGCCGAACCCGGCCACGGCGATGATCAGGAACAAGAGCACGTTGAGGATGGCCGTCTCCATCTCGACCGCGGCCAAGAGCGCCCCCTGCCGGTCGCGCCAGGTCTGCACCACGTACAGCTCCGCCGGGAACGCCCCCGAAGCGAGCAGGCGGTCGCGAACCGCGGCGGGGTCGACGCCCGGGCGGGTCTTGATCTGAATCGAGCTGACGTTGCCGATCCCCGTGCTGGGGTCGATCATCCCGCGAAGCTCCTGCAGCTTGCGAATCGGCACGAACACGAAGCTCGAGTCGTATTCGCTCATCTTGCTCTCGTAGAGATCGACGATGGTGAACTTGTCGCTGATCGGCTTCGGCGGCGTGCCGGCCGTGGGGAAGGTGAGCTGCACGTCGTCGCCCGGCAAGAGCAGGAAGCGGTCCTCGGCGTCCGGCATGCGGTAGCTGACCAGCCCGAACCCGACCACCGCGCCGGTGTGCTGGTCGACCATCGGATCGAACTCGGCGGGGTCCCGGGCGCGAACGGTGAAGGGATCGACCAGCGGGTCCGACGCCCCGGCCCCGGTGCCGGTCACGGCCGGCGCCGCTTGACCATCGGCTTCCAGCAGCCCCGGCGGTGGCCGAAGGTTTTCATTGCCCGTCGGCGGTGCGGCGGCACCCTCGGGCGTCGCCGATTCGTGTGGCGAGTACTCGGGCGGCGGCACCGTGGTCGGCTGGCGGAACGGGTCGGGTGGCACCTCCGCCCGATCGGCCCCGTCGCGCTCGAACTGCCGCTGGAACTCGCGGAGCCGCGCCACCCGCCGGCGGTGCGTCCAGCCCGCGTCGGTCATCTGGGCGCGGACGGGGGCCTCGTCGCCCGCCTGGTGGTCGCGCGTATCGTAGCCGCCGGGGCGAAGCTCGAAGCTCATTCCCGCGGGCACCCGGTTGTCGGGGTGCTGCAAGTAATGGGCAAAGTCGCTGACGGCCGACTGGGTGGCCTCCTCGATGCCGATCACGTTCACCTGGCGTGTCTGCCACTCGCCGCCGTAGCGGAAGCTGAGCATCGCCGGGACCACCACCGTGGGCGTCATCCCCTCGATCAGGTCGCCGGCCACCTGGCGGATCCGTTCCTGCTGCCACTCGCCGTCGGGCATGCCCGCCAGGTCCCGCGACTCGACCACCAGGTCGGAGAGGATCCCGTGGATGCGGTCCTGCATCTCCGTGGTAAAGCCCGACATCACCGAGTTGACCACGATCATCGTGGCCACGCCCAACGTGACGCTGACGATCGACGCTAAGGCGATGTACCGCGTGCGGAGATACCGCCAACAGAGAAGGAGCTTGTACATGGGTCAGTCTTCCTTGACTTCGTGAATGACGAAATCCGAATGACGAATGACGAAGATTCGACGTCAGAACGTTTCGTCATTCGTCATTCGTGCTTCGTCATTCTCTCGCTATTCCACCTCCGGCCGCAACAGCGGAAACAGAATCACCTCCCGGATCGTGGGGGAATCGGTCAACAGCATCACCAGCCGGTCGATGCCGATCCCCAGCCCGCCGGCCGGCGGCATCCCGTGCTTTAGCGCCCGGATGAAGTCGCGGTCCATCCGGGCCATCGACTCCTCCTCGGGCAACCCCTCGAGCTGCTGGCCGAACAGCTCCTCCTGCAAGTCCGGGTCGTTCAGCTCCGTGTAGGCGTTGGCCACCTCCATGCCCCGGATGAACAGCTCGAACCGCTCGGCCACCGCCGGGTTGTCTCGCTTCCGCTTCGTCAGCGGGCAGATGCTCGCCGGGTAGTCCAACACGAAAACGGGCCCGGTCAGCGCGTCCTCGACCTTGGCCTCGAATATCTCGCTCTTCACCACGTCGGGGTGTTTTCCCACCGGCTGCAGATCGATGCCCTTCGCATACTCGGAGACCGCCGCCGCGTCGGCCGGGTCGACGCCCGTCTGCTCGCGGAACAGCTCGTCGTAGGTCTTGCGCGCAAACGGCGGCGTGAAGTCGATCTCGGACTCGCCCCAGGCGAGCTTCAGCTCGGAAAAAGGGGACGGGACCCTTTTGTGCGAAGCACCCTCCGGGCCGTTCCGGCAAAAGGGTCCCGTCCCCTCTTTCCCCTGGCCGGCCGCTTGCACCGCCTCGACGACGAGCTTTTCGGTAAGCTCCATCATCGTTTCGTAGTTGCCGTAGGCCTGGTAGACCTCGAGCATCGTGAACTCGGGGTTGTGGCGCGGGCTGATCCCCTCGTTGCGGTAGACCCGGCCCAGCTCGAAGACCCGCTCGATCCCCCCGACCAGGAGCCGCTTCAGGTGCAGCTCCAGGGCGATCCGCAGGGTCAGGTCGATGTCCAGGGCGTTGTGATGGGTCGTAAACGGCCGGGCGGCCGCCCCGCCCGCCACGGTCTGAAGCGTCGGCCCCTCGACCTCGACGAATCCCTCGGCCCCGAGCGTGTTGCGGATCGACTGCACGATCTTCGTGCGCCTAAGGAACCGCTCGCGCACCCCCTCGGTGTGGATCAGGTCGAGGTAGCGGCGGCGCTGGCGCAGCTCGGGGTCGCGGATGCCCTTGTGCTTGGCCGGCGGCGGCTCGAGCGACTTCGTGAGGAAGTGGAGCGAGTCGACGAAGATCGTCAGCTCGCCGGTGCGCGTGTGCTTCAGCTCCCCCTCGACCCCGATGATGTCGCCCAAGTCGAAGCACCCGGCCAGCTCCCAATTGCGCTCGCCGACCTGCTTCTTTCCGATCATGGCCTGGACCCGGCCGGTCCAGTCCTGGATGTCGAGGAACACGAGCTTGCCCGCCTTGCGCTGGAGCACGATCCGGCCCGCCGCACAGACCCTCGGCCCCTGCTCCTCGGGCGGGCGCCCGGTCGCGCAGTCGCCGGGCGGCTCTACGGTGATCTCGCTTTCCCTGGCCCGGACCTGGCCGATCGGCTGCTGCTGGTCGAAGCGTCCGCCCCAGGGGTCAATACCCATTTCCTCTATTTTGCGCAGCTTCTCCCGCCGGGCCGCTTCGAGGGCCTCGCCACCGCGAGCCGTTTCGTCCTGGGGGGGCTGGGTCATCGGGAGGCCGGCAAAAGGCTCGGGACACCTTTTCCCGGAAATCGGGCCTAACACAATGCGCCGTCGTAAGTTGCGGCATTGTAGTCGAACCCCGCCCTGGGTCAACGGCAAACGGCCCTGTACGACCCTGGGCCCCCCGCCCCGACATACACGATGCGCCACACGTGAGCGTCGAACCGGCCCCTTCAGGGGCCGCCCGCCGAAGGCGGTATTGGGCCCGGCGTTTACGCCGGGTCGGCGAGGCCCTGAAATCTTCCTACCCCCGCCATGTTTCACCACCAGCAGGCCCGTTCACGGGCCTTCCCCCTTCCGGGACGGCGCGTCCGCTAAACCCCGACAGCGCGAAGCCCCATAAATGGGGCTACCTCAGAAAAACAGTGCCCAGAATAGCGGCGTTGCCCTTCGTCCACCCGGCGTGAACGCCGGGCCTACTACCGCCTCCGGCGGAAAGGCCCGTAAACGGGCCTCTCCGAGAGCAGGCGAAAACGCTGTTCCAACGAGCCGGAAAACCGCGACCTAGCGGCATCCATGGCTAACGACCCTCCGCGATCCAGAACGATCCCACGCGCCCGGCCGTTGACTTCCCCGCCGTGCGGGTGTCGAATAGTAGATAGGGGGGCCACCTCGGGTCAGAAGCGGGGTGGACCATGAGCGACGAATCGACCGCAGCCGCCCGGCCGGCGTCAGAGAACCGGCCCTTCCAGTTCCATCTGATCCACCTACTGATGCTCCCGGTGCCGGTGGCACTGTTCCTGGGCATCGGGCTGTGGATCGGTTGGGGCTGGGGCGTGCTGCTGGCCATGTTCGCTACCGTCACTGTCGCGGCCGTCAAGGGCGACTTCCCACGAGTGCTAGCCGTAGTGTTGGTCCTGGCGGTGTCATTGGGGGTGTTGGTGGCCTTGCTGATGCCGGCCATTAACGGCGGCCCCCCGTCCCGGCGTTCGGCGTGTTGGGGCAACCTCGCACAGATAGGGCTGGCCCTGCTGAACTACGAGAGCGCCTACGGTTGCTTTCCTCCCGCGGTGACCACCGACGCACAGGGCCGGCCCATGCATAGTTGGCGGGTGCTCATCCTGCCATACATGGAAGATTACGACCAATACCGCTTCGACGAACCGTGGGACGGGCCGCACAACCGCAAGTTGCACGACATCGCGATACCGGTTTTCCGCTGTCCCTCGGAGCGGGCCGGCGCGGAGACTGATACTTCATACCTCGCCGTGATCGGCCCGGGAACCGCGTGGGGCAAAGACCAGAGCACCACCTTCGGCGACATCACCGACGGCGCCTCTCGGACTATCATGGTGGTCGAAGTGGCCAACTCCGGCATCCACTGGATGGAACCCCGCGATCTGCACGTGCTGCAGATGGCGCCCGGCATCAATCCCAAGTCGGGTCAGGGCATATCGAGCGCACACGTCGCAGGGGCCAACATCCTCTTCGCCGACGGTGCAGTCCATTTCCTGCCGGAAGACATGCCGCCTGAGAAGATCAAAGCCATGTTGACCATCGCCGGCGGTGAGGAAGTCGATTTGGACGACTGGTGAGCGGGCCCGGGCCGAGAACGGAGTGAATTATGAGCGATGAACAAACCGGGGCGCCTAAGACCAAGCCCGTGATGCTATGTGTTCCGGTCGCACTTCTCTTTTGGTGGGTTGTGCCGATTGCTTATGCGATAGTCTTCGGATCCGCCGGATGGGTCTCCTGGCCGTTTGCAATCGCGGTGGCTGCCGGCTTTCCGGTGGTGGCGGGACTGGCCTACTTCGTCACGCGCAGGACGGTCCTCATTCCGCTGATAGCCGTGGTGGGAACGGTGCTGCTTGTCGCAGCTCCGCTGGGGTGGCCACCGTGGCGGTCGCCGCCGCGCGAGGTTGCCAGCAAGGCCGGCTGCCCTAACAAACTCAAGCAGCTCGGGTTGGCGCTGCACTGCTACCACGATGTCTACGGCTGCTTCCCGCCGGCCGTAATCACGGACGAGACGGGACGCCCGATGCATAGCTGGCGGGTGCTGATCTGGCCCTATGCGGAGCAGGGCCTTCTTTACGAGCAGTACCGCTTCGACGAGCCGTGGAATGGCCCGAACAATGCGAAGCTAGGCGAGGCGGGATTCGCTGACTTCGTTTGTCCAAACCGGAGACGCTCCGAGGACATGAGCACCTCGTATGTCGCGGTGATCGGCCCTGACACGGCATGGCGCGTGAACGAGAGTATCTCGTTCGACGACATCACCGACCGCCACACAGCGACCATCCTCCTGGTCGAAATTGTCAATTCCGGCATTCAGCCGATGGAGCCCCGCGATCTGCACGTGCTCCAGATGGCACCCGGCATCAATCCCGAGTCGGGCCAGGGCATCTCCAGCCTGCACGCTTACGGGACCAACGTTCTCTTCGCCGACGGCACGGTGCGCACGCTGCCGAACGACACGCCGCCCGAGAAGATCCAAGCCATGCTGACCATCGGCGGAGGCGAAGAAGTGGAGTTGCGCGATTGATGAGCGGGCCGCTGGTCTGGCGCGCGAGGGAACGCGAAAACGCGAAAGGGCGAAAACACGAAACATACCAATGGCTGAGATCACGGCAATCGGCAGCGTACACCCGACGCGGCTGAGCCCGTTCCGCCGAGCCACAAAAACATCGACTTCTTCCTTTTCGCGCTTTCGTCCTTTCGCCCTTTCGTGTCCCCAAAACGCGGGCCCGATTCCTCTTTCATCGCACCGCTGGCCCATTGTCCTCGTGCTCGGTACAATAGACCGATCGCAGAATCTGCTTTCCCGCCACGCACCACGCACTTTTTCCGGAGACGACCCCATGATGCTCCCCATGTCCCGCTGCGAAGACTGGCGAACGACCCTGCTCGCGAGCCTCGTCCTGGCCGCCCTGGTTGCGATGGCGACCGGCAGGCTTGCCCTCGGTGCGGAACCCGAGCGGCCGAACGTCGTCTACATCATGTCCGACGAGCTGGCCTACTTCGAAGTGTCGTACATGGGCAACCCGTTGATCAAGACGCCGAATATCGATCGGATGGCCGCCGAGGGCATTCGCTTCACCCAGGCCCTGGCCGGTTGCTCGGTCTGTGCGCCGCTGCGCTGCACGCTGATGACCGGCAAGCACATGGGCCACTGCTCGGTGCGCAAGAACGACGGCGGCACGCCGCTTCGGGCCGGGGAGGAGACGATCGCCTCGATGCTCAAGCGCGCCGGCTACGCCACCGGCGGGTTCGGCAAGTGGGGCTGCGGCGGGCGCGGCTCGACCGGCGTGCCCGAGCGGCACGGCTTCGACGTGTTCCTGGGCTACTACGACCAGGTCCACGCCCACAGCTTCTACCCGCCCTACCTCGTGCGCAACAGCGAGGAGGTCCCCCTGCCGGGCAACCGCGGCGGGCGCAGCGGGCAGACCTATTCGCACTACGTGATCATGGACGGGGCCCTGGAGTTCATCCGCGAAAACAAGGGCCGGCCGTTCTTCTGCTACCTGCCGATCACGCCGCCGCACGGCATGTACGACATCCCCGACGACGACCCGGCCTACGCCCTGTACAAGGACAAGGACTGGCCTGAAGAGGCCAAGCGATACGCCGGCATGGTCAGCATGGTCGACCGCAACGTGGGCGAGGTGCTCGCGCTGTTGAAGGAGCTGGGGCTCGAAGAGCGGACGATCGTCTTCTTCACCGGCGACAACGGCGGGCAGGACCGCTTCCGCGACGCGGACCACCCCCGGGGGTTCTTCGGGCCGAACGTCAACCCGGTGACCGGCCGGGAGTTCCGCGGCGGCAAGGGGAACCTCTACGAGGGTGGGCTGCGCATCCCGTTCGTCGTGCGCTGGCCGGGCAAGATCGAGCCGGGCCGCGTGAGCGACCTCTTGTGCTACCAGCCCGACATGTTCCCCACGCTGGCCGAGATCACCGGCGCCAAGCCGCCCGACGACCTGGACGGTATGTCGATCGTGCCCGAGCTGTTGGGTGAAAAGGCGGCCGGGCGCGAGCAGGCCGAGCACGAGTACCTCTACTGGGAGCTGGGCTCGCAAACCGCCGTGCGCATGGGCGATTGGAAGGCGGTTCAGCCCCGGACCCAGGCGCCGTGGCAGCTCTACGACCTCAGCAAAGATCTGAGCGAAGAGCACGACGTGGCCGCGGATCATCCGGACGTGCTGGAGAAGATGAAGGCATACGCAGCCGAGGCCCACGTGCCGGTCGAGGAAGGGGTGTTTTTCGACCGGGAACTGCACGAGCGCGACCGCCGGGCAAAATGGGGCGACTCCAAAGGGGCGCCCAACCATGGCAAGAAGACAAAGGGCAGGAGGACTCCTTGAAGCCCACAGGCCCCAAGCCATCTTCCCGTCCTTCATCTTCCTGTCCGCGATTATCCTGTCCACAACGAAACCACCCAACTGAGGACCCCGACATGCCGATCGAAGTACGCAAGCCCACGCCCGAGGAAGAGGCCCGGATGAAGGGCTGCCCCACGTGGGAGAAGGAGCCCTCAGAGTTCCCCTGGCACTACGACGAGCCGGAGACCTGCCTGATTCTGGAGGGCGAGGTCACCGTCGAGTCGCCCGACCAGACGGTCACCTTCGGCCCCGGCGACTACGTCGTCTTCCCCCAGGGCCTCGATTGCACGTGGAAGGTGAAGAAGGCGGTGCGCAAGCACTACAAATTCGGGTGACGCGAAGTCGACTACTCGGCCACCACGCGGAACCCCACGTTGAACACCCGCTGCCACGCGGGGTAGTCGAGCCGGAAGGCGCTGCGGCAGCGGGCCGGGGGGTCGAAGAACGAGCCGCCGCGCACGACCGTGCGGGCGCCGGAGTTGGGATCATTGCGCCCGTCGTCCTCGCGGTAGGGGTAGGGCCGGTACACGGTGCGCGTCCACTCGGCCGCGTTGCCGTGCATGTCGTGAAGACCCCAGGGGTTGGGGCGGTAGCTGCCCACCTCGGCGGTGACGGTGGCCCGGTCGGCGAACCGGGCGTCGGCCAGGTCGGCCCCTTCGAGGACCATGTGCACGAGCCCGCCGGTCACCTGCTGGCCGCCCAGGATCGTCTGGACGGTGAAGAACCGGTCGGCCGCGTTGGCCAACGGGGAGAAGTCGTCGTCGAGGCCGCCGTAGCTTAGCGGCGTCTCGCTGCCCGCGCGGCAGGCGTATTCCCATTGGGCCTCGGTGGGGAGCGTACACCGCCGGCCGGTCCGCTCGGAGAGCCAGCGGCAGAAGTCCATGGCCCGCTGCCAGGAGACCCGCACGGCCGGCTGCTTGGGGCCGTCGAGCGTAAGGCCGTCGTCGTCGGGCCGGCCGTGGCGCTTCTGGTAGTAGCGGCTGTCGTGTCCCGGGTCGAAACGCCGGAGCTGCTCGTTGGTCACCTCGCAGGCGCCCATCCAGAACGGCTCGGGGATCACGACCCGGGCCGCCGGGCGCTCGTCCGGCTCGCCTGACTCGGAACCCATCACAAACTCGCCGGACGGGATTCGCACCAGGCGCATGGTGACCCCCTCGCCGAGGTCGACGGTCATCTCGCGCGGGTTGTCGGGCGGAACCTTCGCCGCGACCTGCTCACCAACTAGCCGCGGGCGGGAGCCCGCGGGGCGCTGGGGCCCTTCACCCGGCCCAGGGATTGGGGATTGGGGATTGGGGATTGGGGGGGTAGGTCTCGCGGCGCTTTCCGGCAACTCGGGCACCACCTCCGGATCGTCGGCCGGCCCGCCGTACTCGCGCCGCAGTGCCATGCGCCGCTCGTGTGCCCGGTCGGGGATCGGGTAGACCTCGCCCCACGTCCCGTGGCAGGGGGCGTTCAGATCGATCCAGGTGACCAGCCGGTCCCATGCCTCGGCGTCCAGCTCGACGCCCTCGTGCCCCTTGCGGAGCATTTGCACCAGCGGGCTGGTGTCGGCGTGGTACTCGCCGGGCAGCAGCAGGCTCACGTCGTCCTCGATGCTCACGCGGCGCAAGTAGGGGATCAGCGCCTCGTAGGCGGGCGTGTATTTGACGATGCCCTGGGTGTCGCGCTTCATCTCGGGGTGTAGCCGGTTCACGCCCAGGTCGCTCAAGCGCCGGCCCCGGTAGCCGGCCACCTGGTCCTCGGGGCGCAAGTCGGGCCTGGCCCCGGCCGGGCCGTCGTGGCACGAGACGCAGTAGCGGTCCAACACCGGCTGGACCTCGCGCGCGAAGTCGAACCCCCGCGGCGGCCCGCGCCAGGGCGTGATCTCGCGCGGCGGGCGCAGCGCGGCCGTCGCGGGCAGCACGTGGCCCGCGTCGGCCGGCTCCTCGTGGCAGCCCACGCAGGAGAGCTTCTCGCCCGGCATGGCCGTAAACCAGCTCCGCATGAGCTGCACGGCCTTCCCCTCGGCGTCGAGCGCCTGCACGGCCAGCGGGGTATTCGCGGGCACGCGGAAGCTGGCCGAGCCGTCGCTTTCCACCGGCACGGTGCCCAGGATTCGCATCACCTCCCAAGGGCCGCCGCAGCCGATCTTGTCGGGGCCGGCCAGCCCGCGGTAGCCGAAGTGATAGGCCACCAGGCGGAGGCTTTTCACGGTGCCGCGGGGCACGTCCTTCAAACCCGGGCCCACGTAAACGTCGTGCAGGTAGACCACGGCGTCGTCGCGCGCCAGCTCGACGCGGTCGGGGACGGCCGGCGGGCGCTCGCGGGGCACCAGCGGGATCGGCTCCAAGATCGCGTAGCCCGGCTCCTGGTATATAAGCACCAGGTTATCGAACACGTCGGCCAGGTAAAGGCCCCAGGGCTCGTTACCGCCCGGCCAGCAGGAGACGAGGAAGTGCTTTTCGCTCAATGGGTACGGGTGGAGGAACAGGGGCAGGTCGTCGTCGACCAGGTTGTCGGCGATCTTCGGTTCGATGGGGTCGCCGCGCCCGGAGATGCGCAGCACCAGCCCGTCGGCCCCGTACCACCCTCGGCTCGTGTCCAAGAGCACGAGCTGGCCCATGCGGTGTACGCCGTGGTAGCCCGAGAGGATCGTGACCAGCCGGGTCGAGCTGCCCGGCAGGGGCCGGGGGAAGTAGAGCGAGTTAGGGTACCAGGAGTTGGTGCCGTACACGGCCCGCTGGCCCGTGCCGTCGGGGTTCATCACCATGAGCTGGCGCAGGAAGATGTGGCTCGGACCGGTGTAATCCCACCGGTGATAAAGGACCTGGCCGTTGCCGAGCACCACGGGATGGAAGTTGTGGTCCTGGTCGAAGCAGAGCTGGCGCACGCCGGTGCCGTCGGCGCTGATCAGGTAGAGGTTGCTGACCCACTTCTTGCCGTGCCAGCAGGGGACCGACTGGTACGAAGCGGTCGAGCCGAAGACGATCCGGCCGTCGGGCAGCCGGCAGGGGTCGAAGCAGTCGACGTCCGCCGGGGCCCGGCTCACCTGCCTCAGCCCGCTGCCGTCGGTGCCGATCTCCCAGATCTTCCAGCTCTCGGAGTCGGACTTGGTAAAGAGCAGCTTCTCGGCTTCGTAGTCCGGCTCGACTTCGCCCACGTAGCCGCCGTCGTCGGGCCGGTAGAGCGTGGTGAGCTTCCCGTCGGGCGCCACCGGCGAGAGGATCGCGATCTCGTTGTCCCAGCCGGTGCGCCGAAGCGACGAGTTGCATTCGTGGTTGGTTGGAAAGCCCGGGTCTTTCGGGCTCTTGCACTTCCGCTTGACCACCAGCAGCCGGCCGACGTTCGAGAGCAGCGGATTGGCCAGCAGGGCCTCGCGCTTCAGCTCCGCGAACTGCGCGACCGCCGTGGCGTCGCGCTGGCCGAGCCGCTTCTCCAGCTCATCGAGCCGCGCGAGATACCCCAAGCCGCGCGGATAGTCTTTGCCGAACGTGTCGCTTAGGTCGGTGATCGCGGCGCGGAGGTTGTCGATCTCGCGTTGTTCGACGGAGATCGCCGTAGAACAGGTTGCGGCCGCAACGACGACGTTCATCGTCAGAACGAACAACGGCCGGCGAGACGGACGACAAGCGGCCATGACACGCTCCTCAGCCGGTATGGTGCGTGCTTGCACGCATGTGATGGGCACGGCTTCGGTTCCCGAACAAGCGGGACCATTCGAACAATTGGGATAATCGTCCTACACTTAGTTCGCCCCGCCAAAACACACTACGCTCCCTTCGGTAGTGGCCATGAACAGCTTGCCCCCGGCGGCGGCCATGCCGTCCCAGACGGGCACGAAGTGCAGCTTCGTCTCGGCCAGTATTTCGCCGTCCTCGGCCGAGGCGGCCAGCAGCAGGGCGCCGAGCTTGCCCTGGAGGGCGGCGCCCTGCGCGGCCAGACGCTTGCGGATCTCCTCGTCTCCGATCTGGGAGTAGGCTTCTTCCTCGTCGACCACGTCGGGCGGGCCGGCCACGAACAGGGTCCGGTCGGCCAGGACCATGGCCCGGGCCACCAGCGGCACGTCCCGGGTCCAGTGGTGGCGGACGAACGACCCGCTGCCCCCGCCCCGCGCGAGGAACCGCAGGCCGCTCTTCACGCGGCCCATGGCCGGGCGCACGCCGACGATCTGCCCGTGGTTCTTCAGCCCCGAGGCGTCCGCGGCCTTGCCGTCGTCGAACGAAAGGCTCAGCACCAGCTTCGTCCCCTCGGGGGCGGGCCGGGCAGGATCCTTGAACCGTTCAGCGACTTCGTCGGCCGCAAGGGCTCCGTCGAATACGCACACCTCGTCGACCAGCCCGGTCAGGCCGAACGGGCTGCGGTAATCGCCCACGCCGCCTTCTTCGTCGGAGCCGATCTCCATGGGCTGCGCCGGGTCGTCGGCGATGAATCCGGGGATCGTGCCCGTGGCGGCGAGCTTGCCGTCGACGTAAAGCTCGATTTTCTTCTCCGGGGTAATCACCCCGACCAAATGGGCCCACCGCCCGACGACCTTCTGCTTGGCCGTCACGCCGTGGATCTCTTCCTCGACGCGGACCACGAACCGCGGGCGCCCGCCCCGGAGGACCAGGGCGTAGCCGTGTGCCGGGCCGCCCCGGGCGACGACCACGCCCTCGGGCCGCTCGGCCTGGACCCAGGCTTCGACGGTCCACGGCTTGCCGGCCGGGTTGAGGCTCGCCGTGTTCTCCACGCGGACGTACGGGCCGTCCCCCCGGCGAACGGAGGCCACGGCCACCTCGGGCGGCTCTTTATCGGCGGCGAAGAGCTGGTGCTCCAGCGGCGTGGTCCAACGGTAGTACTGCGGCTTGCGCCCGTAGCCGTAGACGTTCCGGTGGTCGAACACGAGGATTCGGCCCGATGGTGTGAACTTGCCAGCCTGGAAGTAGCCGCCGTGACCTCCGGCGAAGCTGCGGCCGAAGACCCAGTAGGTGCGGTGCCACATCGAGTCGTCGAGGAAGCCGGAGGGGCAGAACAGGTGGGCCGTCTCGCCCCGCTGGACCGAGCCCTGGGCGGCCGGATCGCCCGAGTGAGGACCCAGCTCGCCTCGGTTCCCCTTAAGGTCGAACACCTGCGACCGCATGTAGACGTGGCGCCCGTCGCAGGAGAGCACGTCGGGCAGGCCGACCGGCATGTTGAGGATCTGGAGCCGGACCTGAAGGTTTTCGCCGGTGTCGGGGTCGCGGTCATCGAGGACCGTCTCCGAGAGCTTGCGGCCCGTGGCGGCGTCGAGCCGGTAGAGCCGCAGGCCGCCGTCGAGATAGACGTTGCGCCCGGCGACAAACGTGGCCACGCCGTCGTGGACCAGGACGTTGCCCGGCACGGGCCAGACCGACTCGACCTGCTCGAACGAGACGTGGCGCCGGTCGCAGGGGGCGGCCAGGAACCGCCAGGCCAGCTCGCCGTCGTCGGCCCGCAGGCAGTAGACCCAGCCGTCGGCCGAGCCGAACAGGACGCGGCCTTGCCAGAACGTCGGGGGCGAGTCGACGCGACCGCCGGCCGTGAAGCTCCATAGGGGTTCGCCGGTCTTGGCGTTAAGGGCCCGGACCGTGTGTTGGTCGACCTGGCTCAGAAAGACCTTGCCGTCGGCCACCACGAGCGGGCTCAGCCGGCCGCCCAGTTCGGTCTGCCAGTCGGACTTCAGCTCGGTGGGCACCGGCGTGGACGTGCGGCCGCTGCGGGCGTTATCGCCCCGATAAGTCGGCCAATCACCCGCAACACGGATCACCCACTCCTGACTCCTGATCCCTGACCCCTGATCCCTGACCCCTGCATACGCCGGCCCCTTCTCCAACCGCGCCTCGTCCGACACTACCGGCAACTCGTCGCGGCTGGGCGAAGCGGGGGCCAGGGCGTTGAACCCAAACAGCTTCGCCTCGGGGTAACACGCACACGGGTGCTGCGGGGCGTAGACCATGCCGTTGCAGGGCATGATCCCGTACAGGCACGCCCCGCGGACCCAATGGTGGATCTCCCAGTGCTCGGTTTTCGGGTCGACGAACTCGATCCCCGTGCGCGAGATGAGCAAGTACTTCTCCGTGGCCTTGGCCCGGTAGCAGCGGTGGTGGAACCAGTAGGTCTCGACGTCGGGCGGGAACTCGCACTTGACCTCGCCCGAGTGCGGATCGCGCCCGGTTATCACGCCCGAATAGCCGCCGCTGGTGGTGGCCCCCGCCCACACCAGGCCGCCGGAGACCAGTACGTCTTCGGGCGACTGGTACCCGCACGGCGGGTGGTCCGCCGTCCACAGGGTCTTGCCCGTCTCGGCCTCAAGCGCCGTCATCGTGTCCTGCCCGCCGCGGTGCGGGATGTACTTCTCGCCGCCGGCAAACAGGACCACGTCCCGGTAGACGACCAGCGTGGGGGCGAAGTGGGAGAGGATTCGCTCGCAGCGGGGGATCGGGGCCGAGGCCCATTGCTGCTCGCCGCTTTGGCGATCCAGGGCCACGACCTTGTCGCCGTCATGAAAGTAGGCCCGGGCCGCGTCGACCGCCAGCGTCAGCGGCAGCACGGTGCTCTCCGTTTTCCACAGGGTCTCGCCCGTGTCGGCTGCCAGGGCCGTCAGCCATACCGGCTTCTCGTCGAGCGGCCGGCGGTTGCCCTCCGTCTTGATCTCGTTGATGTTGGTGTAGGGGGCCTTGGGCTGATAGCGCTTCACCGGGTTGGGGTTCACCAGCGCGAAGATCACGCCGTCGGAGACGATGATCTCCTCGGTCCCGTCGGTCCCTTCGTAGGTCCGCAGGGTCTCGCCGGTGGCGGCGTCCAGGGCGGTGACCGGGGCATCGATTCCCACCGTGACGTAAACCGTATCCCCCAGCGCTACCAGCCGCCGCGGCAGGTGGGCCGGCCCGCTCTTGAGCGGCCAGAGGTGCGTGTGCCAGCGGGCGATCGGCCGCTTCCAGAGGATCGTGCCGTTGAAGGCGTCGCGAGCAATCAGGCGCCAGCGGGGCGGGGTCTCGATCGACAGGCGCGGCGCCTCGTCGAAGATGTAAAACAGGCGCCCGCCCGAAGAGACCACCGCGCTGACGCTCGACATGTGGTCGTGCTGTCGCGCGAACCGCGGGCTGCCGAGCCACTGGAGGTGGCGCGGCGGGCCGATCACGTCGTCCCGGGCCACGGCGTTGTTCGTCGGATCGTGCATGAAGTGGGTCCACTCGTCGATCCCGTCCGGCCGGGGCTTGACGGTTTTTTCCCACCCGTCGCCCCGCTTCACGTAAGCCACGCCGCCGGGGCAAAGCACGCGCATCACCTCGGCCTGCGTGACGCCCGCCTCACGGAGCACCGCCTCGTCGGCCACCACGAGGTTCACCAGGTTCTCGATGTACGGCAGGTTGGGGCCGCGGAGCTGATCGACGGACACCTGGCCGTAGCGCGCGGTCGAGCGGACGTGCTCCCGTGCCGCGGCCACGTCGGCCGGGTCGGTGTCGAGCCCGTGGACCGTGTAGCCGGGTTTGGCCCGAAGCGCGGCGGTGAGCTTCCCATCATCACAGCCGAGGTGAATAACCAGTCCGCCCTGCACGCCGGCGGCGTCGAGGACTTCGGCGGCGTGCTTTTGCAGCGGGGAGGCCGGCTGAGCCCCCCATGTCGCGGGGACGGCAACGGAACCGATGACGACGCAGCCGGCAATCCACCATGTTCGCAATGCTTTTCGATACATCCCGACTCTCCTTCGGTTACTCGTGTTGCGGCTGCCGCAGCCGGCGGACGAAATCACGCCGTACGGCGATTCTATCCGCTGCGGCTGCCCGAATCCACCCGCCGGGGATCGCGCACGTCGACGGACTGCTACTGCTTGCCGAGCGAGTGGAGCTTGGCTTCGCCCGCGGCGATCGGTACGCGCCCGCCGGCCGCGTTGCTCCGCGCCGCTTCCTTGGGTACATTGCAGGCGGCACCTTGCGACAGCCGTGAGGAGTGTGACAACCGATGGGCACAACGATCCCCCTTTCCAAGTTGGCGGCGATTGCGGTTTGTCTCTTGGCTCCGGGTCAGGAAACACCGCTTCTGACGGTTCCCGATCCCCAGGCGGCGTTGCGGCCGGAAACCGCGGAGCAAGGCCGCCTTCGACACGCCAGCGTGGCCCGGCGTCGCGGCGAGACCGTTGTCATCCTCCACCGGGGCGCGTGGGCCTACGCGCCGGAGAATACGCTGTCGGCGATTCGGGCAGGATTCGACTTGGGGGCCACCGGAGTCGAACTTGACTTCCGGCCGACCAAGGACGGCGTGATCGTGCTGTTTCACGACGACCGGATCGAGCGGTTGCTCGACGGCGTGGGCAGCATCGAACAGTCGTACTACGAAGAGCTTCTGCTGTACACGTTCCGGTCACTGCCGGCGCCGGCGGCGCAAACCGAGCGGGTGCCGACGTTGCACGACGTTCTGCAATTGGTCCGGGTCAACGCCGGTCTGCTGCACCTGGACATCAAGAAGCCCGGCCTCGACGACGAGCTGCTCGACGAGCTGCGAAAGGCGGACATGCTCGACCACGTGGTCACGTACAACGACTACAACTCGGAGGCTTTTCGTCGGGCGGCGGTCGCGAAGCTGCGATTCAAAGGGTCGCTCATGGGCGACGGCAGCGACGTCCGGCCGAGCGAGGCCGAGAAGCTGCTCAAGCGCCCGGGGAGCATGGTGATCCTGGACGACCCGCGCGCACTATGGACGGTGATGGGTAAACCTCCCGTAGGCGTCTCGCCGAAGCCGATGATCCCCCTGGCGACACGCCCGCCACCGTCGCGCGAATCGCTGGAAGCGGCTCTGCGCGGTGCTCCCGGCCGGACAGCGGTCCGTGTTGCCGCCGTTCGCTTGGCGATCTTCTACCCCGGTCGATTCTGCGAGCTGGCACCGGAACTGTGCGGGCATCCGAACCCCGAAACCCGTTGGGCCGCGGCTTGGAACCTGGGGATGATCGCGAAGCATCGCCCCGGACTGGTTTCCGACTCCGTCCGGACGGCGCTCGTACGGCTGCTGGGGGACCCGGACGCCGCCGTTCGATCCGAAGCGGCCGTCGCTTGCGGACGAGCAGGAATCGAAGCCGCCGTGCCGATGATCGTGCGGCTGTTGGCCGACCGCCCCGAGGATCTCGACCAATGGAGCGAAGACGAAACCCGCCAACACGAAAGGCGGGCGATCATCGAAGCCCGGACCCGATATGCCTTCGCGCTGGGCCTTCTCGGCGTCCGCAGGCCGTCCGTAATCGAGGTGCTCGTCGACGCGGTGGAGCACCGTGCCGTGCACCGGGATCTGTGGCTGACCGGCATGGACGGGGCCATGGCGGCCCGGGCTTTGGGCGAACTTCGAGCCGCCGAATCGATGGGGGCATTGCGCGACGCCCTGCTTCGCGACGATCCGGCATTGGAGAAGGTGCGACGTGCGTCCGGGTATCAAGGGGACCCTGCCTCGCCGGCCCGTTGGTGGGACTTCAACATGCAGGCAGCCATTCTGCCCGCGCTGGCCCGGATCGGCAGCGACGGAGCCCTGCGCGTG
>Ga0180437_10004871_pt1 | contig 18762 bp, 16 predicted proteins | sample SS_ome_4_FD_132410 | JGI IMG/M metagenome (GOLD analysis project Ga0180437, IMG submission 132410) | Hypersaline lake sediment archaeal communities from the Salton Sea, California, USA - SS_3_D_1 metaG | ecosystem: Environmental > Aquatic > Non-marine Saline and Alkaline > Hypersaline >... | reverse complement strand
TTTCGATGCACATAAAATGCAGCACCCAGAAATTACAGGCGTAGCATATCAGCAGGGCGAACTGCAAGGCTACGAAGTGAGAGAATATCTGTTAGACAAATGGGGACGAACATATGCTTATTGTGGTAACACAGACGTGCCCTTAGAAGTCAAGCATATCGTCCCGAAAAGCAGAGGTGGGACAGATCGCGTGTCGAATTTAACGATCTCATGTAGGAACTGTAACCTTAAGAAAGGCAATAAGACCGCAGAGGAGTTTGGGCATCCTCACATCCAGCACCAGGCAAAGCAATCGCTCAAAGCAGCAACATGTCTGAATACTATTCGCTGGAGGATAGTAGAGCAGTTAGCTGCAGAGCATACTTACGGATACGTCACCAAATACCAGCGCAATAAGTTAGGTTTAGAAAAGTCTCATGTTAACGATGCGTTTGTCATTGCTGGCGGAACCGATCAAGAGCGCTGCCGACCGTACGAAGTTAGGCAAGTCAGACGCAATAATCGTTCGCTACAGACGAATCGAAAGGGATTCACACCGTCAATTAGGAGACAGAGGTACCAGTTGCAACCCCACGATGTGGTAAACTATAATGGAAAATCATACAAAGTCAAAGGGGTATTCAATTATGGAAGATGGGTACGATTACGTGATTCACAGGGAGCGGTCGTCAACACCAGTATCAAAAAGGTGGAACTGTTGAAATATGGAAAAGGATTGGTATTTACCTTTGAACACAACTAAGATACCGCAATTCAGCTCCACCCTTCCGGATGGAGTCTTCTTGCGGAGGTTAGATAAATGAAAATGTTAATGTATTTTGTTAATTTCTTTAGACAAAGATTGTCTAGGAAGAAAAATATATGTACGAACGGAGATAGTCATGAAGAAAGGGTGTCGCCCCGTTCCACAAGCCTCAATTTAAGGAGTGTATAAATAGAAAATGTCAAAACCATCAAGAAAAAAGAAAAAAGAAACTATATGTCCAGAATGCGCTGGAACAATGAAATATGATAGATATGTTCGATTAATGGTATGCCAACGTTGTGGTCTAGCAGTTTCTCGGGAAGATCTCGATAAAATGCGCGCTAAACTGCGGCAGTTAGTGCAAGTTGAAGATAAGGAAGATGAAAAAAGACGCAGCAGGAAGGACTATCTAGATTGGTATTTGGGCCAAAAAGAATAGGACTCCTCCCTCTATTAATGAAATAATTTGTAACTTTAGAAGCTATATTGTACTTATCTTAACTGAATTATGTTCTCAATGACCATTGCAACACAAAGGCGATAATGATGGTTTGGAGACTTTTACGCCCTGATGCAAAACAAGTATGGGATGATTCAGTTGTTAAGACATTGCTTAAGCGTTATTGGGCTATATTCAACGAAAAAAAAACTGCTAAATATCTGATTACAAAGAGAATTGATGCAAAAGTTGAGTTGAATGAAGAACTTCCAAAATTATGGAATGCACATGAACGGATCAGAAAGAGTTTTAAAAACATAATTCAGAGAATTGATAACGGAGAACTTGAATTCAATTCATTAAACACACCCAAAGTATCCTATTTAGACCTAAAAGTAGAACTTGCTCAAAGAATGCTTGAAGAATGCATCTTCTGTGAAAGACGATGCAGGGTTAATAGAAAACAAGGCGAAAAGGGAACTTGGTGTAAGCTGGACGGAAGGGCTCGTGTTAGTAGTGCTTTCCTGCATCACGGGGAGGAATCGCCGCTTGTCCCGAGCGGTACAATCTTCTTTACTAGTTGTAACTTCTGTTGTGTGTTTTGCCAAAATTATGATATATCACAAGTTTACCCAGAAAATGGTGTAGAAGTGTCTCCTGAAAAACTTGCGTCGATAGCGAGAAACCTAAAACGCGAAGGTGCGCGAAATATAAACTATGTTGGGGGAGATCCAACTCCAAACCTTCATGTAATCGTAGAATCTCTAAAACATAATAGTGTAAAAGAATACAATAGTGTAAATGTGACTCAACTCTGGAATTCAAATCTTTATTGTTCTGAAGAAACCATGAAGATTTTACTTGATATTATGGACTTCTGGTTACCAGATATGAAATACCATTCTGATGAGTGCGCCAAAGAGTTTTCAATCGTCCCTAATTATTTTGAGATCGTTTCAAGAAACCTTAAGATGGCGTACGATTATGGTGGGCTAGATCATGGAGAAATAATAATCCGACACCTAGTAATGCCGAATCATGTCGAATGCTGTACACTTCCAATTCTAGAATGGATTGCTGAAAACTCCCCAAAGGCACTTGTGAATATAATGGCGCAATATCGTCCAACACACTTAGTTGGGAGCAATAAAAAATATAGTAGTATTAATCGAAGACCTACTTCGGCAGAAATGGATAAAGCCTACAAATTTGCAGATGAATTAGGCATCATCTGGAAACCCGTGAGCTAAAAAATTAAAAATTAATTGAGAGATCTTTGTAGAGCGAGGATTATTACACAGTCTTTACTATTTCAAATTTCTTTGTCCTTGGATAACTTCTTGGATGCATTTTTCCACAGTCCGTACATTTAAGGCGTAAATCCACCTTCTTTGATGTTTTCGAAGCCATTTTCGCTTGTGTAATCGCTTTCTTTGAGTATTTTCCGTGATTACCATATCCTTTTTTGTGTCTTTCAGCTCGTCGTTGTCCTTTTGATAGTGCTCTTCTGGCTTTTCCCTTAACTTCGTTTACATCGTGTGTGGTGTGCCGACGACAAAAGGGACAGTACGCATGTATAATTGACGGAAATTTAACCATTAATTTCACCTGAATCGAATTACTTTCTTTTTCGCTCTTGGTGTCTAATCACATTTGTCTCTTTTTAAGTCTTTTTCAAAACTAAAGAGACGAATGACTCGTCTCAAAACTATGAGGTGACTGGCTGGTTGAAGTCAATTGAAAACTTTTTCTTTTCATCAGTGATTGCATTAGTGCTACCTACTATTTTTAAAAAATCCATTTCTTTCTCACTATCGAACACTAAAGCATGTTGAAGTACTTCCTCAATTCGTGAAACGGTCACAATTTCAATTTTATCCTTGTATTTTGCCTCAAGAATGACATCCTTCTTATTTGTGGTAGGAATAAGAACTTTTTTGAGTCCAGCCTCGCATGCTGCTTCTATTTTCGGAGTTACGCCTCCAATAGGGAGTACGTCTCCGCGTACGCTGAGGGATCCTGTCATGGCTACTGATTGGTCCACAGGGATACCTCTTATCGAGGAAAAGACTGCCGTTGCTACGGAAATGGATGCGCTGTCGCCCTCCACGCCTTCGTGGGTTTGCAGGAATTGGATGTGGATGTCATACTTAGACACGTCATCACTATGCTTCTTAATTAATGCGCTGACGTTCTGGACAGCCTCGTTTGCAATGTCTCCTAATTTGCCTGTGGCAATAATTCTTCCTTCATCACTACTCAGAGCAGGCACAACTTCTGCTTCTAGTGGCAATACGATACCACTTGCACCTATTCGCGGATCTCCAATGATCGCTAGCCCATTGACTCTTCCAATAACCTTTCCTTGAACTCTTATTACTTCATATTCTCGTTTCCGCTCGATGTATTTATCGCCAATTTGTTGTTCTAGACTTCGTGCCATTGTTTTCGCATTAATGATATGCTCCGCGGTAACGTGTATAGCGCGCAACTCACTTGCAAGATCACCAGCCGCCCTGATCAAACCTCCAAGATCTCTTAACATTAATGTTAGATGACCCTTTCTTCCCGCTCTTCTTCTTCCTTCACGAATGATCTCAATAACTGCCTCTTTAGTGAAGTGTGGAATCTTTCCATCTTTTCTTACTTCTTGGGCGACAAATTGTGCGTATGCCCTCCGATTTTCTAAGGTGTCTGGTAACGTCTCGTTGATATACACCTCATAACCATACCCTCGAATTCTTGATCGCAGCGCGGGGTGCATTTTCTGGACGGTATCCAAATTGCCAGCGGCAATTAGTATGAAATCACATGGAACTGGCTCTGTTCGAACCATAGCACCGCTACTTAATTCGCTCTGACCCGTTATTTGAAACTTTTTCTCTTGCATTGCCGTTAAAAGGTCGTGTTGGGTTCTTAGTTTAAGAGTTGCAATTTCGTCGATGAATAAAACTCCTTTGTGTGCTTTATGAATTAAGCCTGCTTCAACGCGTTCATGTGCAGGAGTTCCTAACCCCCCACTCTGAAATGGGTCGTGCCGAACGTCACCCAACATTGCGCCCGAATGAGCTCCTGTTGCTTCTAGAAATGGAGCATACTCTTTTCTGCTATTATCTACAAGCAACTTTGGAACGAGTTGCTCAGATCTTATCTTTACCTGATTTATGATCAGAAATGCCACCAGGGCCACAAATATGCCCATAAGCCATTGTCCAGTCATGAACGCTAGAAGTATAATAACTGCTGGGAGGATTATTGAGATAAAATTGCGGAGACCTTTTGACTTATTTGCTCTTTGTAGGTGGTAGTGCACTATTTGTTCTCCAGATCCCGCCGGCACGACGACTACCTTCGGAGTATTTGGATCTTTTCTATTTGGTATAGCTAGAATATCTTCAAGTTGTTCTTTTGGAATAAGTTGTGCCATTGCAGCTCCTAACATGCTTTTTCCTGTACCGGGGGGACCGATTAAAAGGACGTTTCTTTTCTTAGCTGCAGCTTTTCTAATGACAGAAACGCCTCTTTCTTGACCTATTACTTGAGCGATTAATAACTTATCTACAGGTAAATCTTTTGTAGTCTTAAAGTCAATATCAAGTTCTTCGTTAAATTCATCTCTTTCGTCCATGTAAAGTGACCTCTTTTTTTCTAGATTTAATGCGATACATAAGTAGGTTAACAGATAAAGAATCGCAAAGATATACACTTTAATAAAAACTGTCGAAGATTATCAGAGAATTCCCTTCAAGTATATTGAAAAACCACTATTATTTTTATATATTTGCGCAATGACAACCTTTCCTTTAGGGTTAGTAGTTGACAAACATCCTTCACAGAAAACTTGAAACTAAATGACGTAAACTAAAAAATCGGAAAAGAAACTATTTAAATTCCAGCCAACTAAGCGTAAAAATTACTGGGCATCCTCTGATGATCTCAATTCTTCCACTTTTAGTTTTTTCGGATTTGTAGCCTCGATAGTACTTATTCCAAGTGGGTCTTCTATAATTAGGTGAAAGGGGAGTTCGCCGGCTATTGCCTTCTCTATTTTTTGGAACACTTTCTCAATTTTTTCTTTTTCCTCTTTAGAATCAGCCCATGAATTTAACGTTTGCGTAGCAGATTTAGCCCTTTGAAGTACACCTTCAACATTTGTTATAAACGGGTCAGATGACATCTTAGATTCTAAACTGAAGCCAAGCTCCGGTATTCTTATCGAAGCTACATTTGACTTAATTACCCGTGAGGTTAAATCAGAAGGTTCTGAAACATATAACGTATATCTATGAGGTGAACGCGCCTCAAGCGGATATTGCCAGCTTTGTCGAAACCCACAGTTCTGACAGAGACTCGAATATAGTAAGGTTTGCCCAAAATGTGGGACGTCAATCTCTCTTGCGGTAACTTTCATAGTTGAATTGTTACATACAGGACATCTCTCTCCATCGGACACAGAGAGATATTTTTCGTTCATACTTTTTCACCGTTTACTTTTGAAAATAGTAACGTATAATGGTCCTCTTTATCAAACAATATGGCACATCGTCTTTCCGTCTCTCAATTGATAATTTTTATGTGAAGTTTTTTAAAAACTTACTCGTATGGTGGTAAGAAAGCCATTTGAGTCGGAATAATCATAGTATTCGCTCTGAGTATTCGCTCTTTAGTACTAAAGAAATTCACTGAATTCATACTATATCTTTTGAGTTTGTTTGTAGTTAATCGATCCAAATGCTTTTTGCCAAAAATGAACAGAGAAAATACGAAAATTAACTAGTATACACAAGTTCAAACAAAAGACGAGGGTCGCAACATGGAAGAACAGTCATCTCATACAAAAAATGTATCAAGGGTTGTAGGGTTATACAAGGGGCTTTTCTCAGTCCCCTCAAGTAGTAAATTGGTCATAATTGCCATTATCTCAAGTTTTATCTATGGTTTGATCTTATTAGAATTCCCTGTTACCTCTCTTTTGGGCATAATAACTGATTTACTAGTATTTGGGTTAACAATTTTTCTTATCCCCATATTTGCCTCTAGCATCGTTTCATACTCACTTCTCGGCGAGTATCGCCAAGTTTTAACATTTCGTCGCTTGATTGCGATAGGTGTCATTATTAACGTCTTCTTAGGAGTAATACTCCTTTTTGGAAGGCTTAGCATGACTATCTTTCAATCTGACAGACTCCTTCTTTCATCAGCTATTCTTGGAATTGCAACTATAGCCATTTTGAGATACCTTGCATTTACATTTCTCACACCACAGACTATAAGTAATACATTACTTCACACGTTTTTTCATCCGATAATCAGTCTGATAGCATTTACTTGGCTGAAGTTTGATAATAACATAATCCGTATTTTTTTAGCTTTTAGTATAGTTTCAATTGTTTTACTGCTTGGAATGTACCTCTACCTCAAAAAAGTTAGTAATTCTGTAAAAGAGATTGTTGGAGTGCAAGGAGATGCTCTCTTTCGTGCATTTATTAAGGATTGGTTTGGAGGAAAAAGTGATGACTTAGAGGCTCTTCTTGAAGATATAGGGGAAGTAACGAATCTTCCAATCACTTTACTTCTCTTTCGTCGAGAAAAAGAGCTAAAATCTATATTTGTTATCCCTTCCTTCCATCCAGGTCCATTTAAAGATGTTGGAAGTAGTATTTTACCATTCTATTTATGCCAGAAGTTAAAAGAACAATTCAATTGTGAAATATTAGTATTTCACGGCCCTTCAACGCACGCGCTGAACCTTGTAAGTCAAAGAGAAAATGAAAAAGTACTATCACAAATACAGAATCTTCTCACGAAAGATATTTCGTTCGAATCATCAGCGACTCCCTTTGTAAGAATAATAGGTGAAGAATTCCAGATAGGTTGCCAGAAATTCAATGAGAAAATTGTTTTGATAGCCACACGATCTCCTAAAACAATGGAGGATATTTCGCTTGAAGTTAGTTTATCTTTAATTAATGCTATAAAGGGTCGCTTTGGAACAGAGATAACCGTAATTGACGGTCATAATTGCTTGGGTGAAGATTCTCCCTTTATTGTCCCAGGATCCAAACTTGCCAGTCAATTTCTGATAGACGGAGAAAAAGCGATAGAAGAAATCCAAGAAAAAAAGAATTCTGAACTGAAAATAGGAACGCATCGTTTATATCCTGACATTAAGAAAGAAGAAGGAATGGGCGAGTGTGGAATTGCAGTATTGCTTGTAGAGGTCGCTGGACAAAGGACCGCTTATGTTCTTTTCGATAGTAATAATATGATTAGTGGTCTCAGAGAAAACATCATTCAAAACATTCAAGAAGTGGACGAAATAGAGGTCATGACATCGGATACACACACTGTGAATGCATTAGGTCCAAGTAGGAGTGGCTATCACCCTATTGGAGAAGTAATTGATCATAAAGAAATTATCTCATATGTTCAGGAGGTCATTTCGCAAGCGAGCAAGAATATAGAAGAAGTCGAAGTAGGAGTCATTAAAGGGAATTTAGAAAATGTAAAAGTGATTGGTGACAGAGGGTTTGAGAACCTTTTAGAGGGAGTCGCAAGGGCGGCTCATATCGCTAAAACGACTTTCCCAATTATTTTTTTCGTGCTTTATCTGGTTTCTATAGTATTTCTCTTTTTCTTCTTCTAGCAATAAAAAATAGAGTTGCCAGTTTAGAAAAGAAACATTATTAGGATAAAATTAATGAGAGTAGTGCCATTCTAACCAATAAACCGTAAGAACTTTGTTGAAAGTATCTTGCATGTTTTGTTGAGTCAACATCTGTTGAGATTTCGCCTACTCGTGGCAGTGGGTGGAATACGATTAGATCGTCTTTGGCAGGTTTTAAGGTACGGCGATTTATGCAGAAATAACCTTTAACCTTTTCGTATTCTGAAGGATCTGGGAATCTCTCTTCTTGTATTCGTGTTACATATAAAACATCAAGATCTGATATTACCTCGTCGAGATCTGATACCTCCCGAATGGATGTTCCTTCTTCGCTTAAATCTTCTAAGACATCTCGGCGCATTCTCAGCTGTTCCGGTGCTACAAATACCAATTGCACATCATAATTTGCTAAACCATACGCAAGCGATTTCACGGTTCTTCCATATTTTAGATCCCCTAGTATACCAATCGTAAGTCCATCAATCGTATTTTTTTCCCTGAGAATCGAAAATAGATCCAGCATAGCTTGTGTGGGATGACCAAGTGTTCCAGAACCGGCATTGATGATCGGTACGTTTGAATATTCAGTTGCCAGCGTCACGCTACCTTCAATAGTATGCCTGATCACGATTGCATCGGCATAAGATTCGATGACACGGATAGTATCAACAAGAGTTTCACCTTTCGCCTTTGAACTCATCTTCGGATCATCAAAGCCTAATACCTTTCCACCAAGGCGATACATCGCAGAAACGAACGACAACCTAGTTCTAGTTGATGGTTCAAAAAAAAGATTTGCTAGAATTTTGTTTTTGAGAATATCACTGCCTGTTTTGACAAACTTTTCCATATCACTTGCTACTTTGAAAATATGTTCAAGTTCGTCTCGTGAAAAGTCCTGAATGGACATAATATTGCGCCCTGAAAAATCCATATCTTTTCGCCTCTTCAAAAATATGTGATTCCAAATGATCTTTGTAATTATTGTGATAGTTTAGTCTTTTTAATTTTAATTTCCTAGATTTTAAATTCATATTCTTCGTAATCTGCAATATATTTCATTTGAAAAAGAGATGCTTTTAAGAGCAGTCAAATCATTAGGAAAAAACTCTGAATTAGTAAAACATTTTAAAGAATTAATTCGAACATTAATCAGTTTATAGAAACTGATAACTAGGGGGACTTTCCATAGAAGACGAGTTAAGAGTTAGAAAAATACGCAATGGAACTGTAATAGATCATATCCGAGCTGGAAATGCCTTAACTGTTCTAAAGATTTTAGGGATATCCGGAGGAGAGGGTAACACCATATCCATTGCTATAAATGTACCAAGTGGCAAAGCTGGTCGAAAAGACATTGTAAAAATTGAAGATCGTGAATTAGAGCCGCAGGAAGTTGATATTATTGCGTTAATCGCTCCTAATGCAACAATTAACATCATCCGAGACTTTAAAGTTATAGAAAAAAATAGAGTGAAACTTCCTACGACCGTTAAAGGTTATCCACGTTGTATTAATCCCAACTGTGTCACTAATACGAAGGAACCCGTGGAACCACATTTTATACTTAGAAGCGATGAACCACTTCGCATACGCTGCCATTACTGCCATACCGTTATGGACAAGGATGACATCATCAAAAACCTTTAATCTATGACGACAATAGATATCATGCTTTATTTGATTATGAACTCTAGGAGAGATTAAATGTCCACATATGTAGTCTGTGTTGTCGGTCCAAAGAGAAACGTCGGTAAAACAACCGTAGTCGAAGGATTAATTAAAAAATTGATTTTGCAAAAGGGTCTTCGTGTTGGCACTGTTAAACACATACATGGTACATTCGACACGCCTCACAAAGATACTTGGAAACATATTAAAGCTGGTGCAACTGCTACGGGTGTAATAACCGATTCTGAACTCCTTACTATTTGGAATTCATCAGAACTTCCTATAGTTCCAGAAACTGTATTAGACAAACTTCCAAAGAATTTAGATTATGTTATAGTTGAGGGATTCCGCCATTCGGAGTATCCGAAAATTATAGTTGCTGACGTTGCTGAAGATTTAGAAAGTATTAATCTAAGTAACACTGTCGCCATATCTGGAAGGATAGTTGAAAAGCCGGAGGAACTCAAGAAATTAGATCTTGATGCCCCAGTAGTTAAGATAAATGAAAGTGAAAAATTAGTAAATCTTCTTGAATCCCGTGCACAGACTATTTTTGTCAATCAGTTACCAGGCATAGACTGTAAATCTTGTGGTTATGATACTTGTGCAGATCTTGCTAAAGCTGTCCGTGCAGGTGAGGCAGACGTTAGACAATGTATAACAATGTTCACCAAAGTTGACTTGACGATAAACCAACAGAATATTGTGATGAAAGGGTTCGTTCAAGATCTTTTCAAAGCAGTAGTTATGGGAGTTATTAAGGAACTAAAAGAAGTTCCCGATCACGAAAAGATTCGAGAGATCAACCTTCAAATTCGACTTGATTGAATTGCCTCGCTTGGTGTTTCTGAGTGGCTCGCTATGCACTTAGGGTCTTTTATATTGGAACGAATTATTATGGATTTCAGCGGCAGACGACGAAGTTCAAAACAATTGAAGGATGCCTTTTTAATGCATTTCAAGAGTCGGAACTTATTGATGACTCCCGAACATTTCGGTATGGGGCTGCTGGGAGAACTGACAGAGGAGTTCATGCTTTAGGGCAGGTAATTGCCTTTTCGACTTCTAGAAAAACAATATTAGGCCAATTGAATGCATATTTACCTGAAGATATACGCTGTTGGGCGATTGCACATGTCCCAGAGGAGTTTAATCCTAGATTTGATGCACTTTCTAAACATTACAAGTATTTTTTGCCTTATGAAGAGACTCTAAATATAGAAAAAATGAGAAATGCTGCAGACTACCTAATTGGTATTCATAATTTTAAAAACCTTTCAAAAGTCAATCACCATGTTAATGCGATAAGAGAAATAACTCTGCTAAAATTCAAAAAGATAAATGAGGTTCTTCATTTTGAGTTCATAGGAAAGAGTTTCCTATGGCAACAGATACGCAAGATTGTTTCTGTGCTAACCTTAGTTGGTAAAAGTTTAATGACCTTGAGTGAATTCAAAAAACTTCTAGATCCGAGTAGTGTTCCTAAAAAGGGAATCCCTCCAGCACCTGCAGGGGGATTATTACTTTATAATGTTCATTATTCGGAACTTAATTTCACAAATGATTACAAAATTATTAACGAAATTACCTCTCACTTGAAAGATGAAGTTTCTCGATTATCATGCTTGAAAAAAGTCTTTAATGAAATTTGTAAGGGCATCTATTGATTTCTGCAACCTTTAACATCTAAAAGTCCATAAGTTATGGTTTCAATCGTTCCATAACGATTGCGGGACACACTCTCTCTACTCCTTTTAGAGTGCTTATTTCTTCAAGGTATTCAGATAATTTTTTTTCTTTTGCCCAAATTTCGCATATTATATGATGATCTCCTGTACTAAGTTGTACGGAGCGTATTTCTTCAAATGCAGTTAACTTTTCTGCCACTTCAAGTAACTTAGCAGAATCTGTATCGACTCCGACAATAGCGACTGTATAACCCATAGCAGCAGGATCCAACTGCACGGAAAAACTCAAAATGACTCCATTCTGCATCATTTCCTTGATTCTTTTTCTTACAGTTGATTCCGCAATACCGATTTTTTCTGCTATGGCAGTATTTTTTTGCCGAGCATCTTTTTGTAATTGTTCAATAATTTTTTGATTTATGTCATCAAGCATTGGATGTCCTCGGAAATACTATATTATACTTCATTCGTGGTGTTCTACATCTAGTATTTATACGAATCGTCAGAATATCATGCATTAACGGAAATCGATATAAAAGTATGAAGATATATTATTGCAATGCGATATATAAAAATTATATAACGAAATTCGTGAGATTTAAAACGAATAACGCAAAGAGTTTTTCTAAATGCGAGAGACTTTGCACTTTTGGTCTTACTCAGGTTTTAATTAAAAGGAGGTCTTTTACTGATCTCTGCTGAAGAAGCAATACGAGTTCTGGGAAATAATATTTGCGCAAAGGTGTTATATCGACTCTACAAACATGGTACCACGGATATCGATACCATTATGAAAACTGTTGATTACGCTCCTCGATACCGAAGCAAATTTTTGTCAAGATATCTTCTAAGACTTCAAGGACGAGATTTGGTCGAAATAACAGGCGATTCATGTGTACCGACACCAGTAGGCGTTTTAGCAGTAGATTTTTTAGGTAAATTAAAAATTTCGGAAGTCAATGGTAAAATACAGTGCATTGAAGCTCTTCAAGAACCAAAAACTAACAAACAGTTGCAAAAAATCTTAGATGTTTCACGTACATTTGCATCTATATTGTTACGACAACTGAAAGAAGCAGAAATAGTACAAACAGAAAGAATAAGATACAAAATTAGAGATGTCGCAACAGCAGCAGAATTAGAAAAACTACCTACATACTATTCGGAAATTATAAAAGCCCTTACTAAAGGAAATCCAGAAAGATTCAAACTGACATCCGAAGAAATCGCCGACATAACTGGTTTAGCCGAAAAAAGCGTTCAAGCTCGCCTCTCAGAACTTTCTAGACGTGGCGTCATAGTAAAGGCAGGACCAAAACCTTTACCGGAAGCTTTTTTTGTCCTCTATTATCAGCTTACAGGGAAAGGCGAAAGGATATTGAAAACCTTAGATAAATTTGAACGTCTTACGCGATTTGTTCAAATAATTGAAAATACCTCAGTATGCGAAAATATAGCAGTATCAGAAGAAGAACTTTGGAAACATATCTCCAACCAAGTAGGCTTTCCAGCAAATACTTTTGAGGTCAGATCCGTAATTAATATACTAAAACGGTTAATGCGTTTGAAAGGAGATACAATTGAGGGATACTACAAAAAGAGTAAAAAGGCTCACTCACGAAAATCCGATTGGCATACTGACCGATTTGCATCAACTTTGAGTGAGCAAGGATAATAATGCATCTAGTAATCTTTTGATTTCTTCTTCAGTATTATAAAAGTTACAAGAAATTCGCAGTCCTCCTGCACGCGAGGAAATTATGATATTTTCTTCTTGAAGTTTTGTTATTATTTCCTCTGGATCGATATCTGAATTTTCTATCTTCACTTTGATAATACCGCTTCTGTGTTCTGGCGTAAGGGAAGAAATTACTTTTAACTCTCTTATTTCTTCTATACCTGCTATAAGATAATCCATCAAAACGCGAATTCGGTTTTCAATATTATGAACACCTATTTTTTCAAGCAATGCTATTGCCACTCGCATTCCAGCTATTCCTGGGAAATTTAATTGACCATGCTCAAATCGGCGAGCACTCTTTGTGGGACTTATTTCTCGAAAATGAAACTCATGTTCCAACTCATCACTACGATAACCTACAAAGGTTGGATCAATTTCTTCAATCAATTCTCGCTTTAAAAACAGAAAACCTGTGGCAACTGGTGATAAAAGCCACTTGTATCCGCTGCTGGTGTAAAAATCAACGTCTAGTTTCTTCACATCTACAGGTGTTTGACCAACACCCTGAACGCCATCTATTATTATATATGCATTATTCTCGTGAGCCAGGTGGGATAGGCGCTTCAAATCTATTTTGAATCCGTTGCTAAATTGTACGTGGCTAATTGCAACTACTTTTGTATTTCTATCGATTTTGTCTTCAAAATCCTCCAAAAATAAAGCTTCATTCCGATTACGGACAATCCTTAATTCAAGTCCATGTTTTTTTGCTTGGATTTGCCAAGGAAACGCAACAGAAGGGAATTCTAAGTCATTTGTCACGATATTATCGTTTTTATTCCACTTTAAGCCATTTGCAATAATGGATAAGCCTTCGGAGGTATTCGGGACGAAGGCAATTTCTTCTGGCGTTGCATTAATAAGTCCTGCAATTGCATTTCGGGTTTCTTCCGCTTCTTCCTCCCAATCCATCCAGTGGAGACCTCCACTGTCGCCTTTCTCTTGAGTTACCTCATTAACTGCGTTAATTACGCTTTGTGGGAGGGGTGCTACAGCTGCATGATTTAGGTATGTATAATGCTTTGTAACCGGAAATTGTGCTCTAAGTTCATCTATATTCATATATTCACCGTTCCTTTCATAATAGACATCTATTACAGTGGATAGTGTCTATCCACCCACGATATACACATGAGTGGAGCCCCCGCTAGGACGGTTGAGCGGGATACCGGCCGCCATATAAGGTGCAGGCCTTGTGTGAACGAAACGCTGGTTCGCTGTCAGCCTTCCTTCTCGCAGAATCGACGGCGTACGGAAGTGCTGGGCTGAAGTCCGTGAAGTGGTCCCGGGGCGAATGGTTAAACCGCCGGATGCCTTACCTTACAATCGATTCTCACGTATATAATGTAGGACCTGCTTTATAAACACCGCGCCTCACCTGTGCTACTGGCGGAGTTCCTTGATCTAGGAAGATATGTCTACAGTCGGGCATTACGGGTACACTCGCGGTACCACGTATAGGTTTCCACGAAACTATAAAAAGCCATCGGCTTTCATCCCTCTCCTTTCAGAAAGGGACTTCTCGCCGATAGAGTTTAAAAGAATATCATAATAGAGAAAAATAAATTCTAAAAAGGTGATTAGACATGCCGATTTTACAAATTACCCTCTTCGAGCGCCCATTGGAAAAAAAACGCAAATTAGTTGAAATGGTCACACAAGCGGTTGTAGACGCACTTGATTGTCCAAAAGACGCTGTACGTATTATAATCAATGATATGCCTAAAGAAAATTACTCGATTGCTGGTCAGCTTTATATAGACAAATAACGAAGATTTTCTCATCAGGCTATGCTATTTTTTTATATTCTTTTTTTTTGTTGCTAGTAAAAGAATTTGAATATTGACAAAAAAAGAGATATCGGAAGCAGAGAATAGAATTATTGTACCAAATCGTATTCTGTTAGTTTGTTTTTACATTTTGGGCAAAATCCTTTTATTTTCACCCATTCTTGTAGATGATCCTTGTGCGCAATGCCTGAGCAATGGGGACATTTGGTAATCTCACTTCCAGGTGCCATAGGTAATAGACAAACAGTGCATTTTTCACGTTCAGATCCACAGCTGGGACAAAATGGCGCATCACTAGAGTACGGAGTACCACACGAAGAGCATGCAACTTCTTCTGTTGTGGGAGGTATTATCTCACCTTCATCTTCGCCTTCGCTTATTCCCACGGCAGAAAGTTTGTTGTTAATTTGAATCCATTCAGATCTGTACTTTGTGTAGGTTTCCATGTAAGCTGCAGGTGATAGTAAACCTGAACTCAATTGAGTTTCAATTTTTCTTAGCCCTTCTTCTAGGACTCCTCTTCGTCCTAATAGTTCGTCATAATTCATTCTGTCAATTTGTGATGAACTCATAGATGAAATTGTAGTATCTTCATACCTAGGCTTCCTTCTACTAACAATGATCCCAATAACTACGATTATGAGAATAAGAACAATCAATCCAGGCAAGAATCGACCTATGTCTCCAAATGTTAGATTACCTCCTGTTTGAGTATTTCCTTCACTGGGATCAGCAGGGCTCGGGCCTTCTCCTACAGTAAAAACATTTAGATTAGCGTTTATAGATGGCTTTTCATCATTTAGTTTTTTACTCCCACCACGATAAACATCATGTCTAAATTCTACATTAAATATTGCATTACCTGAGTACTCATCAGAAATTGATTTCACATTGAAATCAAATTCGTAAGAATCGCCTACTGCACTTAGCAGAACATCTAAGTCTTCTTCACCTGAAATAACACCTTCATCAGTATTAATTTCCCATGAATATCTTTTTAGTTTTATTTCAACATTTGAAGTTGTGTCAAGACTCTGAATAGTAAATCTTGCTGTATATGTTTCCTTTCGGTTTTCGATGGTTGGAAATCCTGTTAAACTGACTCTTACAGTGGTAAGAAAGCCATCTGAATCGGAATAATCATAGTATTCGCTCCTAGTTTCAGTTTGTCTTTGAGCGACAGTCGGGGAGGCAGTAAAGGAACAAAGGAACAAAATTATAAATGAAACAGTTACCAATAGAATTTTCTTCCATTTATACATAAATTTCGCCTCATAAAGCAAGTTTTATTTGCCATAACGATAATCTGAAGGCTTTAAAACTCGTAGTTTAAAACTCTCACCATATTATTTGTATTTTATGGATTATCTTCTTGACAAAAAGGAAAGTCAATTTTCATTATTGCAGGTAATTTAAGTTTTTTCTGTTTATTTAACGGTGATAAATTCGTTTTAAAGTCGCTTCGTTATTTATAACAAAAGAAATGGAATTTTACATATCATCTTAATTTAAGAAGGATATCTAATTACTCATTAGTTGAAGGGGCAAACTGAAATCCTTAATAATTAGTATACATTTTTTATAGTCAGTGAAAAGAGTATATCTAGGTGAATTGTGATACCTTCTTATTATAGTGGAAAGATTATTATAAACAGTAGATAATACGCACGATTACCTTCTGATTAAAGATGAAAGATGAAGAACGATCTCAAAGTCACGTGCCCATTATGGAGGCGTGGATATGAAGAATAATCTCAAAGTAACATGTCCAAAATGTTCCAAAACAGAAACCATCGAGATTTCAGATGACGAATTTTCTAGCTTACCTCCAGGTATGTTTATTCTAAGTAAAACAATCATACATGATGATCATGTTCTGACGATAGATATTGACCCTGATCATAACATACGGAGAGCATACACAAGTCAAATAGATAAGGTATCCACCTCCATAACCGAAGAGGTTCCATCTTCAGAACTCTTCACAATTGAAACACGAATTCCATTTTTAATTGAAAAATTTCCATATTTAGAACAAAAAGAACAAAAGTATACAGAAGTAGATCTTAACACCGAGCTTGCAACGATATTCATTCTATGTGATGACGAGAGAAAGAAAAGAGAAGCCCTTGAATCTCTATTAGTATTTCATGTTCCAATATGGGTATTACCTTATAGGACTGGCGCGTTGCTGGTGGACACGTTCACAGCCCCAACAACAGTAACAACCACAACTTCACTGATTTTAACTGATTTTGAAAGCATGTTATCGGTATCTGAAACTTCAGATTACCTTAGTGCATATACACGTGTTGAAAATTTCTTAGCAGATCTGAGTGCTGAGAAATATCTTGTATATACCCTTAGCTCTCTCAAGTATTTGGAGGATATTACAGAACTTCACTGGCTTAGTAAACCACGTTCAATACCACAATTTACAGAGTTACCATTCGAACTCTCAAAAGATGAACTATCTCAGGTCACTGTAACCTTTGATGAGGCCTTTCATACCATTGAGGAAAATATGAAGACATTACCCACCATCCAAGCGCTCATTTCGAGAAAAAGAAGTGAATTCACAAATAAAATTGAGCAAGAGATCGAAAAACTGAACAACAAGTACGGTGCTATACTTCAGAGGACAAAAGAAAACACAGACATGAAAATTGATGCTAAGAAGCAGGAATGGGATGAAAAACTTATAGAAGTTAGATCAAGCACGACCCGTCATTTAGATGGAACTAGAATTGAATATAAAGAAACCCTCAGGCGATTAAGAGAGGATACTGATAGACAAATTACTGTCGTTTTGGAACAAAAAGAAAAAAAGATCGCTGACACGAATACTGCAAGGAATCTAAATGCAAATAATTTCCTAAAAACTAGTATTGGCAGTACGTTAGAGACTTTATTAAACCGCTTTAGCGATATGACCAGTTCAGTTCAGGGACAACTCGATGATATAAAAACTAAAAACTTTCAATTTGCCGACGTAAAGGACATCCTCGAAATTCAGATAAGTGGTCTCGCTAATTCAATGGAGTCTCATATGAAAGATGCTAGCAGAAGTGAGATAAAAGAATTAAAATCCCGTTTAAAGGAAGGCAATAAAGAATTATCGTCTATTGAGAATGACGCCCAATCGAAGATAAACGTAATCGAAGACGAGGCAAAAAATAAGATAAATGATTTGAATCAAAATGTTGAGCGTGTAACAAAGGAACAAAATGAAAATATTGAACGTCTAATGAAAGAACAAAGAGAAGTTATAGAAAAAACAGAATTCGATAGAAACGAGACAATAACAAAACTGACGAGCGAACAACAAAAACAACTCTCTGAGATAGAGGCTGAAAGAGATAGTTTAATTGTCGAGTTGGTTGATATAACAAAAAAGATTGCAGAGAAATCTAATCAACTTATCGAGTTTATTAACAGCAAAAAAGAAACGCTTCTTGAAGAAGAAGAACAATTTAAGAAATTTATTCTCTCTAATCTTTTAAAATTTAAACAGGCACAGAAGATTGACGTTCCAATTTATCTTGCACAATTCTTAGATCCTACTCAGGATACATCACGTCTTCTGGTCTATCCGCCTATGCAGTTTATTTCAATGGCCACCGGAACCTCTGAGAAGTTAATCAACAAAAACTTGAAAGTTTATGTAACGGATTCTTTTCATGTTCTGAAAGAGAAATTTGAGAAATTGATCGTTTCAAAGAAACAATTAAACGAGTTTGTAAAAAAAACGGTAAGCATGCAGAACTTGCTTTCAAAAGAAGAATTTGTACCAGAATTAAAAAAAGGTCTAGAGGCATTATACCAAAACGGTCGTATTAAAGATAAAGCTCTAAGAAAAATTACTGAAATTGCTGATAGTCTAACTGGAGAACACGCATAAGAACTCTGTGGCGTCCACTTATTTTTCTTTTTTGCACGAGAACACAGTGAACTACCCCACCCTTTCGGATGGGGCTTCCTGCGAGTCCTCCTAACTCCCTAATGGGGGAGAAACTTTCGT
>Ga0180437_10004870_pt1 | contig 18763 bp, 12 predicted proteins | sample SS_ome_4_FD_132410 | JGI IMG/M metagenome (GOLD analysis project Ga0180437, IMG submission 132410) | Hypersaline lake sediment archaeal communities from the Salton Sea, California, USA - SS_3_D_1 metaG | ecosystem: Environmental > Aquatic > Non-marine Saline and Alkaline > Hypersaline >... | reverse complement strand
CCACCGTCGCCATGGCCCTGTTCGGCCTGATCGGCCTGGGCTTGTTCGCCTATCGCCGTCGTCGGGTAGCCTAACCACGGGGCTGCCTAAGCACGGCAAAGAAACTCGTTAACCCAAAGCCGTTCCTGTGAATCGCAGGGGCGGCTTTTTTTCTTTTTCGAGCCGCTTGAAGATCTACTCAAGCAGACGCCGCGAAAGCGCACCATGCGCATCCACACGGCCGTGCAATCGGACGCGATTTGCTCGCATGGACAGAAGATGCTGCAAGACTATCGCTGGACGGGTTCGTCGCCGAGCAACCCTAGTCGTCGCAGCAGACCTTCCGCTTCAAACCAGAAAAACTCGTCGCGTCCATCCGGTCGGCCATTCTGCTCCCAAAGCAGGTAGGCGGTGCGGCGGATGTCGACCGAAGTGAATCGCGGCAACGGGGTCGAAGTCGAGGGTCGAGGAGCCGGCTGCGGTTTCTTCTTGGGCATTTCCACCGGCTGATACTGAATCGGTGCTGCCACCGGCGCCGGGCGCGATCGCCGTGGGACAGGCTTCACCGGCTCCGGATAAGAACTGTCAATCGCCGCCAATTCGCAAGCGGCCGACCAGATCAAGTTGGTAAACCGTTGCGTGTCACCCGAGCGCATCGCCATTTCGAATTGGCGGAACTGTTCCTCACATCGTGAAACCGACCACGAGCCCGCCCGGTTTCGCAGCAACGTCTCTTTGCGATGCGGCAAGAGATAACGAACCGCCGGCCAGTAGGCGGCCGTGGCATCCAGAATAACTCGCCAGAAGAAGCGATCGAGATCGAGTTCACGCTGCGGAGTGTATACATCCGCGTCAAACTTCAGAGCCGAAAGCAAGGTGGCCATCAGCCCTTCATCGGTCCAAGGGCCGCGCTTATAGGTTCGCAAAATCGTGCGAGCCACGAAGTGGAACGCGTGAACGCGGCCGGAGACCAGTTGCTCCCATCGTTCCGGGCTGGTTTGAAGAAGGTAACCTTGGGGACGCCGCGTCGTGCCCAGCGAACGGTGCCCCAGGCAGAACAGTCGCGGAGCCCGCTCGGCTTGCAACGCCGACTCAATCGTCGCCCGCACTCGTTCGTATCCGCCAGCGTTATCGTAAAACGCCAAGGTCACACTCTGCACGCCATAATCAGCCAGGACCTGCCACTGCTGAGAAGTCGGAATACGTCCCGGGCTGCCGAAACTGGCGACGTTGGTCACGCCCCGCGCGTGGAACACCAGCGCGGCCAGTTCGTCTTCGACCAGGATTAAATTCTCGCACCCTTCCGAATCGGGTCGCAGCGCGACGTTAAGCCCAAACGGTTCGCTCAGATCTCCACACTTGAGATACAAACGCCGCGGCTGATCGCCCAGATCGTCGAGACAGGAGTGAGCCACGATCGATTGAATATTTCCCCACCGATCGCGCCAGGGAACAATAATCCGACCGGCCAGCCGCTGGTCGGTCATGGCCCGCGCTTCCAGGATTTCTCGTTGATTGAATCCCACGCCTTCCAAGTAATCGACGACGTCGCGAAATGAAGTGTAAAACCCTAACGACAGCTCCTCGATATCGGCGGCGCTGAAGCCGTACTGTTCCTTGAGATAGTCCACCGCGGCCGCGCCCGCCGGGCTGGCCAGCGACAGATGGGCATAAGCTGCAAAGGCCTCGAACAATTGCCGCGATCTTTCGCGGCGCGTGGCGGCGTGTTTCTCTTCAGGACTAAACTCCCGGTCGAGTCCCGTTTCAGCCAGCCCGGCTAATCGTGCCAGCTTTCGAATCGCGGCAACCAAGGCTTCGTCGACCGGTTCCACACCCCCGTTGGCATAGGCCAACCAACTCTGCGTTTGACCGGTCTGGGTAACGAACCCCCAGGGGTGCCGGCAGGAGACCGAATTGGCCCGAGACCGATCGGCTCCATCGAGCGACCCAACCCATCCGGCGGTTGTACGTGTCCAACCAAATTCGGGAAACGCATGGTCGAGCCGATCGAACAACGATGGCAAGACATAACGTTCGCAGTAAACGGACAATCGTGACCCTTCATTCGTAACCGTTGACATGTCAAAACCCTTGTCCATTGACGGGTGATTCGGGATTCCTGGCGACGCTAGCAGCAGCTAGGAATATAGTCCGCGACGAGGCGCCTTCCCAAGATCACTTTCGGTTGACAATCTTGCTTTTCGTGCGCCGGGAGTTTGCAGGGGGCTTTCTTACCACCTCCCGGAAAACGCTAGCAGCGGGCCGACAGCTCCATGACAACGGTCAGCGGAGATGGCCCATGGCGGACGGACCGCTCCGAAAGCCGGCTTCGAGAGAAACCGTCGCCCACACGAATTGACCCACTATCGACAACAAGAAACGCGGCGGCCAAGCCCCCCAAGAGAGAACATGCGGCGAAAAATTCGCCACCAACCGTTCGCGTCGCGGCTGCCACATATCGACGTAAACACCAATGAAGAAACGAGTTCTTGAATCTCCGCAGGCTTCTAGAAATTGACCTTTACGCCCGGGGGGTCTCTCGACACAATACCGCCTCAATTTTCTGTCCCGGTCATGGAAGACCCTTCTCCCGACGGCAAAGGAGTGCTGAACGTGAAACTCTCACGCCTACTTTTCCCGCGCATGATCCCGTTCGTTTTGTTGGCCACCACCCTGGGTATGTTCCTCCGCGCTGAAGTCGCCTCCGCGCAGACTCCCGGCGGAGGCGTGGTCGGCGTCAACATGAAATACCTCGTCGACAAGCACAATCGGTTCCAGGGCGATCTCAATAAGCTTCGCGATGAACTCCGCACTGCATCGGAAGCCTTGGCGGCCGCTCGTGAGAAGATCGCCGAGCGAGCTCGCAAGTTACAAGAGAGCGGACTCAGGCCCGGATCTCGAGAGTTCATTGACATGGAGCAAGCCATCGCTAGAGAGCAGGCGGAATGGCAGATCAAGGCCAAGACCCAACAACGAGCCATCCAGACTCGCGAAGCGCAGCTACTGCGTAACGTCTACATGGAAGTCAAGAACGAGGTTGCTCGTTATGCAACGCAGCACCGTGTGGCGGTCGTCGTGCAGTTCGTGCCGCCGGAGCCGGATAGCGACAATCGTGGTGAGATCCAAGCCTTGCTGACGCATCCGATCGTTCATGTCAACGATCACTTCGACATCACGCACGCCGTGTTGACTTCGCTCAATCGTGGTACGGCGCCGGTGACCCCGAATAATAACCGACCATCGGCCGCCCAGGTTCCGTCTCAACCTCGACGATAGTAGTCGCCGTTCGTGTTGCGTAACTCTTCGAGCAAGGATGCTACGAAGTTTGTTTTAGGGAGGCATGGATGCGACAATCGATTGAACCCGTGGCGGAACGCTCTGTCCGAATTCGTTCGGAGGGCCCGCCACGAAGCCGTTCTCAACAGACGATCGCCCAGAGAGCGGTCGTCGAGGGTTTTGGATACTGGAGCGGAAAAGACATTCGCGTCGAATTCCGCCCCGCAGAACCCGACACGGGCATCGTCTTCGTCCGCACCGATCTGGATCAGCCGGTGCGGATTCCGGCCAGCGTGGCATGTCGTATCGAAACGCCGCTGCGGACGACACTGTCCGCCGGTGGTACAACCGTCGAAATGGTCGAGCACCTCTTGGCCGCCCTCAGCGGACTCGGTATCGACAATTGCGAGGTCCATGTCAACGAATGTGAAATGCCTGGCTGCGATGGATCGAGCCTGGCATTTGTGACTGCGCTCCAGGAAGCTGGCACGATCGACCAGCACGTCGACCGTGAGCAGCTGGTGGTGCAAGAGGTCACTCGCGTCGGTGACGAAAACAATTGGATCGAGGCTCGCCCCGCCAAACGGGGCGAGTTTTCGCTCCGTTATCGGCTCGATTATCCCAATGCTCCGGCCATCGGGCGACAAACGCTCGAAATCGATATCACGCCCGAGCTCTTCTGTCGTGAACTGGCCCCTTCGCGAACGTTCATGCTCCAGGCCGAAGCCCAGTGGCTATTGGCTCAAGGCAAAGGCACCCGCGTCAGCACATCGGATGTCTTGATCTTCGATGAGGAAGGTCCGGTCGACAACGAACTTCGTTTTGAAGACGAGTGTGCCCGCCACAAGATGCTCGACTTTGTTGGTGACCTGAGTATGACCGGCTGCCACATTGTCGGCCGATTCATCGCCCACTGCAGTGGCCATCGACTCAATGCCGAGCTGGCCCGAGTCCTCCTGCAGGAATCTCAGGTCAGCACGCCCGCCTTACGAAGCGCCTAGAGGGCCAAAGGAATCCAATCGCATGTCGACAATCATCTCCAAATTGGCAGACGTCGACCCCCGCGCCGAGATCGGATCGGACGTCGAAATCGGTCCCTTCTGCGTGGTCGGTCCCTACGCCCGAATCGGTGACGGGACCCGACTCGTCAGCCAGGTTACCTTGATGGGGCACGTCGATATCGGCCGCCATAACCGCATCTGTCCCGCCACGGTTATTGGGGGCGAACCCCAGGACATCAGTTATCGAGGCAGCGATACGCGTGTCGTCATTGGCGACAACAATCTGATCCGCGAAGGGGTCACCATCAACCGAGCGACCGAAAAGGAAGATGGCATTACCGCGGTCGGTAGCAACAACTTCCTCATGGCCAACAGCCATGTCGCGCACGACTGCAAAGTAGGCAATCGTGTTGTGCTGGCCAACGGGACTCTACTCGGCGGACACGTCCACATCGACGATCATGCCTCGATTTCGGGAAACGCCTGCGTCCATCACTACGCCACCGTCGGAAGCTACGCCTTTGTGAGTGGGCTCTCGCGAGTCCTGCACGACGTGCCTCCGTTCATGTTGGCCGATGGCATGCCAACCCGACCCCGCTGCATCAATGTGGTGGCTCTCAAACGAAACGACTTCTCGTCCGATGCCATCAAGTGCCTGGCCGAGGCCCATCGCCTGATTTACCGAGCGAAAGTCGGACTCGATCACGCTCGCGAAATCTTACGCGGAAACAATCAATTGCTGCCTCACGTCAATCAGCTGCTGGCGTTCATTCAAACCCAGCAGGAAGGTCGTCACGGCCGGGCCCGTGAACGCCGGAGGGCCGCCTAATGCGATTGGCTGTCGTCGGCTGTGGTCACCTGGGGCGAATTCATGCCCGACTGGCGGCCGCGCGAGAATCGATCGACCTGGTGGCAATCGTCGATCCCGTCGCCGCAGCCCGCCAAGCGGTAGCGGCCGATTTGGGCATCGAGGCTTGCTCGGACATCTCCCAACTGGCCGGCCGTGTCGACGCGGCTATTATCGCCGCTCCCACCGCCTGGCACCACGCTCTCGGCCTGGAACTGTTGGCCAGCGGCGTCCACCTTCTCATCGAAAAACCACTCGCCATGAACGTGGCGGAGGCCGACGAACTGGTCGCGGCGGCGAACGGCGCCGGCTGCGTCCTGCAGGTCGGCCATGTCGAACGCTTCAATCCGGCCCTCTCGGCGGCCGGCGGCAAACTCTCCGACCCGAAGTATATCGAAGCCCGACGATACAGCGGCTACACCTTCCGCTCGACCGATATCGGCGTCGTGCTCGATCTGATGATCCATGATCTCGACATTATCCTCTCGATCGCCCGCAGCGAAGTCGTTGAGGTCGACGCCCTCGGTGTGGCGGTGATGGGTGAACACGAAGACGCGGCCACGGCGCGGCTGAAATTCGCCAACGGGTGTGTGGCCAATCTCAGCGCGTCGCGAATCAGTTTCGAGCGCGCCCGCCAGATGCAAATCTGGTCGGCCGAGCGATTCGCCGCGCTCAACTTCGACGACGGCACCGCCAAAATCGTGGAACCGACCGAGTGCCTGACCTCTGGCACCTTCGCTGGCGATGCCCTCTCGCCCAACGAAAAGGCTTCGATTCGCGATTCGTTGTTCCAGACACATCTGCCCATGGAAGAATTCAGTGCCCCCGAGGTAAACGCCATCGCCGAGGAGCACGCCGACTTTCAGGCGGCTGTCGAGATGGGCTTTACGCCTCGCGTTTCTGGTCAAGCAGGTCGCGACGCCGTGGCCGTGGCCGAGCGCATTCTCTCCGCGATCGAGTCCCACGCCTGGGATGGACACCGCGGAGGTCGCATCGGTCCGCGCCGTTTGGCGGGTGAACCGGTAGTTCGTGGTCCACACTGGCACCTTGGCGAACATGCGCCTGCCAATCGCCGAGAAGCAGGCTAGCGGACGATCGCGCGGGCCATCTCTCTAGCGAGTCGGCCGCCGCTCCCTCGGCTGATTTCTCCGCCGCGTTCCGCCATCTCCCAAGAAAGCGATCTCTCGACGACGACTAGCGCTGTTCTGTTCGCGCTCTACGCCAAGTCACGGTCTTCAAACATCGCCAGCGCGAGCAGCATCGCGATCGTGATGTAAATCAGCGCATAGAGTGCCGTCAAAGCGAATAGCGAGAATGGCATCGTCTGGCCACTCGTAATGGCCCCGTAGTAGTTGAAGTACTCCAACACCGGCAGGACCGTCGCCGCCAACACGCTCATAAATCGCACCAGCGCCATCTCGCCCATCGTGGAGTGGACCAGCAACGGCAGTAAGTGACCAACCACGTAGATCGAAATGCAGATAATCAAGTTGGGCAACATTGCCAGCCGCGTGGAAAGGGCCACCGTGATCGACGCCAGCACGGCCGTCTCCAAGAAACCGAGCACCAACCCGGGCGCGAGTTGCGCCATCTGTCGATAACAATCGTGCCAGCTGGTTATGCTCCTGCGACTCGTCTCTCCCGCGTCGTACATCGTCTTGTACGAAGTCAAAAGCAACAGCAGCGTGCCGAGGACCACAAAAATAATCGCCACACTGGCCATAATGCCGAGATACTTGCCAATTACAAAAGGAGGACGACCAACCGGCTTGGAAAGAACCATGAGTGCCGTGCGACCTTCAATCTCATCGGACACCGACGAACCGGCGACCCAAAACACGAATCCGATCGACATGACGATAATCAACGTCAGTCCCGAATCTTTGAACTGCTTGACATCGTCGCCGAACGTGAAATAGGGCAGGTATACCAAGAGCAGCAGCATGAATGCCCCCGCCGCCAACAGCAGATAGAACAGCGGCTGACTAACCGCCTCCTTGCAACTGGCCATGGCGATCGCGAACGTTTTGCTGAAAAATGTCCTCAAAAAGACAAAAAACAGCACGTACAAGATCAGGCTAATCGCCGTTATCGGAATCGCTCGCGCCTCGGGAATAACGATTTCCGTCGTCGTGGCAATCGTCATGCTGGCGGGTTCGGGCGAGTTGTTCGAGACAAAGAACTGGCGAACCTCGCCCATCAAGGGACTCACCGAACCGATACGGCGCTCCCATTCCGCGGGATCGGTGGCACTGACCTTCATCACCAGCGGATCGTTCTGCTGCTCGCTCTCGGGCACATTGACCGAGAGTCGCAAATCCTGATCCGAATTGACCTCAAACTCCTGCAACTCACCGCGCGGAATGTTCAGCGAGACGGGCTCTTCAATGGCGTTGCCCGCGATCGTAAATTCGTGAACTTCGTCACCGACACTCGGAATTCGGAACACCGAGGCGATCGCTTCCGCCCGATCTTCAAACGTCCTCAGCCCAAACAAACCCATCTCAACGGGGGCCAACGCTGTGGAGAGCAGAGATAATCCGGCGAAGAAAGCGGCGACGATCAAGACCGGTCGAATCGCGGGACGGCCCGCCAGATCGACCAATTCCATGGCGACCGGGCGCTTGACGAGATAGACCACAAACCAGGCCATCAGCAAGATGGCCAGTCCGACGAACGCCCCCATTCCAACCAACCAGAAGGGAGCCGCCGCCATCGAGAGTCGTTCAGCCATCGAGGTCGCAGTCTAAGTGAGGGGCAGAAAATACCGGATCAAATCAACCTTCTTGTATACACGTTACGTGACCGAGGGGAAGCGGGTTCGCTAGAATCGGATCTGAAAGTCGTCAAATTCGCCCGTCGCCGGCGATTTCAATGATTTTTCGACTTGCCGAACGAACTGACTCATGCGCTCCTCGATGTCGGCCAGTAGGCCGTCGATCGCGTCTTTCGCTCCCTCGACCACCAACTGCACCCGGCCATCCGGAAGATTCCGCACGTAGCCCGTCACGGCGTAGTCGGCCGCGATTGCCTGGGTCGTGTAGCGAAAACCGACACCCTGCACCCGCCCTGCAAAGAAGACTTCCTGACGAATGTGGGGGGTCGCGGCTGCCATAATTCACATAAGCAAACACTTATGCCTGTGCGTTTGGTTTCGACGGACGAATGACGGAAACGACATAGTCTGATTTCTGGCGAGGCGTTAGACTAGGGCCCATCTCGTAAGTTGTTGCAAGATGCCATGTTGACTCGCGAACCACCAGCGCACGGAGGCGCCGATGTCCGGTTGGCCCTTTCGATTTGTTCACGCTAGCGATTTTCACCTGGAACTACCCCTGTTTGGGGTGGCCCAAGTGCCACCGCATTTGCGGGAATCGTTTCTCGATGCGCCTTACCTGGCCGCCGAACGTGTCTTCGACACGGTACTGGCCGAGGACGCTCGTTTCCTGATTCTCTCTGGCGACATCCTCAACGCCCCGGTTGCCGGTGCCCGCGGGGTTCTGTTTCTGCTCGAACAGTTTCGCCGCCTGGCGGAGCGCGACGTTTCGGTCTATTGGGCCGGCGGTCGTGTTGATCCCTCCACACAGTGGCCGGCGGCCACCGAGCTGCCCGACAACGTTCACGTTTTTCCGGCCAACGACGTGGGCCACTACTTTCATGAACACAACGGCGAAACGCTGGCCCTGTTGATCGGTCGCAGTCGTGGTCGCAGCAGCCGGTTTGCCGCCCGTGAAATGGCGGAGCTGCAAGCTGGTTTTGGCCAGGGTGGCTATTCAATCGCTGTCGCACACGGAGAACAAGAGCCGGGCATCCTGCAAAACTCGGCGTTCAACTACTGGGCCTTGGGCGGACTACATGACCGCACTACTCTGTTCAGTTCGCCCTCGGTGGCCCACTACCCTGGCAGCCCCCAGGGCCGCGAACCGGCGGAACTTGGCGCCCATGGCTGCACGGTGGTGGAAGTCGACGAGCGGGGCCTGACCCGTCTTAGCCACGTGGCGACCGACGTCTTGCGTTGGCAGTCGGAACAGTTGCTCATCGGCTTCGACTGGACCAACGAGACGCTGAGAAAGCGAATTACCAACCGCGCCGAGCATCTGCGCGATGGCGGCGGGGGCGTCGATCAGCTCGTCGATTGGATTCTCACCGGAGAGGGCCCCCTGGCCAGCGAATTGGCCACCGGTCTGCGAACCCAACAGCTGCTAGAAGAGCTTCAGGCGGAGTTCGGCGAAAAACACCCGCTGGTGTGGAGTCTGGCCCTGGAAGTCGCCGCGCCTCAGGGACTTCCCGCTCCCTGGTACGAGGAAGAAACGCTGCGAGGCGAGTTCGTCAGGCAGATCCAATCACTCCATGAAGACGTTAGCGAACCGCTCGGCTTGGAGCAGTTTATCCCCGCCCAATTTGAAGAGACCACCATCGGCCACGACTTGGCGCTCGCCACCGGTGCGGAGCGAGAACAGGTGTTGCGCCGGGCCGCCGCGTTGGGTGCGGAACTGTTAACCGGCAGCGGCGATGACTTTCCGCTTTCCTCCACAACAAGTTGATCGACCACGAAACGAATGCGGCGGACTTACTTTTCGATTGCTGATCTCGGATGCGATGAAGGCTGGCCATGAAAATTGTTGACATCTCGGTAGATGGCTTTGGTGTTTGGCGAGACCTCGAGCTGGCGGAATTGTCAGACAAGGTGACGGTCTTTTACGGCCCCAACGAGGCCGGCAAAACGACGCTGATGAATTTCATCCGCGCCGTGCTCTACGGCTGCAAACCGGAACAGGGCCGCCGCTATCTGCCGCCTTTGCGTGGTGGAGAACCAGGCGGACGGTTGGTCATCGACGCCGCTAAGGGAAGATTCACCCTGGCCCGACATCAGTTTGAAGGTGTCGATCGCGTGGTGCTCACCACCGCCGACGGCCAATCGACCCATCGCGGCGCGCTGCTCGACTTGCTGGCCGGCTGCGACGAGACAATCTTCCGCAACGTCTACGCCATTGGCCTCCGCGAGATTCAGGAACTCGGCACGCTCAGCGACACCGAAGCCTCCCGCCACCTCTACGACCTCAGCGTCGGGCTCGATCGGGTGTCGCTCCCTGATGTCATGCGTGAATTGCAAACCGCCCGCGGCCAGCTGCTCTCCGACGGCGAAGTCCCTTCCCGCATCGGCCAACTGGTCCGTCGTCGTGAAGAACTCTCGTTGCAGCTGGAGCAGAACACGCAGCACTATCATGAATTCCTGCGGCTCGCCGACCAGCAAACGCAACTCGATCAGTCAATCGCCAACACGGAGCAACGCCGCCAGGACCTGGACCGCGACGCGCGTCAGGCGGAACTGGCGTACACTCTGCATGACAAATGGCTGGAGCGCGATACGGTCCAGGAAGAAATCGACCGGCTCGGCGACGTCCCCACCCTGCCCGACGACGCCGTCGAGAAGCTCGACCAGCTCAACGAGTCGATTGACGAACATCAGCGGGCGCGGGTAGCGCTCAAGACAGAGCGACAGCGCCATCGGGACGAAGCGGCCGCGCTGGCGATCAACGAGCGACTCTCCCGCGAAGCACCTCGCATTGAGGCCCTGGGGCTGCAGCGAGATTGGATCGCCTCGCTAGAGACGGAGATCAACGCGCTCGACGCCGATGCCGCCCAGCTGGAAGCCAACGTCTCGGCCGCTCGCCAGGAAGTCGGACTCGGCTCCTACAACCCCTCGTCGCTCTCCAGCGAAGCGCTCGATCGGCTCCGCAAGCCGGCCCGCGTGCTCCGCGAAACTCGCGAACGCCGCGCCCGTCAGCAGAGCCAAAACGAACAGCATGAAGAAGAAGTCCGCCGCCTGAATCGGGAGATCGAAACCAAGCTGGCCAGCCACGGCGCGACATCGCTGGACGACGCACTCGAGCGCGCCGGCAATCAGGCCGCAGAACTGCGTCGCCGCATCCAACTCGACGATCGCCTGGAACAGCTTGAGCTGCATGAATCGGACCTCGAAGAACAAAGCCACGCACTCTTAGAGCGACAACAGATCATGCCCACCCGACTGCTGATGGGCATTGGGGCCGGTGTTGTCCTCGGCGTTCTGCTAATCCTCGTTGGCCTATTCATGCCGGTCGCCTGGAGCATCGGAATCGTGCTCGCTCCGCTCGGCCTGGCTTGTCTCGCGGTCGCCATCGGGGCCAAGTTCGTACTGGAGAAAACCGCCGCCCGCGATCTGGAGCAGTGCCAGCAACAGCTCGCCCTTATCTCCGAACAGCGTCAGCAACTTACCGAGGAGCGCGAGCAACTCGATCGTACGCTACCCAAGTCGGGCGGGCCTTTGGCGGTACGGCTACAGGCGGCCGAAAAGAAAGTCGCCGAGCTGGAACAGATTCTACCTCTCGACTCCCAGCGCGATCTGGCCCAGCAACAGATCGACGCCGGGTCTCTGCAACTGCAACAAGCGTCCGACGAGTATCGCGATGCCCGCGACAAGTGGACGCGAGCGCTCTCCAATCTCGGCCTGCCCACCGATCTCTCTCCGCGACAGGTCAAGGATTTCGCCGCTCGCGGGGCCGAGGTCGGCCGCATGCACGAACGGTTTGAAGGGCAACGCCTCCAGGCGGACGAACGACGACGGCACCTCGCCTCCTGTGCGCAGCGCGTCGCCGAACTTACCCGGGCATTGCAGCTACCCAACATGGGCCACTCCACGATCGAACGCCTCGACGCCTTGTTGTTGGCCCTCGATCAACAGCAGCAACACCTTACGCACCGCGATGCGTTGCAAGAAAAGGCGCGACTTGCCCGTCGCAAGCAGCTGCGGCACGCCGCCTCCGTCGAAAAACTTTCCACGCGTCGGCAAAGATTGCTCGATCGCGCCGGCGTGTCGAGTTCGGCCGACTATCGTAAGATGGCTCTCGCCTCAACCCGCAAGACCCTGCTGATTCGTCAACGCGACCAGCTCAGCAGCGAGATTACCACCGCCCTCTCAGGCGTCTGCGAAGAGTCGGCACTGGCCGAGCAGTTCGTCGACAAGACGACCGTCGAGCTGGAAAAACGCTGGGAGAATTTTGGCGAACAGGTCGAACAGGCCGACGTTCGACTGAAGGAGTTGTTCCAACAGCGTGGCAATCTCGAAGCCCAAGCGGCCCGCTATCGCGAAGATCGCCAGGCGATGGAGACTCAGTTCGAACTCGGCTGCGTCGAACAACAACTGAAAGAAGCGACCAGTCGTTGGCAGGAGCTGGCTCTGACGAGTCAGGTGCTGGAGCGAATCTGCCGCCGCTACGAACGCGACCAACAACCGGCCACGCTCAAAGAGGCCTCGCGCTACCTCAACCAAATGACCGAAGGCCATTACCGGCGAGTCTGGACCCCGCTGGGCGAGAATCGCTTGATCGTCGACGACGCCAATGGAAACCCACTCTCGCCAGAAGTCTTGAGCCGCGGTACCCGCGAACAGCTGTTCCTCAGTCTGCGGCTCGCCCTGGCCAGTCTTTACGTCCAACGGGGTGTCCGGTTGCCCTTGGTGCTCGACGATGTTCTGGTCAATTTCGACAGCACGCGGGCCAAAGCGGCCGCCAAGGTGCTGCGAGAATTCGCCGCCGCGGGGCACCAGGTCCTCATCTTCACCTGCCATGAGCACATGGTGAAAATGTTCAAATCGCTACGGGTCGATACCCGCACCCTGCCCGACAATTCGGCCGCGGTGCAGCTAACGGTGACGCCGGAGCCGGAAAAAGTCGAGAAACCAAAGCGAACTCGCAAGAAGGCCAAACCGAAGAAGCAGCCGGAGCCGGTCGAGGAGCCGATCGAAATCGAAGAACCGGTGGCCGCCGACGAAGAACTGGAACTGGAGCCGCTGCCCGCCGAGCCGCCGGTCGAGGCCCCAGTGGAGGAGCCGGTCGTCGTGGTGGAAGAAGAGCCGGTCGACTTGACCGCGGCCGTAGAATATGACGAGGCCGACTGGGAGGAAGTCGACGAGGAAGAATGGGAAGAAGAGGAGCTGGAAGAAGACGACTCCGTCCCGGCAGAAGAGCTGGCCGCAGAAGAAGACACCGCGGAAGACGCCGAGGAATATGACGAAGAAGAATACGAAGTCGAAGAGGACGAATATGAAGATGATGAATACGAAGACGAAGAAGAGGTAGACGACGAGCAGGACGAGGAAGAAGAGCTGGAGGCGGCGGAGTACGACGAGGAAGAGGACGCCGAGTACGACGAGGGGGAAGAACTCGAGTACGAGGAGGATGAATATGAAGAAGCCGAATTGGAAGAGGACGACGCGACCGAGGGCGAGGATGACGAGGACGCCGAGTCTGAGGAATACGAAACGGACGAGCTGGAAGAGGACGAATACGAGGAGTACGAAGAGGACGAGTATGAAGACGACGAGGACGACCGCGACGCCGAAGCGGCGTAGCGGGCGGTAAGCGAACTCTGACTCTCGACCTCTCGCGCATGCTCCCGCTTCGCCATTCTGGGTCGTCACGACTTTCAAGCGTCGACGCTCTGAGGATATCGGAGAACGGTTCCTTCGCGGTGGACAATCGATCTTCTTTGCCCTTTCGTTTGTTCATCGACTAGAATCGGTTACGGCTGGCGGGAGCCACATCGGCTCTCGATCTGACTCTTCATCGAGGGCTATCGTTCGTGGGCAAAACTCTACATTTCTATATTCTCGTACTACTGCTGGCTCTGACTTGGGGTAGCGCCGCGTCTTGTGCTCCGCCTGATGGCGACACCGACAGGCCTCCTGGCCGCACGCCCCAAGAACTCGTGCGGGAGCTGCGTGTTCGCTACCTTCTGCGGCTATCTCATGCGCCTTTCTCCTGGCGACCAGAGCGAATCGAATCGCTCGAAGAGAAGATTCGTGGCAAAGGGCCATCCGCTGTGCCATCCTTGATCGATGCACTAAGGCATCAGCGTCCTCAATACCGCTCTTATCGCGCCTCCGTACTTAAGTTACTTGGAGAGATCGGCGGGACCGCTGTCGTTGATCCACTCATTTCGGAACTCCGATCCGCCCAAAATGGGTTCGTTCAAGCCTCGGAATCACTTGTCCAAGTCGGCGAGCCGGCGGTCGAACCGCTCCTAGTTCTGTTGCGAGATGAGAATCCGGCCGTCGCATCACAAGCCGCCACAGCGCTCGGTGCGATCGGAGATGTTCGAGCCGTCGAGCCGCTCCTCGATTCGTTGTCTCGTGAACAGCTGTGGGCGATAGCTCCTCTTGGCGAGTTGGGCGATAAGCGGGCCGTCGAGCCGCTCTACAAACGTTTTCAAGACGAAAAACGGTCCGCCCATCATCGGTTTCTCATTGCCCGTCCCCTGGCAAAGCTTGGCGATTCGCGTGTCTTCGATTTTCTAGTCGAACACCTCCAGGCAGCCACCAATCGCCAAGGGGAGATCATCCCTTCTGACCCTCTCAATCATGAACTGATTGTGTTCAGCTTGGGAGACCTTAGAGATGCTCGAGCAGCGGCTCCCTTGGTCGACGCCTTGCGTGCCCATAATGTCCGCCCCGAGTTTGGCGAGCCGAATGGCGGTGGGGGAGGCGGCGGTGGTGGAGGGACTTTGGGCCCTGACTTGTTTCCGCAGTTCGTCGCCGAGGCCTTCGGAAAAATTTTCCAAGAGTCGATCGCACCAATCGTCCCCTACCTGGGCGATGATAACGCGCTCGTCCGTGCGGCCATCGCTCAGGCTCTCGGCGCCAGCCAGGACAACGGGGCGGCCGACCATCTGGTCAGGTTGCTCTCCGATAGCAATAGCCGTGTCAAACAGAATGCCTTTCGAGCGTTGTGCAAATCCGGGCGAGCCTTAGAGCCGGTCATTCAATCCCTCAACGATCCCGATGTCTGCCAGAGCATGTCCGCTGGAAGACGGTTATCATCTTATGGCAAATCGGCAGTGGAGCCACTCCTTCGCGCTCTAGAGAAAGCGGAGCCTATCGCCGCCGATCGCATAACTAAGGCGCTCGGCGAGTTGCGCGACCCCAGGGCGATCGTGCCCTTGGTCGAGCATATTCGCAACACCGAGAGTAATTGGACCTCGCACGGCAACGCCATCGAGGCGATTGGCGAAATTGGCGATCCCGTCGGCATCGAGCCTTTGCTTGAAGTCCTCAAGGATGAAAGCGCCCGGGAAGAATTACGGCGATGGACACGAATGAACGTAGCCGAAGCCTTGGGAACCATCGCCGACCCTCGCGGGACTGATTCACTCATCACCTTAACGAGGGATGAGAACCGTTACGTTCGCAGCACTGCAGCCGTCGGTTTAGGCAATATTGGAGACAAGAAGTCGAGTTCCGCGTTACACCCCCTGCTGAACGACGATGATCGCCAGGTCCGTGAGCAAGCGGTTCTTGCCCTAGGAAAAATCGGCGATTTCCGATCCGTTCGTCCTCTATTGGAGGTTGCCTCCTCGCGATTACCAGGAGAGCAGTGGGAAGCACTGACAGCCATTCGTCGCATTGGTGACTCGGCATTTCATCCGTTGCTAGAAGCACTCCAGAGTGAGCGCCCACCCATTCGAGTCAATGCCGCTCTCGCGCTCGCGCTGTTCAGAGATCGAGGCGCCGTTGATCCCCTCTTGTCGACCCTACAGGATGAAGAAGCATCGGTCCGAGTCGCTGCCGCCCGAGCGCTGGGTGAAATCGGAGATCCGAAACCGATTCCCGCGCTGATCTCGATGTTCGCCAGCCCAAGACACGCCGGCAGCGGCGCGGCGACCGCGGCTCTCTGGCAGATCGGCTCCCCGGCCGTCGAGCCGCTTTTGGCGAAGCTTGACGACGAACAAGAGACGGTTCGAGCAGCGGCCGTTCGAGCGCTCGTCGGCATTGAAGATCCCCGCGGCCTTGAGGCGGTCACCCAACTCCTGAAACGGGAAACCAGCCCGTCGGTTCGGTGGACGATAAATTATGCTCTCTATCGGAACGAGAACGGCCCCCCGTCGAAGCAAGAGTAAGGGCGTCCACTTGGCGGCCGCGAGAGAAGAAAGGAAACGTGCAAGTAGACATGTTCCTAACACGATACATCTACGCATCCGGCGAGATACCGTGCTCTTTGGAAAATCGGCGATCAAAGTCGTCGAAATCTTCAACGACGCCCGCCTGCCAGGCGTCGATGCCTTCCTGCACAGCCTGACGCTCCTGGTCCATCCAGTCGAGTGCGTCTAACGCCTTCTCAATGACCTCTTCCTCGGTCGCGTATTGAGGCAAGGCGACACGCGCCTGCAAACGCTCGACGAGTTCTTGTCGGATTTCGAGTCCCATATCAATCTCCTTATCCTAGATCTTTCCACGGCTAGCCGGAAAGGGTCAAAACCTTTCTCGCTCATCGTCGCCATCGCGGCCGCGCTGTAGATTGTCTTGGACAACCCCATAGCTCACCTGATACCAGCCGCCTAACTCTCGTACTCGACGACCCGAGCCATGCCTGAGGCAAGGTGATACAAATTGTGACAATGAAAAAACCACCTGCCTGGATTGTCGGCCAGAAACTCGAACTCGATTTCTTGCTTCGGTCCGATGGCGAGTGTGTCTTTGATCGGCGCGTGCGTCGCCTCCCGATCGCCCGGCTTGGGCAATAGCCGAAAGAAATGACCGTGCAAATGCATCGGATGATACATCATGGTCTTGTTTGTCAGACGGACGCGCACCCGCTGGCCATAGCGGACTTTCAAAGGCTCGGCCTTTCCGTCCGGGCTATAGACCTCAGGATAGTACTCACCGTTCATTGACCAGAGATACTTCTTCATCATCCCGCCAAGTTCGACATCGATTTGGTTGACGGGACCGTCAATCGTGGTGGGATAGGGCGCTTTCAGAGAGGCGTAATCGGCCAGTCCGCCACTTCGCCCGTCAAACTTGGGTCGCGACAACTGCGCTTGCGCACGCGCGTCGGCGGTATGGACGACCCCGACAACCTGATCCTTCGTGCCGAGCGCCGCGGCGTGCAGCGTGAAACTCCCTGACTCCTGCACCGTTACCAACACGTCGTAACGCTCGGCAGTGGCCAGGACCAAGTTGGAAATCTCGCTTGGCTCAACCGGTTGACCATCGGCCGCGATCAGTTGCATCTTGTGCCCGTCCAGCATGACGCGAAAGAAACTGGCGGTCGATCCGTTGATCATACGAAATCGAATGCGATCGCCTCGGCGAACTTTCAGCGTCCAGGGGTCTCGATTCGAACGTCCATTGAGAAGATAGCCGGGATAATTCACATCGACTTCGAATTTGCGATCGGCGGGAAAAGGATAGCCACCTTGCTTGGGCGGTTGCACCGCCGAGGTCGGGGTCTGCTGACCGCGAATCTGGGGAACGATGCCTGCTGGTGCCTGATTGAGAAAGTCCTGCAGAAAGACAACAACATCGTGATCGTAAGCATGCGGCTCATTGCGAGACTCGATAATCAACGGTCCCGAGAGTCCCGTCTGCTCCTGAAATCCGACATGCGAGTGATACCAATAGGTACCCGATTGACGCAGCGGGTACTCGTAGATCACGGAGCGACCGGGTGCGATGGGCATTTGGGTCACCCCTGGCACGCCGTCCATATAATTGGGGACGATCATGCCATGCCAATGGATGGTGGTCGGCACGTTCAATTGATTGTTTGCCAGGACGCGAAGGTGATCCCCTTCCCGATAGCGAAGCTCCGGACCGGGATAGGTTCCGTTGACTAGGGTGGCCGGCGTCGGCGTGCCGAGCGGAGCGACGGTCGCCGCGTTGATGTTGAAGGTGTGATCCGGTTTCGCCTGGAATGGAGGTGCCGTCTGGCCGCCCTCTTGAGATGTCGGCTCAGCACGGAGTACGGCAGGAACGGCGAGCGCTAGTGGTACACTGGCGCCGAGCAACTGTCGTCGGGAAATAGCAGAAACAGGCGGTCTCCAAGTCATCGAAATCTCCTGCGGGGCGTTTTCACTTCCACGGTAGCGTGCCTGGCGTCGGCAAAGAAAGCGGCAGCAAGGGGACCTAAGTTGGCGAATCGATCAATTCGTCGCCGGAGGTCCTTCATGCTGGCGTTTGTCTAAGGAAACACAAACAATACCGGGAGGTGAACAACGCCCTCGCCTTAGTCGTGAAATGGCGGATCGGTTGACGAACTCACACCGCTATTCTGCCAGAAGCCACGGAACGATGCGATCAAAAATCGATACCAACGAGAAGATATCCCAGCAAGCTGTCGTTGAGCGGCGCTGGATTACCGCCGCCGGGCGTGTCGATCGAACTCGGTCGGTTGCCTCTCCTTCTTTCAGTGGACGATTCCAGGATATTGACATTTGAACAGTATCTGCTATAGTGTGCGGCGGCTGGGGTGTCATGCTCCAGTGGTCGCGTGATACGGCGGAGTGGCAGTCGGAAGATCGCCCCACGACCGCGGAAGTGATGGGGAAGTGACTTCGTCGCAGAAACGTGCCGCGGTCAGGAGACCACCGCACGACATTAACCGTTACACGGCAACTTCTGAGCGCGGGGCTAAAACGCAGGTTCCTTTTCGCTTCCTCTCCACGCGGGCGTTCTTTGACAATTAGAACAGCAACGTGAGCGACCGGGAACGTGAGCGACCGGGAGCGACTGTCTTGATGGTCAAGTGATTTGCGATTGGAATTTCCAAGATTTCTGGTCACGCAGCATGGCGTTGAGCAAGCAGAGAAGTTTTCTCATGCAGGCGACGAGTGCCAGTTTTTT
>Ga0180437_10004869_pt1 | contig 18763 bp, 33 predicted proteins | sample SS_ome_4_FD_132410 | JGI IMG/M metagenome (GOLD analysis project Ga0180437, IMG submission 132410) | Hypersaline lake sediment archaeal communities from the Salton Sea, California, USA - SS_3_D_1 metaG | ecosystem: Environmental > Aquatic > Non-marine Saline and Alkaline > Hypersaline >... | reverse complement strand
TATAATATATTATATATAAATGTTTAATATAAATCCATCAACATACTATTTATGGGCATCAATTGGTAGTATAGCATATGGGACTTATGCTGCTTTAAGATATTATTCATTATCGGGGGTTGATTTAATTTCTGAAAAGGAAGCAAAAAATAAAATTAAATCAGGTGAAATAAAATATATAATTGATGTGCGAACAAAATTAGAATGGGATACAGGTCATTATAAAGGTGCGAAGCATATTCCGATTCAACAAATTAATGAAAAAACAACAAAGAATTTAAAAAAAAATGGTTAAGGTTAGATCGGTGTAATTGGTTCTAATTTATATATACTGTTTTGTCCTCGTGTTGGGATATATTCTAAGTGGTGGCCGATGGCCTTTAGGATTCGTTCAACTGAACTGAAGCCACAAGCGCCGTTTATTGATGGGATCGTGTGTCTTTCAGTGGGTATTTTACTTGAAGCCTTGTAGAAACTCTGATAACGTTCAAGTCCTAAGCTTTTTCCGGCTTTTTCCCTTTCTGCTACGGTTTCCCCATCGATAACTTCTTTTCCAGGGTCATAGTTTGGATCATGGAAAGTTAAGCCGTAAAACTCGGTTTCAAGTTTAAGAAGTTCATCCTTGAATCGCCTCGCTATGAAGTTTCCTAAAACGGTTCCCTTCATATCGTAGCCGCCACCGTTGCATCTAGCGGTTTTTACTCCGTCAACGTATAGAGTCATAACATTATATCCGTATGTGTCTCTCGCTCGGCTTATGGTCCATTTAAATTCTAGTACGTTCATATTATCACCTTAAAGCCATATTTGTCTTCTAACCACTCAGTGACGTGAGATAACCCCTTTTTCTTGTCAGGAAAAACTAGCGGCTCTTTAACATCATGATGAACCTTTACAAGTCCACCATAACAAGGATCAGGTTTTCCCTTTATCTTTTCACGGGCCGAATAGCCGTAAACTTGTATTGTGTAGCCGTCTAGAACGTGGTGATAACCTACCTCAAAAACTGCGCTTGTTGCATAAGGAAACTGATGCACAAGTTCATGCGGTAAATCTACGCGATTAGATACTAGGCGTTTAACATCGGCTTTTTCCCAGGCTCGGTTTTCTAGTGTTAAAACCGTTTTTTCATTCATCCGTTACACCTAGAAGGTAAACCAGTTAAAACCTATTTAAGACTTTCGTTTATATAGGACTGTTTGCGTCAAAAGGTTATATATAAAAAAGGGGTTAATAAAATGGGTTAGTTAAAGGGTTTCTCATGTATAATTGTGTTATGTGATTTGAGGGTTTAGGTTTAGCAAATAACATTGTTTTAAGACCGCATTGGTTACACTCAGCTTTACCGGATTCGTGATCTATTCTCAGTGTATCGTTTTTACAAACAGGGCATTTAGCGTATTCTATCAACTTATCCACCGTTAACACGGCCTAGACCATGAGCGCATAAACTTTAAAGTCTCAGCGTCGGGTTTACCATGTTTAAACCTTATACCTCTAACTTGGTAATACTGTAAACTGCTTAACCATTTAGATCGTACAACCTGGAACCCACGGCTTTTAAGGCCTTTCTTTATCTCTTTAACCTCTTCCGGGTTATGTAGATCGTCGTATGGTTCAAAGTTTTTTATAAACTCTGTTGTGTAGGCGTTCATTTTCCTTATTCACCTATGACTGTTTATCTGCTATAACTATATAAAACTTACGATAAAAGAGTTTAACGGATAAGCGTTATAGGCTCAACGGCCTTAACCTTAACATCATCTTTATACGCATAACCGTAAACTAGATAAAAAACCACGGCATCACCTAAATATCGATCAACAACGCTTTTTATCGATCCATCAATAAACCTGGACCGTTTAACGGCTTCAAGGTGATCCGTGGTTATCATATCTAAAACCCTGAACCTAAGCTGTTTCTTTATCAACTGTTGAAACATGAGGGATTCATCTTTAAGAATAAAATGCTTATCACCTTTAGAGTTTATAGAGTAGTCTTCAACTGAACCATGAAGGGTTTTAAATTGAACCTTCATTTTTTCTCAATTCCTTTAACTGATCTAAGAGTTTAAGCTGTCTCTGATAAGCGTTATTCTTCTTATCCCCGTCTTTACACCACTGAACATAGATATCAGCGGCCCTTATCTCAGTTAACAGCCTTTCCTCTTCAGCACTGGGGTTAACCTGTTTATCCTCTAAATCCATATCTAAGAGAAAATCAACATCTAAACCGTAGACTTTCACGTTTTACACCTATCCTAGTTTACAACAAAGAAATATTTAACAATATCGGTTTATTTACACCGTAAATCTTATATAGTTTATGCGTTCTCAGATACTTGATTAAAAATGAGTGAAGAAGTCTTAACGATATTCCGAAAATACAAAAACAAATCGCCCCCGTGGTATGGTGATATAGTCGCGTTATTCCCAGAACTACCAGGATCACAGGGATATTGTCTATGTTATCAACACGTAGGACAGCACGGAGATGCGTCTTATCCCTATGTAATTAGCATAACCAAACCAGCGACTCCAGAAGAATACAACGATCTAAAAACAGAGCTTGAATCAATCGGCTATGTCTTGAAGATAAAGCAGAAATGGATAAGACCCCAAAGATAGCCCCCCCCCCATAACAGGCCACCCCTAATTTTTGGACACCCTCTTTATTTTTCCAGAATTCTATCTTAGTTTACGATAAACAATAACTCCGCGTCTAATCTTTTTTCCTGGATTCAGTCACGGTTTATAAAATCTTGTTCATTTACTGGTCAAGGGTGCTTTAACCCTAGTATGTGTTAGAAAAACCTGATAAAAACCAATAATTACCATACATCATAGTATATACCATGATAACCCAATAAGCACTAAACGCTTATAAGCGTATTGGCCGAGTCTATAACGGATAAAAATGGAAAACCAAAAAGAGAAAACAGTTTATGTCACAACAATACAGGAAAACCCAAATCCAACACCAACAAAAATAATATGCACTATAACCATAGACCCTGAATATTGGGCCTACACAAAATATCTAGACGTTCACGATATATCTTATAGCCTTCAGAAAAAAGCTTCAAGCATAAGAGAACAGCTTTTAATGATAGTCAAGGAAGACGGATATCAGGTTGATCCCTTATGGGTAACTACTAATACCGAACTTATAGAAAAACCCAAAGAGGAATTAAGAAAATGACTCGCTGCCGTGACTGTTACTATTTCGACGGATGGATCGACGATCTACACTGTGAATGCTCTAAATACCCTTTCCTAAACATTGAAGAATCATCCGACGCTGAAAACTGCCGACACTATACGGATATGGTGAGTGAATAAATGAAGCAGCTTAAATCTATGGGCTCATGGTTCGCTTATCGGATAAGAGAAAACGCCAAAGTCTACCTTGAAGACGGAACCATGGTAAAACGGAATATATACAGCCACTATGTAAGTAACAGTAACCCTGTTTACTGCCGACATAACAACCAAACTTGTTTCCTAAGATGCGAGAATTACCAAACAGATAACGAAATATTCTATATAACCTTGAGAGGCAGAAAACATTGATCGTAAAACTCATGGCTTTAATTCTACTTTCCTTTATTCTCTCATGGATTCAGTACGAACATAAGGCTTTAAGGAGAAAACACTAAAATGAAATGCAATAAATGCATATACGTCTTCAACAAACACCGGTGCTATGAATGCCCCTATTACCCTAAAGACATAGTTAGACCCAAAAACCCGATAAGACGATCACCCATAGACGGTTTAACAATCGTAGCTATACCTATAGACTCATAACCCACAATCTTTTTATTAAACTATTCTCAGCCTAAACACCATGTCAAGCAGATACACTCAACAAATAGACGTACTCGATATGTTAATCGAGATAATCAGGGAACATGAACACAGATTAGACGCCCTGGTAACAAGGCTTGAAAACCTATAAACCCCCATTTTTATTAAACTTCTAACACCCATAACTTTCCATAAAACTTATATACTTGTTATGTTTCTATAAATACGGTAAGAAATGAAGAAAACAAAACCACGAAAAATAACCTTCAAAATACCAGGCGATAAACCTAACCCTGAGACCCAGAAATGGATAAACCACTACACACAAAAAGGCGTAAAGGTTGAAGTACAACCCAACACCTACACCGGAAACAGAAACATGATCGATAACATCTTAAGGTGTGCTAAACATGGTTAGAACCATAACAACCCTGGAAACAGAAAACGAGAGACTAGCCGCCCTAATCGCTAAGAAGAAACAGGAAATAAATAAAGCAGAAAACAAGATAAGGACAAATCGTGAACTAATCCACAAGAAAACAAGAATCGAAAAAATAAAGGAGATAAACAGAAAATGAAGAAGCTTCAAGCAATATTAAACGACGAGGGAACAATAAACATCATAGAGAAAACCAATACAGGACTAACATGCCTTAAACGAGTAAAAAACAACAAACAACTAGAAAAATATCTAAAAACAATAAACTACCTCTACATCATAAAAGACTTTTAAACACCCCAACAACCCTATAACCACCCACCCCTTTTATTAAAACACCAAACACCAAAAAGGTTAACCGTCTTTTCTCTGTCTCTGTGCTGTGCTAGATTCTTGTTTACGGTAAATGTTTACCAGTACAGGGTAAAGACGTTATGGCTAGTCTATACGTCTATGCTGAATCGATGCACCTATATATGAGGCTATAATCTAACGTAGACTTGTAACTATGGCCATGAATTAACCCTAGTTATTGCTTTAAGCTGTTAACAGCGCGTCAACAATGTTTGAGGCTTAATAATAAAGAACCTTCAACATTATAGACACCACTCACACCCATATACCCCCAGGTGCAAATATTACGAGGGCGGTAAGGGTAATTTACCCCCATTAGCCTGTTTTTGTCTGTTGTGTGTTTTGGGGGTTGTCTTTGTATGGTGTATTGGGTGTGTTTTGTGTGGGTTGGTTTTTGGGGGTTTTTGGTTTATGGTGTGTTTGGTGTTTGTTGGTTGTATTTGCTGTGTTTTTGTTTGAGGGTTGTCCAGAATTTTTGTGCTAGTGTGGGTGGGAGGGTTTCGTTGATGGTTTCTGTTAGTATTTGGGTGTCTTTTGCTTGTTTTTCTGGGTTTATGTTTGCTGTTAGTGTTAGTGTTTTGGTTTGGAATAGTGTTGGGTAGAGTTTGTCTTGGGTGTGTCTTATCATTTTTCCTAGTTCGGTTGCTGCTGTTTTTCTTAGTGTGGGGTTGGTTGATTGTTTGAATTCTTGGAGTAGGTTTAGTAGTTGGGTTTCCATTTCTGTTACTTCTAGTATCATTAGTTGTTTGAGTTGGTTGTGTTGCATGGCTGCGTATAGTGCTTGTCGGGTTTTTCCTATTTCTTCTGATATTTGGGTATAGGTTTTTCCTTGTGTGAGTCCGTCTATGATTTGTTTTGCTAGTACGCGTTGTTTGATTGTGGTTTCGTCTGTTGTCATCTGGTGTTGTTTGGGTGTCGCTGCTTATATGGGTTTACGTTTTTTGTCGTTTCAAGTGTTTCTAGTTTGTGATGTGTTTTTGTTGTGATAGACTTTTATCTCCTCGGGTTTATATAGGGGTGATGGCGTCGGTGAGTCTCACGCTGGATGATGCTTTTGGTGCTCGGATTAGTTTGAAGAGATTCAGTGAGTATTGTTTTGGGTTTGAGAATAAGTGGTTTCATGAGCGGTGGTATGACACTATTCAGGATCGGGATGTTAAGTCTGGGTTGATCATTGCGCCTCGTAACAGCGCGAAAAGTACGTGTTGGGGTAAGGTGTCCCTTATATGGTTGCTTGGGAATAACCCCGATCTTCGTGTCCTTCTTCTGGGGCGTACTAGCGCGTTAGCTAAGACTGATATGCGGTTTATCCGGCTTAACATAGAGAGTAATGATAAAGTGAAGGAGGTGTTTCCCTATCGTAAGATTAACGGCGTGGTGACGGGTTTGAAGCCGAGCAGTCCGTGGGGGGAGGATTGGTTGACTGTGGAGAATAACCGTCTTGATGGGATGCCGAGTATCTACGCGGTGGGGTTGGAGGGCAGCATCTCGGGGTTTAGGGCTGATATCATTATAGTGGATGACCTCATTGACCAGAATAACGTGATGACGGAGGGACAACGTGAAAAGGTGAATACTTTTTGGGATTCAGTGGTTGTGCCTACTCTAAACCCTGGGGGGAGAATCTTCTCGGTAGGAACTCGCTATCATGCGAAGGATTTCTATTCAAGGCTTCTTAATGACGCTATGTATAAGGATCATACCTTTATGTTTCCTGCTTTGAAGCTTGATGAGAACGGCGAAATTGTATTAACTCCAAAACTGGGTGATGATATGGTTCCTCTGGTTGATGAGGATGGTGTCACGTTGATGGAGCCTATCAGTTATTGGCCTGAGCGGTGGCCCGCCGAGGATCTTCTTAAGATAAAGGAGCGTATGGGCAGCCTCGCCTTTAACAGCCAATACCAGTGTGATCCTTCGGGTTACGCGGGGCAGCTTTTCGATCCAGATGATCTTCACTACTATGACCCGACGAGGGACTTGGCGACCATCTGGGGCAACCTCGACTTCGTGATGAGTGTTGATCCTAACATCACGGAAGACCCAGAATCGGACAACACTGCTATCGTGACTGGCGCGGTTGACCGGAAACATGGGACGCTCTACATACTTGATATGTACGCGAATCCGCTTGGCTTCGTGAATCAAGTGAAGATGCTTAAACAGTATGGCTCTAAGATACAAGTATCCGTCGGGGATAAGAAGTTTGAGACTGAGATACGAATAAGCAAGATCGGTGTAGAATCCGTTGCGTATCAGCGGAGTCTTCAGCAGAGCGGTTATCTCCTTGGGTTGCCAGTGGTTGAGGTGAAGCAGGGAAACCGAAACAAGGAAATACGTATACTTGGAATACAACCACACATAGAAAACGGGCGAATACTGTTCCCAAACCCAGATAAAGTTCGGCTGCCGTGGTGGGAGGGATTCTACACGGAATACTGCTCCTTCCCGAAGGGACGACGCGACGATAGACTTGACGCGTTGGAGATACTGGTGTCCATGGTGAGCGGCAGCTTCGGTGTGTCAGGTATCCCATGGGGACCAACGGACGATTCACCCCGGAGATTGATGAGAAGCATGTTTCGAGGGAGACCTGCGAGATGAAAAAAGAGGAAGTAAGGAAGATTCGGCAACAACTACGTATCTACTATGACAGGTTGAAGACTCGGGCGGAGGAATTAGAGGAGGAACACCCTGTATATAGGGCGGTTTTTGACCCTATTAACCTGTTTTTTGGGTTATCCCCCTACTATTACGTCTTTGACTCGTATAAGTTGAGGGCGCCACACGCCATCAGGAACGCGTTGAAAAACTGTGAAATCGATTTAAAACAGTGGAGCGTTCTAGAGGGAAACGATAAACGTTTAAACCCCGATATACATATTGAAGAAATAGAGGAGACTGAGTAGATGCCATGCCCATACATACATAAAATATGCAAAGATAGAAGCGCTGACTGTGACAAATACGTGTGCCGAGCCTTCTTTCCCCTACGACAACCCATCATAAAAGCGGATACAATGCCGCTATGCATGAGCGAGGACTATGAGGAAGAATGCCCTCAATACGCCGCAGGAACAGAGTTTAAAGCAGAAAGACGCCGAAAATACCTTGAAGATCACTGTCCATTCGCCAGCAACACAGTTTGTGGGCACCCCGAGGAGTGGTGGTGTAAAGGCGGGTATGTTCCCCATAAACTGTATCCCGAATATCTAGAGGAAACTAGGTGGCAACGCACTGTAAGGCAGGTGTTAACTTTTCTGCGGCTTCGTCAACCAGCGGAAACGTTTAACGGTAAATTAGTGATGTTCACAACGAAGCAACTGGAGGAAGCCTGCTGGACGGGCGATAAGGAGATATACGGTAAGTGCCCCGCATATATCGACGGTATGAAGTTTCGTGAGGAATACAAGAGAATAAAAGCAAAGAAATAGTAAATATAGTGTAGGCGACAAGTTTGAGCGAGAAAAAACAGAAAAATGTGTCAAATACCGAGTTAAACAGCACTTTAAATGAGTTAGTTTCAACCTTAAAACAAGACACATTGAGTAAAAAAACCTCTGGAATACCTGGAATGGACGCAAAAACACGTCTAACGGCACCCAAAATGGACTCAGAAACGCTTTCAGGGGCAGATAGTTACACAGAGAGAACCAGTTTCAAGGCATTCCACACAAGCGGAAGATACTTCGGAACACATGAAGCGTTCGGAGGAACCATATCCGACAGAGACAGACTCTTCTACAGCACAAGAGAACCCGTCGGTGTCTGGTGGGTGAAAGGCATCGCCTATGACATATGGGACAACGGCTTCAGAGTTCTCGATAAAAAGAAGATGGACGACGAGACGCTGAACGACAAAGTTCAAGATGTTCTCCGAGACCTAGAAACCAAAAGTAGGCTCCCACAAGAAACAGTGTACGAGAGACGGTACGGCACCTCCATCTTACTCCTCTCATACACGGGGTTTGGGGATGAAACTGACTGGAAAACCCCTCTTTTTACGTTAAATGTGGATGGAAAACCCCCAAAAACGCTGAAAAACAGCCAAAAACTGCTCCAAATCACCCCCTACCCGTGGACGGAGGTGACTGTAAGTGAACTGGATGAGAACTCAGGTAGCCTACGGTTCGGTTTACCCATGTTCTACAAGATCAACACGGGCGCCGGTGTCGGCGACAGCACCAACCCCTCGGGGCAAGAATCAGAACAAACCATAAATGTCCATTGGACTCGGGTGATACACGACGCGCCCCGCCTAGATGAACATGCTTACGAGGGGGTGGCTGCGATAGACTGCATATTTGACGACTTGGTTGGTGGACGGAATGCACGGTGGGCGGCATACCAAGACTATTATCGACACGGCGGAGGATTCCCAGTTATAAAGACTAACGCCACTGCGGAACAGAACAAGGACTGGGTGGAGTCTGGTGGACTAGATGATTATATGCATAGATTCGGTTATTTCCTGTGTCACGTTGACGAGGACTTCAAATTCGTCGGTGCGGAAGGCAAAACCCTTAACCCAAACACCTATTTTGACATGTATTTCACCTTCATAGCAGCCGCAACTGGGGTAGCCAAGGACACTATCAAAGGAGTCAGCGCGGGCAGAGTCACCGGCAGCGAAGTCAACGAGCGTCAATATTACAAGTCAATCAGTCTCCAACAGAACCAGAAGATACCGTTCCTGCGAGAACTCATCGATAGGATCATCCAGACGGGGCAAGTGGAGTTCGACGGGGAATACGTGATAGAGTGGGTTGACCCGTTCGAGGTGAACCCGCAGGACAAGGCAGCCATAGAGTTCATGAAAGAGAAGACTAACGCGCTGAAGACCTATATGACTGTGAATGAGCGTCGCGCATTAGAGAACCTTCCCCCGCTAGACGGTCCAGAGGGAGAGATGCTGATGCTGCAACCAGGGCAGAACCCATTCACATCTGGCCCAGAGAACCAGCAAAACCCAGTACCATCAGAGACAGAACCCGAGGAACCAGGTGAAAATGAGTCATCTCTTCTTGACACAACCATTGGAATGTGAGGAAATGGAGGTTTGCCCCCTCTGTCAATCCACAGAACATATAACAGACATCTACAGCGGTGAGGAGATATGCACGAACTGTGGATATGTCTTGAATGACCCGCCTCTTAACTCCGGCGGCGAATACGGTTTATATGTAGCGGCTGACTATGAGAGCAAACAACGGATAGGAATGGGAACCAACCTCGGCATATACGACAAAGGTTTATTCACCGTCATCCGTGGCAACTGGGATGCCAAAGGCAATCGACTAAACGGTGAAACCAAGACACATATAAAGAGATTGAAGCGACAGGACGACAGAAGTAAGACAAACGAAAACCATATGCGAAACCTCAGCGTCGCCATGACGCTGCTAAGCCGCATCTCCTCTAAACTACATCTCCCAGAATACGTGAAGGAGAATGCCGCCCACCTCTACCGTAAAGCATTATCCATTGATCTTATCAGGGGTCGCAGCATCGATGCCTTCGTTGCGGCGTGCGTCTACGCGTCATGTAGACTCCTAAAAATACCTAGAACCCTTAAACAGGTGTCAAAATCAGCTAAAAGAAGCCTTTCAGAGGTATCCTCCACGTACCGTCTTCTCCACGTAGAACTCAAACTACGCCCCCCCATCGACACGCCATTCAAATTCGTCCCAGAGATAGCGTCCAAGGTAGCCGTGAGCCCGCAGACAGAGTTTCTCGCATTAGACATCCTCAGCAAAGCCAATGAACGAGGCGCGTTAGTGGGAAAAGGTCCGCGTGGCCTCGCGGCGGGGGCGATCTATTTTGCCGCACAGGAAAGGGGGGAACGATTGGTTCAACGTGTTATTGCTGAAGCGGCGGGCACAACCGAAGTGACTCTCCGCAACCGGTATCGGGGATTGGTTGAGGCGTTATCTGACGATAAAGGTGAATGACTTTATTAATTGTTGTCTATAAACTATAATAGAGGAACATTTAAATGCCAGAGAATGAGGGCGACACACCATGTTTTATTCCGCGGACAGAGTTTAACCTATATCACGATAAAATGATAGAAAACATTGAGGCAAATAGGGGAATGATAGATAAATTGGCTATAATATTGCATGGAAATAGCAAGGATGGGCTCATAATGATGGTTCACAAGCTTATGTGGCGCAACCAATACATAGATAAAGGCGTTAGTTTACTGATCGGGGTGCTCTCATCCGTAATAACCGCGCTTTTGATTATGTGGCTGGGTGGATAAAATGAAAACAGTTTACTGGGCGGAAGACATAAAACTCGACGCAAAGCGAATCACTGAATATGAACACGATACCCATGGTCCAATAACCGTGTTCCACGACGTAGTCCTAGCGTCCGAGATGGTTCAACCCTATGAAGACGGAAAAGCCTTCAAAAGCCGCGACGAACTGGAAGCCTATACATGGACCATAGACGGCAGATGGGTGATCGTCGGCGGACACCCCATGGACGGCATCATCAGCGAACGCGACCAAGTTTCAGGGCGAACCGTGAACCCGCGTTACGTGATAGACCTTCTGGACCCTAAAACAGGGCGTCCATGTAGAGCCGGAGTACGTTCCGACATAGAGATTTTCAACGATAAAGTACCCAAAAACACTCTAGAAGACATGAAAAACGGTAAAAAACAGGACGTAAGCATAGGTTTCTTCTACGGAAAAGACGACACCCCCGGCGTCGTAGAGGACGGCCCATTCAAGGGAGCCGAATATGACTACGTTCAGCGCAACATGTTCCACGATCACACTGCCGCCGCTATCGATAACGGCAGATGCCCAGCCCCCTATTGTGGACTTACCGCCGACGAGATAAACAAACAAGTGACTGGCGATCCGTTCGCGGGCTTCCCTGATTGGGATGCCTGTATCGCCCATATGACCAAACCGAAAGATGAAGGTGGCGAGGGTTACACCAAGGAGCAAGCTGAGGGTGTTTGTGGAATGCTTAAAGCGGAGCATGAAGGAGATATAGTGGAGGAAAACATCTTGACACAGTTTAAAGACAAAGTCAGAGAACTCCTAGAGGACGAATACGAGGCATTTAAAGGCGAATACCTCGCATCGAAGGAAGCCAAAGAGGGAGACTGGTGGAGAAAACTCGACTGGACGAAGCAGAACCACCTAGAAGTCTACAACATTCTCCCAGACGACACTAAAAACCTCATCACGGAGGCGGGTTTGTGCCCCACATGTGGCGACGAAACAGAAGGCGAACCGCCAAGCGAATGTGTGTGCCCCGAATGCGGACACGTCGTGAAGAACACTGAGGGCAAACACTGTCCAGACCTAGAGTGTCCTGAGTGTGGAGCGGCGATGAGGAAACGTGAACCAGGGTCAGGCGGAGGCAGAGGCGAAGGAGGTCCTGATGAGGACGAGAATCTGCCGTATGAGGACGGCGAGGCTCTTGACTATATTTTGACGCCGGTGGGCAAGAAACCCGTCGAGGAAAACGAGGAAGATGAGCTAGAGGCGGATCAATTAGATCCGTTCGAGGTGCTCCGCAGGGCAAACGAGATACTTGGTTAGGTTTCCCGCCCCTTTATTTCTCTCAATAGACTTAAACGTACCAATAACTCTGGAATTATCCACACTACTAGGCAGAACAGGAAGAAAGCAAGAAAAACATCTCTGAGTGGCATAACTTAATCATCTTGTTGCACCTTATATACCACATCCAGCGTGCTACGAATATCATTTAGAAATCTGCAAAGCAAAACCCATCTCGTAGTAAGCGGTTCAGGTGATTTTTCGTTAAGCCTCTTAACTTTAAGTTCATTAAAAAGTTCGCGCCCAATCCTACCCTCCTCCTCCTCATATTCTTCGAGATATTCTATAAGTTTTTTTCTAATTCTTTCAACCATTATTCTCCCTCCTCTGATTGTTTAGTAGAAACTATTACAGAGTTGTTGAATATCAAAAACGCCTCAGCAATAGAACCAATTAGTTTTTCATCATGGGGATGATAATATTTAACGAATCTCTTTATGTTTTCATAAAGTGTATCTAACGGGTTTCCTAAACTCATTTTGTCACCTTTTGGTATAAACAGTCATAACTCCTCATAATTTCCATATGTGAAGACATAAGTTGAGTCTAGTAAAGACTTCCAACACCTATGATTTATTATTTTTTCGGCACAAACTTCAAGTTCTTTTCTGTTTAGGGTCGGGTTTTCGCTTGGCTCTAGCCTTGACCCCCATTTTCCATATGTAGCTACACAACCTAACATTAAATCTTCAGATATCCTATTAGCAAGGAGAACAGCATAATTAACGAAGTTCAGGTTTTTCTTTAGAACATCATCATAGACGGCACTAAGTTCTATTACCTCTCCGACATCGCTATATCTAGCCCAATCCCAACGCGGTCTACTCATCTTTCTCTTCCTCCATAACCTTTGTGGGTGAACTATCATCCATTTCTGCTGTAAACATTTTGTAAAACTTCTCACAAAGCTTATAAAACTTATCTGCATCCTTCTTGGTTTCTAATTCTGTGAATCTAAGTTCCACCACCCATCCGAGTTTATTTTTTCCTTGGAGAACCTCGCATATCACAGTTGGGTATGAACTATCAGAACTCAATTACCCTGTCCCCCAATAGCTAAGTAGAGTTTCATTATCTCTCTAACATAACGTAGGTTCTCATCCTTGTTATGAATGTCTGTGATGTACCCCCAAACGATTTGTCTAAGTCTCTTAACCTGTTCCTCGGTTATCTGTAAGTATGCTAATTTACAGTCGTCCATTCTATCCCTCCTTTATCTTAGTTTCGGATAAACTATCAACTTTTTTCTGTAATTCTTCAAGAAGCCGCTTAATGTCTTTAAGTGTTTCTTCTTGTGTCGGAGTACCCCATAATTCTTTTCCGCAGTTGGGGCAATATTTTCCACCCCAATATACCCAATGTCCACAGTGGGGACAAGTATAATAGAGGTTTGTTCCAAAGTTATATTCGGGGTTTGTGTTTGGGTCAGGCCAATAAGGATAATGATAGTAGTGTTGTGCCGAATAATCTGTTGGGTGTTGAGGCCAATACATCACACTTCCTCCAAAATCTTAGTTTGCTCAGACCGGTCAAAAAGTTTGATAGTTTCATATAGTTCTTCTACGAGAACCTCATCTATATTTGGCAATCTTCCCATGAGTATGTCATGTATTTCTTCGGCAATTTCACGGGTTGGTTTGGAAGCGTTTTCTAAGGTATTAGCTATCTCTACTCGAAAAACCGCTCCTACTCTATTCATTTTCCTTTTCTCCTATGATACTTTGATTAGAAAAGTCATAGCTCGGCGCGGCGTTACTAATCCAATTTGCAAGCAACCTCATGAGTTTATCCGCCTCTAATAAAGTTAAATTATTAAATTCAATACCAGCCTTCCAAGTCCGTTTTTGGGGGATATATTCTTTGAAGACTGTTGGTTCAGTATTCTTACCACTCATTTTATGGCACTTCCTTGTAAACTATCATTCCTTTATCGCGTCGGCAACCTCATCAGGGGCGCCCGCGAACTTGCCAAGGTTAAACGGACTTCCACCAATTGCGGGTCGGAAGTTGACGTAGTAGAAGCCGTTCTCCTCTCGCACCATCAGGGTTTCTTCATACTCTTTCTCTGGCACTTTGGTTCACTGGATACATAGGAACTGTTTCAACTATTTAACGCTTACGGTGAAAACACGCCGATTCTCTATTTAGACGCTATATATGTTACTTACCTTTATATAGTGTAAGTGATTAACTATTGTGAGTGTGGACTCGACACCTTTGAAGTGTGAACCCTACACGAGTCATCGTGTCTAATATCATGTTCACATGGACTCACATGTGACGAATTTTAGTGAGAAACAAGAAAGAGGACATGAAAATGTCTGAAAAAGAAAAAATAAAAAAGGAAAAAACAGAGGAAACACAGGAGCAAGTAGAAGACTCAGTCACAGAGAACGTGGCGCTACTTAAGTCAAAGATAATCACGCTAGAGAAACTGGCTGAAGACCTGACAGACAAACTCGCTAAGATGACCAACAAGTATCTACAGGCAAAAGAGTTCGTTGACAACGACGCTAAAGCAGAGCTATTGGCAGACATCGGGCCAAGGTACTCTCTACCGAAGGAACTTTTGATATTGAAAACCAAGGATGAGTTGATGGCTATAAAGAAGATTCTAGACAAGGCAGAAGTACCTTCGTTCAAGGCGGGGACACCCCTCACGTATGAGAGGAAACCAACTGCGAGGCAGGAGCTAGACAACATGTTTGAAAAACACCAAGCAAAGCTAAGAGGAGACCGTTAAGATGACGCAATACCCAGTAAGATCAAACCACTCCATCCTCGTCGGAGGCTATGGCGCGGTAAGGTTCTTAGAGTTCGAGCAAGGCGCAGAAACCGGCGTCAACTTGATTCTACCCGGAGACTTAGTGCAGTTCACCAACGCACCAAACGACTGTACCGTAAAAGCTGGCGTAGTTGACAGTGCAGAAATCCTCGGTGTAGCCAATATACACCCAGTCGGAGCGGCCACGCCGCCACGCGGCGGAACCCGTACAGCGGCTTACCAAGAAGGCGACATGATAGAAATCATAAACGGCCCTATCGTTGTCATGCTTCGTATAGCGGCGGAGAACGAGATCCAGTGTGGCGAGTTCGTACAGCCAGCGGCTTCAGGCGAAGTAATGGAATATGTATGTGGCACCGACAACGACTGTCAACGCATCGCACAGGCACTAGAGACGATCACAGAGGACACAACTACCTTTCAGTGGGGACTATTCCAGTTGAGGATGGGATGATTTAGATGAAGAAATATCCATTCGCAGCAGACCAGGGACTCCTCACCGAGGAAGAGATGATATACATCGAAACCAAGGTGCTAGAAACCTTCCGCGACGTACTTGTAGCACGTAAAATCTTCCCAGTCCGCAACATAGGGCAGGGCGGAGGCGCACAGGTATACAGACACTATGATGAGGAAGACCCCAGCGAAGCAGCCATCACCATGACCGGGAAAGCCCAAGTCGAGGATCACCCGGAGAAAACAGCCCACGACATCAACATACCCGTAATCCATAAAGAGTTCTTCCTGAACTGGAGAGACATCGCATCCAGCAGAAGAGTCGGACCTGGATTAATAGATGACTGCATCAGAACCGCAACCCGTATGGTCGCGGAAGCAGAGGACAGACTCCTCATCAGCGGAGAATGCCCAGCGTGGGCCGCACTAGGCTTAGAGGGATTATTCACCGCAACAGGCAGAACCAACAACGCATCCATAGGCAACTGGCCAGCAAACGCAGTCGCAGACATCAACGTAGCTAGGGCCGCTCTACAAGCCGCAGGCTTCGTAGGCATCGAACCCGTGCTTATAGGACCACCCGCGTTGGTAAAGTGTCTCGACGGACTTATCGCAAACACCGCTGACACCTACAGGACGGCGCTTCTAGATAACGGTCTAGTTTCCGCTATCTACGAGTCAAGCAGGGCGTTCGCCGACGACTGTGGCGTGGACAGCGTGGTTCTCGTGGTGCCCGGTGAAGGTAACTTCTGGGCAGTACAGGACTTGCCGCTTGAAGTGAACCTCTGGTACGACAAGACTAAGAACGTCTACGGCACCGTAAGAGAGACGATTGCGCCCGTCATAGGGCGTGCGGCCGCCATAGCAGAGATAAACACCGTAGTGTGTGCTCCATAGTCTTAATCCTAATATCCCCATTTTTTTGTTATCGTTTTTAACCGCCTAGACATATTATAGTGTAGAGTTAAATTGACTTACCTGTTAGATCATAAGCGAGAGGGCGGCGGTTTTGTTGAGGTTGGTGTAGCAGGCGAAAATCTCGGCGCGAAGAAACTTGTCTATCGAAACGTTTTAGGTGTCTGGCGGCTTGCTGACAGTGACGCCGCCGCAACGATGCCGGTTATTGGTATGACCATTGGGGCGATCCCGTCTGGTAGACGTGGAAACATTTTTCTTCAGGGCTTCATTGGGGACGCGAGTTGGGCGTGGATCATTGGGGATGAGGTTTACGCATCTCAGACGCCGGGGGAGTTGACGCAGACGCTTCCTAGTGGAGTGGTGTTTCAACAGGTTGCGATTGCATATGAGGGGGACTTGATTTATTTTAACCCGAGTCTCAGCGGTGCCGGGGGTGCTAGTTGTACATTGCTTGAGGGAAGCACCGCCTATGTGGGTTTTGATGAATGTAAACAATCCTACGTTAATTACTGGTACTGTGACGGGGTTGCGGACGACGTGCAGATAAATACCGCTCAAGCCTATGCTACTGCCCTCGGGGGAGGAAGCATTGAGTTTGAACGTGGTGTCTATACCCTTGCCGCCCCCATAGTTCCAACTGGAAACGACTTATGGTTCAAAGGACAGGGAACAGATACACTTATTGACGGGGATGGACTGGCAACTACAGAGCATTGTTTTCACATTACAGCGCGAACAGACATCAGAATCACGGACATGCAGATACAAACTCAAGGAGGAGGCACTAAGACGTGTCACTGTATATTCATAGAGGATGGTTCGGATGGGTTCCACATTGACAACGTAGAGATATCGGATTCAGATGATAATGGAATACACATAGAAGGAACCAGTACGGTTAATGGGCATATTCACACTTGTCACATAGAGGGCACTGATGGGCACGGAGTCTATGTCAACATGGATGGCGGTGAAACCATAGAGAGTCTCCATGTTTCAGATAACGAGATACAAAACACAGGTGGCTCAGGAATCTATTTTGATGCCTCTGGCGGAAACGATGCCTGCATCATCGATATGAACATCATAAGTTCTCCCACAGGGGTAGGGATCTATGTCAACGACTTCACGGGAGGACAGATAACTGGAAACATATCAAGAAACTCTGGAAGTCATGGCATACACGTCGTAGGATCGGATGAAGTAAATGTTGCTGATAACCGTTGTAACGGTAACGTTGGACACGGTATATTGTTTGAAAGCAGTTCAGATGAGGGTTTGATAGACGGAAACACGTGTAACGATAATGACAGCGGAGACTCAGCTACATATGATGGCATACATATAGCAACGGCTTGCACTCACAACACCGTGATCAATAACACCTGTCTACGAAACAACAGACACGGCATATACGTGATTGGTGCCAGCAATCAGATATCCGTTAACATATGCGGGGAAAATGGTGAGGACGGGATTGGTGTCAGTGGGGGAGATCCCCAAGTAAACGATAATAAAATATATGATAATAGTCAAAACTCCGCTGGAACAGATCATGGTATACATATATATGGATCAGGAGACAGAGCGATAGTAAAAGGAAACCATATAGACGGACACGGGGACAGTCAGCAACACGGCATCTACCTCGGTAACGGCGCGGTAAGCTGCTTAATACAGGGAAACCATTGTCAGGACGGTATGGGGAGCGGAATATATCTAGCTGCAAGCAACGATAACAACTCGATATTAGGAAACTTTCTCCTAGATAACGATGATTATGGGGTGGAGATAAACGCGGGAACATGTGACAGCAACCGCGTGAGAAACAACACGTTCGATGGAAACGTAACTGGGGCGGTCTCAGACTCAGGAACAGGCACAATATTCCACACAAAACAATACTACGTCGCAAGGGACGACGACAATGTAGGGATGATTCCAGGCAAATCCATTACCAACGGACAGACGGCGTATATCGCGGTACATGCACCCTATGGATTACAGCAACTCATGAAATTCAACATCTATGTCATCCCAAACGCCACACAAGCAGCGGCAGACTGGGATTTAGAGACAGACTACGGCGCAATAGGAGAAGCATCTGGAAACCACGGGGAAATAGAAAACGCTGCAACATATAACGTAACAGACAACGTGTGGTTTGAAATAGAGGCAATATCATTAGGAATGTTCGCGTCCATGGTGGAGGAGGACACGGGGGGAATAGGGTTAACCGTCAGCACCCAAGGTCACAACGTCACCGTCGTCATGGCTGAAATGTACTACGTATAAAAATAAAAACACTTTTAACTACCAACCGCTATTTAACAATGACAGAATTGCCTTGTGCAGGATGTAAAGAAAGAATGAATGACATAAAAGGAAACTTCCAGATGAAGTTCATCGGAAG
>Ga0180437_10004868_pt1 | contig 18768 bp, 24 predicted proteins | sample SS_ome_4_FD_132410 | JGI IMG/M metagenome (GOLD analysis project Ga0180437, IMG submission 132410) | Hypersaline lake sediment archaeal communities from the Salton Sea, California, USA - SS_3_D_1 metaG | ecosystem: Environmental > Aquatic > Non-marine Saline and Alkaline > Hypersaline >... | reverse complement strand
TAAAAGGTGATGCGGCGAGGCGTCGTGTTATTGATTTAAATGAGTTATCACGAGGGTACACCGTTTTTTTAAAGAGTTTGTTTGAACAGTATATGTGTTACAACATTCCTGGAGATAGAATTAAACCAATATATCTGAAAAAGATTGATAAACTCGTTGAACAATTTCTAAAAATTATGGAAAAAGCTGGAAAAGTACTTAGTAAAAACATTGTTAATGATAGAGAGATTGCCGCACTTTTTATTTACAATAAACTTAGAATTCAATTGTTTATGAAGAATGACTCTGATAATATCCTCAAATTGGCGACCGAGTGTAATACACAGATATTGAAGCAGCTGCATGATGGTAGAGAAGCTGAACCGAATAATGCAGTGGGACAAGGAGCAGGACAAGCAGGACCACCACTAATAAATAATAACAACATCCATGGTGGTGCCAAGAAGAAACCAACAACCAAAAAGAAACCAACAACCAAAAAGAAACCAGTAACTAAGAAGAAACCAACAACCAAGAAGAAAACAGCAACCAAGAAGAAAACAACAAAAACAACCAAGAAAAGATAAATCCTAATCAATAACAGCTATTATATTTACAAGAATCGAGTAAATATAATAAAAATAAGAGATTCACAGACTTATAATCTCATCCAGAGTGTCGATAGGTCTGTGAAGCCATGAGTTCTCATTGATGAACTCAGGGGGTGTGAAACACGAAGATATAACAATTTTTTTCTCAATTGTTTTTCTGAACGTGATTGGTTCAGATTTAGATATAATAAGTGGGTTCTCAAAGTTTTCCTCGTCAAGTTGGTAGATAATGTCCGATAAATACGGGATATTCTTCTTCTTAGAGAATATAAATAAAGATTTTAATAAATTTTTATTTATACTGTCTATCTCAAATACTAAGTCAACCAAAAAAGACCTCATTGTCTCTTCATCAACAGTATCTATACTAATACCCGACCATCTTTCCTTAAACATTGGTGATGTATATATAATATAATTATCAAATAGTGATTTCCTGTGCTTAGCTACAATTTTCGTCAATTTCATTATTATTATTATTATTTACAATATTTTTTTTTAAGCAGAAATAAATTTACTATAGAAGGTAACAACATCATAATTCAATGATAATCCGTTATAAATTAAACTATAAACATTCTTCTTCAATTTCTTTGATAGAATATACAGATAATTTACTAATAATTTATCATTAAAATATATTTTCTTGGTATTAAATAGCAACGAAATAATCAATAAAAAAATATAGTAAAGGGGAATTAGCTTCAATTTACATCTTTCATCTGTATTGAAGTGATTACTATTAACACTTTGCTCCCCACTCCCAATTGATTTTGTTAAATTATAATCGATAAGCATGAGTTTGTCATCATACATGACTAAGTTTTCCAAAGTGATATCCAAGTGGTACACTCTTAGATACTTCTCAATACTGAGTTCAGAATTAATTATTTCGAGTATCAAGTCGTATAAATTGTACTTTACAAGAATTTCCTTGGAAACTTTCTCATAAAAGGGGAGAATAGAGTAGTATGTGTCCTTACAAATTACAGTATCCTCAAACACCAATTCATTATACACGATACCAAGACTGAGAGGTTTAACAATTCCCTCTTCATTAATTTTGAACTTAATTATTTTAAAGAATAATTGAATCTCTCTATTTTCATTCTTTTCAGGTAGAATAGATTTTGATTCAATAAGTTTTGCAGAACCTGCAACAGAATTTTTATATATTTTTAAAATGTCTCCATTCTCTAATAAAAAAACCAGTCCCAATGAACCTTCCCCTATCTTCTCCTTGATCTTTAATTTTAAACTATCATGTTTAATATACTTGTCACTATTGGACATAAGTGTAAATAGATCAACAATACACATTAATTTATAATATATTTTTTATTTCGTTATCCATTGATTAAGCATTTTCATTTCCTGTTTTCTGCCTTCTCCTGAACATGGAGTCTCGGTCACTAATGGAATAAACATTTCATGACACATTTTCGCAAACAGTTTCAAACCATCACATCCAATCAAACCCTCTGTCAGATTCTCATGCCGATCCTTTCTCGATCCCAATGGACACTTACTATTGTTCAAATGAATCAAAGCAACATTCTCCCATCCAATGTGTTCATTGACCAGTTCATAAAACTCCTTAACAGACTTCTCATCCGACAGTTCATAACCAGCAGCGAATACATGACATGTATCTATACACACCTTCACTCTCTTCCTTGTTTCCGCATCTATCGACCAGAAGAATTTACCGAACTCTTTAAGATCAACTAAACACTCTGTTCCTTGACCAGCTGCGGTTTCAAGAATGAAATCCGCTTTGCAACCCATCTTACCAGTGTCGGAAACAACCTTCACAATGAACTCTCTCATATTGTCAGTAGCTTCTGAAACATCCAGTTTCAAATACTTTCCTACATGAAAAACAGATCCAATTCCTCCAAGTGAATCTATAGTCATAATATCATCAATTGCTGTCATCAACTTCTTGTCCCATTTTTCTTTTGACGCACAGTTCAATATATAAGCAGCATGTGACACTAACAAAATACCGTTCTTTTCAACGAACTCTTTTGTCAATTTCACTTCTTCATTGGGAATATTGGCAGTTGCATATCCACGTGGATTTTTAATAAAAACTTGAAATGCAGTCGATAAACCACCAAAATCAGTAAAAGCACCAATAATGTATTGTGAAAAAGATTTAGCATTTATACATAAGTGAAATCCTACATACATACCATCCATAAGATAAAATACATTGTAATTATAAAAAAATCAATTTTAAAAGACGGGGAGAGTGCCTCTCCCCGTAAACCCCTACGCAACCTACAACCAGTAGACCGGGGGTTTACGGGGGCAGTCGTGCCCCCGTCCTACGCTACCTACAACCAGTAGACCGGGGGTTTACGGGGGCAGTTATGCCCGTCCTACAATTAGTAGACCGGGGGTTTACGGGGGCAGTCGTGCCCCCGTCCTGTATGTTAACTAATTTACTTTTAGGATTTAGTCAATTTCTTCTGGGTCTGAGTTATCATTGTTGTTTTCTTGTTCCGCTTGTGATTCTTGCATCATTCCTAAAGCAACCTGCATGAATAGATTGAACATTACATTATTACTAACACCACTTGTTGGTTGAGGTTGAGGCATTTCGTCATCATCACTTGCTTCTGCTGTTGCTGCCGCACCACTAGTACCAGCGATGGGTGTGTCGTTACACTCATATTCATGTCTGCACAATGGGCAGTTGTGATTGTGATCAGATAGCCATTTCAATAAACATCCCGTACATATAATTTTTGAACAACATTCCAATACTGTCACCTTTGTATCATCTTCAAAATCCAATACGCAAATTGTGCAATCTGTATTTCCAGATTTTGTTTTCACCTCTTCACTTAGAGATTTATACTCCACGCTTTTTGTCTTGATTTTTTCAATAATATCATCTGTTGCCGCATATTTTGGAGTCTCATCATAGAACGAAGTGTTTAGAATGTTTGCTCCGATATTTGGTATAACTGGTGGTTGTATTAGGAATGTTGTGATATATGTTTTAATCAATCCCAAATGCATTCTCCTCTCTTCACTGAGTTCAACATCATCACTCACATTAGCAAGGGCATTAGATAAACTTGAATATCTAGCACTCTTTCTTACATAACATGCAAAACAATTACATGTACTCAGATTTGTTTCTGGATAGTGACATATCATAATAGCGTATATAAAACAGAGTTCTTGATCGATTATTGTATAATCCGTATCTCCAATATGTTCATATGTTGGAAATCCTGTTATTAAATCCTCAATTTTGAAGTCCGTCATGTCGAATCTGAGCTTGAAATTACGAGGTGCAGGATTTTCACCTATGTCTTCATACTCAATATTCAGATACTTCTTATCACCTTCTCCATCACTTAAATCCCAACGTGAAGGCATAATACCAACAAACGTTCTCACTTTTGTTGCACAAACTGGACAAACAATGTATTGACCGTGGATGGTATTCAGCGTTAGTGGGCTTTGAACTGTGCATACTGAACAGTTGAAAGATTTTCCACATTTGCAAATATATCTACGATCAGACACATCGTCACAGCTGTTGCAAATCCAATATGTTTGATTTTCCATAATAATATGTCAAATAAGATATTATTATCAATTTAAAAAATCATTTTTTTATTTATCCATCAATAAATACTCCCTAAATCTGTACATTTCCATATAGGTATTATAAATTGTCACCTCAGACGTACCACACTTTTGAGAAATAAGTTTCTTTGTCAATCCCAACTTATAAATCTGGGAAATTAAATAGATAGCCCCAACGGCAATAGATTTAGCATTGTTCTTCTGGCAAATACCGATCTTGTCCGCAATGATCGATGCATGAATTGCCTTGTTTTTATACTCATTATCAATTCCCAAAAACGCTGAGAAACGTGCGATCAAATCTTTAGGTTCAGTTGGCTTTATCTTTTTGATAAAGTTTGGGTCTTTACGATACATAATTTCGAAAGCCTCATTGCAACCCTTCTTCAATTTCTTCTCCTTCAAGTTGAACAATCCCGCCAACTCGTCCATACTTCTTGTAACATCAATATCATCGATAGAGTAGTACTTAACAGAGAGACGCAAACAAGATGCAATAATACTCGTTAATGACTCTCCTCTCCTAATCTTATTCTCACTCACGTTTTTAAAGAGAACAATGGCTTTATCTACAACACACGGAGGAATCTTTCCGTCTTTAGCCTTTTCAGAGATCAAGTTAAGAATCTCAATCAATCTCTTCTGTTTATAAGTTATACCATTCCAACTGTTCATTCTTTTGAACTTCTCACATCCCCTTCCAAGAATAACAGTACTTAAAGGTTGATTTTTGAAGAGAGGATTGGATGGCATGCCACATCTGTTTGGATCTGACGATCTCTTGTTATCGTTAGAACCATAATATCGCCACTCTTGAGCGTAATCGATAATCATATCAACAACCATGTTACATTTTCCACAAATAATCTTCTCATTACCTAATCTTACAAAATCATCATAACCACAATTCGAACATTTCTGCTTCTCGGCAGAACTACTTTCTTTAACTTCTTCTTCAATTTCATCATCACTGTCAAAAGATTTATCAATACTTGAACAAACACTCCATATATCAGTTTGTGCGGACATATTATTGAATTCTATAAATATTTTTTTAAATAGTATATTTTTCAATTTTTCTATTTTTACAACAGAAAAATCGATGTTAAGTATATATGGACAACAATAACAACAATAATTCCATAAGTGTTAGTCTACTGTATAGAATAAGAGTTTACCTAATAGTGATAATTATCGCGTATTTCCTCGTGAAATTGATATTCGGTCTATTCAAGGTGTATCCAAGGAAGTATTACAATCAGACGATCACAATAAATACAAACAAGTACATAAATGATGATGAGACGGAGCAGATTATCAATGCATACGTACCAGGAATGTGGAATAGCGAACTCACTGATTTTTTGATCATGGTTGTTATGAGTTTGATACTCTTCTTTATTAAGTTCAACAACACATTCCCACTTACAACCGGCAATTCCGCTTTCAATTACACTCTCTGGTTACCATTCATAGTCACATTGGTTCTACCAGGAATATTCACAGCCACTACAACAGATGTTGATAAGTATAACAGTGTTATATCAATAGTCGTGTTCTCGATGGCAATTTTTATGATATTCTTCAATTTGTTCAGTGGATCGGCTGGAGGAAGTTGGGTGTACTACATTGTTTTCTCAATCTTAATAGCGGGATTGGGAATTATGATGTATGTGATAAAGAGTAATAGTTCAGTGTACACAACTGTTCTGTACAATGTCAGAGAGAAGGGTACAGATAAATGCACAGATTTCAGTATGGAGAATATAGTTGTTAAATCTTCTGGGGACAAACTCAAACTGAACATTGCGTTTATGACCTGGTTAGCTATGCTTTTCATCCCATACAATAATGGTATCGTATCCAATGTTTTCAATGGTCTGTTATTAGGATTGTTTGTAGGATATGTTTCCTTTGTCGGAATGCAGTACCCACTTATTAAAACTGCAAGTGATTTCTGTAAAACAAAAGAGGAGTGTGCACAGAAGGGTATTCCTTACAGTGATGTAAGTGGAGCATCTGTTAGTTCCGATGTTATAAATAAACTCAAGACCCAAACAGACTCCATGCAATCAAGAATAAATGTCAACAGTTGGACCGTCATTGCAATCTGCTTAACTGTTTCACTTGTATTAATGTACTTAGCCATGAAAGGCACTACATCAGGCAACAATAATAGCAACTAATTAGCTAATGCAAGTTACCAACAATAAAATCCTCAAACTTGGATCTCTCCGGTGGCTCAACACATACAAAAGCTCCACCTATCTCTTCTGCCTCTCTCTTAGCATTCATATGTGAATTGTATCTTTTTTGCCAATCCACATAAGCATTACTGTAAGTACCCACCGTTGTCGAACTACCATTGTATGTAGATGGACCATCATTATTCACAATAAAATCCTCAAACTTAGGTTTTGCAGGAGGTTCAACACATACAAAAGCTCCATCCGTTTCTTCTGCCTCTCTCTTAGCATTCATATGCGAATTGTATTTCACTTGCCAATCTGCGTGTGCTTTCTTATAATTTGCAAAAGCGGTATCCATTTTTGTATGTAAAATTATTATTATTTTTAAGTTGTTAGATAATTAATCCGATACTAAAAAGTTACTAAAAGTTATTTCATAATTACAAGTGTTTAGATTTTCCAATTACATTATATTTCAATCGCTTTCAAAATATAAGTAATTTTTCTTGCTATTCAACAAGTCGTATAAACCCAACCCATCATAAGATGAATGTGTAAAAAAAACATATTGTCAAGTTATTTTAATCGGTGTTTTAAATCAGTAAAGGTGTAATAACTGAATAAACTTGTGGAAGATTAACGGAAACAAATGACGATCCTTTAGAATTTGTTAAAGAATCAAGTACAGTTTTTGCAACATCGTGGTCTCTATAGAAACCTTGGATTCTGAAATGTCCATTATTACTATCATATTGTTCAATAATGAATATATCGTATTCTTCATCACCTTGTTGTGTATTTTCAGACATACTTCAACTCATACAAAATAGTATTCAAGATTTAATGTTTTTCATTTTTTTTTTCTAAAAAAGTATATAGAAATGGAATCAGGAAAGTACATATTCAGATGGAACGAACAGACTCTAAAAACGTTTGAGTTTATTGAGGATATTAAGCTCTCTCACTCAGTACCACACGAGACTCAGTTAACAATATACTCAAAAATGCAGAGAAAGGATAGAAAATATGGTAACTTCATGCCATCAGAAGATGCTGTTAAAGATAAATATGATGAGTACGACTTCGAAATCACAATCAATAATGAGACCAAAACTGGATTAACATCCGATGTCAACCATGTTTACAAAGCCTATGAACTCGCTCATTTCGAGAGAGGTGTTAAAGCAATTTACAAATACACTCATGACCACGCTCTCCTGTATCTCGACGGTTTCTTCGTAATATTCGAGGACAACTCCGCAGCCCAATTCCTCTATTCTCCATCTCAAAACAGTTTCTCAAGTTGTCTGTTTGGAGAGATTGAAAAGATCAACGATATAGAACAACCAAAGAATGAAGATGAGTGGAACTATTGTACAATCCAGTAGCCCCTTTTTCGCAAAGCGATAGCTGAAGGCTAAAAAAGGGGCTAACACCCAAAAGTATACTGGTTGGTTAACACATAGGGTCATCAATTGGTGAAACCAATTAAATTGTATATACTATTTTCAATATTGCGTATGTTTTTTGACAATACTTTTTTCTAAAAAGTATATGGAGATATTACCTGGTATTTGGTTAGGAGATAAAGATACAGCTTACAATAAAAATTTCTTAAACAAGAAGGATATAGGATGTGTTATAAATGTTACGAAAGAGATTCCTCATAATCCCGATTATGATGGTGAGAAAATAAGAATACCTGTTACAGAACACAAGATGAGTATATTCGATTATCTAGCAGATGTAACAGAGTTTATAAAGAAAAAGAATAACAATTTTGAGAATGTTTTGATATTCTCAACAAAATGTGAACAGAGAGCACCATCGGTTATGGTAGCTTATATAACAAGATATGGAAGAGTCACTGCGGAACTTGCTATTAAGTATGTTGTTAGTAAAGGAACACGATTCTTTGATGGGGGTGTTTTGCAATATAAGAGTTTAGTGAAGTTTCATAAGAGATGTCAAACATTCAAATAAATTAGTTCGATTTTTATCTTTCATATATTATTATTATGGGTGCAAATCAGTCAACAAATCAGCCACAGCAACAGCCCAATCAAACTCTGTCAAACAGTAGCAATTCAGACACAGTCACCGGAATTCAGAAAGATATTTTAGACAGATGTGCAAGACTTGCTAGAGGTTATAGGGATAAGTTTTTGAATAAGGATTTCTGTAAGAAACTCTCATTTGTCATGGAGAACACGCTCAACGAGCTTGATATGGAGGTTTTACAGGGGATACAATCCAATTTGAATAAAACAAATGTTCCAAAGAAGGTCAAAATATTTATGAGTTACGATGTTCACAACAATGATAAATTTGTGGTGGATAGTTTGAAAGATGGTATTGAGGACTATTTAGCTAACAATGAGGAAGTCAAATTCAGTAGAGACTATGTTGTTAAACTGTCTGGAGATCAGAAGTTAAACTACATCAGTGATGAGATAATGAAGGAGTTGAATCTACCTGTTAATAACCAAAAGGGTGGAGCTAACAAACCGAATATAAGTAAATTTGTATCACCACTTCCAAACAATTCCCAACATGTCCAGAACAAGAATGCAGAGAATAATGAGGCAGGTATATCTGAACTCATAGAAAGTATATCTAATAATAACCAAGAAACAAATAGCAACAATACAAATGAAAAGAATAGCAACAATACAAATGAAAAGAATAACAACAATACAAATGAAAAGAATAACAACACAGATTTCGAATTAGGCGAAATAGGTGCAAACAATATTCACAGCAATGACAATAACAATACTATCAATATTTTCTCTAATAAGAAATTGAATAATAAGATCCAAAAATTGGAGAATAATTTGGAAAAGATGCAGGGTAATGTTGAAGCTGAAACATTAGATGCCGAAGTCCTCGAGCAAGAGATTAATAATAATAACAACAGTTCATCTAATATGACAAAAAGTAAGATATGTAAGATGATAGCGAAACACTATCTTGTAAGATTGAATATTATCGCTGCCATACTCTCAGCCCTTCCATATAAAGGTAAAGATGGTCATTTACAGGGATTTTGTTACAGTAGATTGAAGGCAATTAGTGACGGAAAGATATGTATACCATCTGGAGGAATAGTAGAGATCAACAAACTGTCTCGTGATGATTTACTCGAGGCTATTAAGTCTTATATCAATATAACTGATGAGAAAACATGTAAGGAAAAAGGTGGGTATTATAAGATTTTGAGTGCATTAGAAACACAATCTCTAATGGATAGTGAGTATCTCTATAACAGAATGTTCAGGGATAATTATCAAAAACTTATGAACTCATACATTAATGATTTGAACTTGTTACTCGATATATTGAATGAATTAGAGACCAATGCAAAACTTAACAACAATGTTGTTACATTGCTCTCGAAGAAGACTAAAGATGTTTTAAGAGGATTGTATAACAATTGTCAAATGTACTATATTAATTCATACATCTGTTTACTAAAAGCTGATTTAGACATGAAGAAGAATGATGCAATCAACACAACATTGATAGAAATGTTAGATGATACACCAGAAACAACTACATGACTACGTCAAGTTAGAACCCGGAGCGTTGAAACATGACTACGTCAAGTTAGAACCCGGAGCGTTGAAACATGACTACGTCAAGTTAGAACCCGGAGCGTTGTACTCACTTGCAGAGTAAGGTTGGTTTAAATCTGTACTTACGTTCATGACTGATTCTATGAGTTGTCCGGTATTTTTAACAGTGGTTATTGTTTGATCTGCAACAGCGAATAGATTATCTACTAGCGTTCCCAGCGATCCATCAACCCCAACTCCAGCTCCTTTTTGTTTTTTGTGTTTCTTAGGCATTATATAATAACATGAAAAAAAAATATGAATTTAAAAAATTAATATGAAATCTATACATAAAGACACCAACTATGTCATGTGAAAGAATATGTAATATATGTGGGGATGATTTAGATTCTATCGAGAAAGTTCAAGTTCTAAAATGCGGACATGAATTCTGTAACGAATGCATATTTGATTGGTTTCAGAATATACTCAACAACATGAAGAAATCTTATTATTCTTCACAATATTTGAAGGCACGTGAGTGTCCAATGTGTCGACATACAGGAGGTTATTTAAAACTTTTCGAAGGCGACGAATATGTATGTGGAATTCATGGTAATAAGAAGAACTTTGTTCCAAGAATCAAACCACCCGACCCTGTTATCGTTTACTGTGAAGCTAAACTTAAGACTAAGAACAAGTTGTGTAAAAATAAGGGTAAGGAGTGTCATGGATACTATTGTGGAGTTCATAAGAAGTTTGCAACACAGTATCCTAAGAAGATAGAGACAGTTGACAACAAACTTGTTGTTACACCTCATACAGATATGACCATTGCGGTCAACGTGATTGTTAATGAATCTGAAGAGAATGTTGACAATAAGGTTAACATTACAGAAAATATAGTGATAGATGAGGCTACTAAGAATGTGTTTATGAAGAAGACTAAGAAGAAGAAGAAAGGTCAAACGTTAGTTAATAAGTATTTTTCTTAAAAAAATATGATTTTTTTTTTTCAAGCATCATTTACAGTATAACAAATATTATAAATGAGTTTCTTTGATGAAGTGAGTAACTTGAGTTCGAAATCGAATATGGATAAAGAGAAGAGGAATCAACAGAGGTACGAAAAAGCCGAGCAAATGGCGTTTGATCTAATCACGTCAACAATGAAGGATAAGATGCTGTCTGAAGCAAAAGCCGGACACCAATCGGCAATTGTTCACAGTTGGACATTCACTAAAAATAGAGATGATATTAACTCCATTAACGTTTCAAGGTTTAATGGAGTTTGGATTAAGGATTTGTGTACTAAAGGTTCACTCTTACAACGTCTAACCGATTTTGTAAATGATGGAACAAAAGATGATAGCAAAAAATTCAGGACTTTCTTGAAGAACCTTAATGGAAAATTGTGCATCATTGTTAGTTGGAAAAAGCCACAGGCAAAACCAACTAAACAAAGCAAGAACAAACCTTAAGAGGTTGTTGGTAAAAACGCAACTACCTTCCAAAAAAGGTTAATTTTATAATCTAAAATTTCAACCCTAAGGGGTTAAAAAGGGGGGACTTTGTTCCCCTTTCGTTTAAGCGTAGGTCACTGTCCAATCTCTAGCTGTACTGTCGTGCATGGCACGGTTTTTGACATAAAGATCTGCAATTTCTGGAACAAGTGGATCATCTGGATTTGGATCTGTTAGCAATGAGCAAACTGAAAGAAGAACCTTCGATATTGTCAAAGCAGGAGACCAATTCTCCTTCAGAATATCCAAACAGATCTGTCCGGCGTTATTAATATTCATATGATAAATCTTCGTTTTGAACCTAATCTTAGGTGGTTTGTAGGGATATTCGTCTGAAAAATCGATATCCAGAAAGAAAACGCCCTTTTCATAAGGAGAATCATTTGGACCGTTAATTGTCGCACTCCACTTGTAAATATTTTCGCCAACTGGACCTGCTGAACAGTTCAACGGTGGGTCTTTCTTAAGACCCTTAAGTTCCTTTTGCAATCGTCGTCTCGATGTTGAATCAATAGATGTCATAGTATTGTCTATACTCAAAGTAATACATCAGTTTTTAAATTCATTTTTTTTTACCGTCTTAAAAAAAAATGATTTTTTAATTATCACCACTTAACAATCTCTTAATTAACCATGGACTCCCCAGAGTGTCAGTCATTTTACGATAAAGTAATAGAGGAAAGGCTCATAGAGATTATCAAGATTGATCTTAATACAAACAACCACGTAAAAAAGTTTATACGGGAATTTCTCGAAAATTTTTTACGAAGTGTGAAACGAGAGCTAGTTCACGGTCGACGAGGAACGTTGCGTCATGTGCGTACCACATCCTTCTGAAGAAGTGACTGATGGCTCACCACCTCCTCTCTTCAATGACCATTTTTTATAACCCCTATACAAATTTTTACTCCATGTAATATTACCCATACTATAAATAATAGATACAGCACCAAGTATCAATGCTACATAGTTAGGAATGTGATCTGAATTGTACAACTCCATAAAGGCATACACACTGAACGGTATTATTGAGAAAACTCTCACCGCTATATAGAAATATGTGAAGAATCCATTAATCTTATCAAAATATTCATACTTCTTCATCCTGCCTATCGTCCACATGTTCAATAGTGGTGTAGTCACTTCTGGTAAGAATATCGACACTAAATATGCATTAGCCAATGGATAACTCCTGAACATCAACATATAGAATATACTCAATAAGTGATGTACCAAGAACATTTTGCTGTTGTGCAAATAGATATAATAGAAATCCCACATAAAGTAACTCAACGACATATCTAACAACGTCAACTGCTCCTCTGTAAATGGAACGACCAAATTGTAATCCTCTAAATGATAGAAGTGATACAAAGGTATGAATATCATTGTCATTGAGTGTACAGTTGATACAGCATAGAACGATATAGTTCTGGAATCATCCTTTGACGACCAATCTTTCAGATATCTCCTCTCAGAACCCTGTGTTAGAAATCGTGCAGTTCTGTATATAAATGTCCAAAATAAGAAACTGTAAATAATGTTCATATACTCTTCATTGCTGAATATCTTTTAATACGATTTATTTTTGTAATAATTTTTCTACTCAAAATCTATATATGAATGTGTATTCAAACATGGATGAGATACCCTACGATGTAGTAGCCGATCACATAAAAGAGAAACTTCTCGATGACGGTTACGAACTTATTACAAAAGAGAATCAAGATAAAATAGTGAAAGGTGCTAGATTGAGATATCTGACAGATAGATCCAACCTCAAAATCAAGAATGGATTCTTCAAAAGAGTCAGTGGAGATGGTATTATACAACTCTATTATGGTAAAAGACTGTGGTCAATATATCTTGACCGTTCATTACTCTTCATTCGTGAGAAGAAGAGTAACTTTAGAAGAATGTTGGATAGTATAGTTAATGGAAATTTTACAGTGACTAAAATAGACAAACAAGAACAGGAAGATATATAGCCTTCTTCGCAAATATTTTTGATAATCGTCTCATAAAAAATAATGTTACTATAATTATACATGGCTTTCTTAAACATTAGATATGTCCTAATATTGGTTCTAGTAATAATAGTGATTGCATATGTTATGCATGTCCAAGATTCAAAGTCCCCAATGAAGCAGGGATTAATCAATAATCCAAATATCGAAATGTTCACGACTGTTAAAACAGTATCATCAAGTGCAAATGCATCCACAACAGAGAGTGAAGAGTCCAGTTTCACTTGTCACAATACAGTTCCATTAGCTATTGACACTAATGGTTATCCACTTTTATGCAAGAATGCAAATCCTTGTAACAAAGATGTTACAAATCCAAATTCAGGAAATATATCGGAAAACTGCATATCGATGATTAACGATAGTTGCGTCACAATCGTAAATTTAGCAAATAACGAAATCGGTTACAGTGTTTTTGTAAATCTTGGAGTACCACAAGGAAAGGATATACTTGATGAGGTAGATGATTGGTATAAGGATAACACAGAGAATGGACATCTAAATGTAAAAGCACGTGAAAGTAAAACAATTTACTTTCCATTATCTGGATTGTACACATTTAGAAGAAGAGGTTCAACAAGTATGGATACAGGAGGTCAGTCAGGCAAATTCTCCAAAAACTTCCAAGTTTATATCAACTAACTAATCTGCAATTAATTTCTTCATACAAAGTATATATGAAGTTTATAATACTCTTTATTGTGCTTGTTGTTTTTTATATTCTCTTTCAACAGACAAGATTGTTTGAACATCTATCTTCAAAATGTTCAACACCAAAAAATAAATATGGAAATGAGAATTTAATTGTAATAGGACCAAGTGGTACAATAGTATCAAACGATTATTGTGGCTCACAAGATAATTGTAAATTCCTATATGTGGACAATATTTTAACTGTTGTTAATACATCTACAACAACAGATATGGATTACGATATATTTTTAGATTCAAAACTTACAGATAATCATAGTTCAAAGAAAATAAGAAAGTGGTTCGAAAAATACACATCAGACGGCATATTCAGTGTTCCACCAAAATCAAGTAAGAATATAAAACTATCCTTTTATGGTACTTATAAATTCCAATTTAAAGATCGTTTAGGGGGTGGTGAGACAGCCAAGAGTTTCTTCATTAAAGTTTAACATACAACTATAACATGAACTTTTGCAAAAGAGATACATCAATACAATCATATATAACAAATTATGATTCATATATTTGTAGAACCGACTCCATTCTCTAAAAAACCCAATATGTAGAATAGCATCCGCTATTAAATAGTCCATACTATACATCATCAATAAAAACCAAGAATTTTAACCTATCAACTGTTTTTTATTGACCAACATCTTCTCCGTATCGTTTATTATACTCTTCCTACCGGTATAATCGAAAGTGTCCGCATAGTTTGTATACTCATTCTGTACACTCTTTGGCAACTTGTTCTCCATCTTCTCATAAACATCATTAATTCTATCGAAATTCTTAACAATCATCCCATCTATTATAACACCTTTGTCCTTCAATACCCATTGGTTATTCTTCCATATCAAAACAAACTTCTGATTCTGACCAGGCAATATAATATTCAAATTACAGGGATTACCATAATGCACTGCCTGGATATACTTTATCAATGAAGAGCTGTTCATTTTACTTATTATATCCAGTACAAATTGATCAGTGATATGGGATATATCCTCTTTACCAAAATCATTAATAGTTATATTAATATTATTCTGATTCAATATATTAGTTGTGTTACACCCATTACCACCATTCTTCAATAACGATTTCAATATCTCCTTCTGTTGATACAGGGTTTTAGATATATCATCCATCTCGTTGTTCAAACAACAACTGTGTTTATCAAAATTTGCACGATACTTAAACTTCCTATTACACTTTTCACACACAAGTTTAGCCTTGTCTTTCTTGATATCTCTCTCCAATTCATTCAACATAGCTTTGTGAGACATATTTATACCTCTTAATTTACATTTCTTTTTTCCCATCAAATGTCTCTTTAATCGGTATTTTGTAGGGAAATCCTTCAAACACCTTTGACAAAACGGATTATCCATCTATATTTTAACATTAAATATTTTTTTAAGTCATACCAACTTATATGTAGTATTTTTTTCTATACAGTATTATAATGAAACAGCAAGTAAAGGGAGTCAGAACTCTGAAAAATGGAGCACGCGCAGGATACGTTCTTCAGAAGGATGGATCGTACAAGTGGAGATTCATATCAAAGAAGACCACACAGAAAGGAGGGTGAGGAAGTGCCGTTTTCTTCCCAGCGAAGAAAACGGGAAAACAGAAAGGCGGGTGAGGCGGACTCGTAAAGCTCTCAAATCTCCAAAAAGGAGGATGAGGAGGAACTAACCCATTAATACTTCAATAAAATACCTACCTATGGACAACCCATAAACAATTATAATGAATGACGATATATATCGACACTCCTAGAAATAGTTGAGTATCAATTAAATCCGAAAATTATAAAAGTAAACTGGGTTAACGCTAGGGGTCAACGGGGATTGCAACTCCCCGTAACTGGGTTAACGCTAGGGGTTAACGGGGATTGCAACTCCCCGTAACTGGGTTAACGCTAGGGGTCAAACGGTCATGCATTCTCCCTTTGGTGTTATAGACATATTGAAATAGTTATCACCGAAATCGCTCTCTGATACATCGACAACTTTGTAAGTCATAGGTGGCAAGACCACTTCACACTCAGCACGTGTCAAATGAGGTGGCAGAGGGATGAATTGCAGATGCGTCGGATACGCTACATCAACAATCACCTTAACTCCATCATTTCCCATAGAGAAATCGTATACATACTCCTTAGAGTACGTATATGAAGTTGGAATAACATCCACGAACTTGTCGCCAGGTTTAAACACAAGATCATCGAGAGTCAATGAACGGTATAGTGTAATACTGTCTAGAAGATGATCAACAAGTGATTGTTGAGATTCGAATAGTTTATCACTAATTTTGTAATAACCACAATAATCAAGTGCTTTCTTAGTTTGTTCAGGATTCTTGATCTTTCCGTCCCGATCTCGATGACCCATCAATACGTCGTCAATAACAGCGTTAGCTATGTGATAGAACAGTTTTCTGTCTTGATCACTTAGGTTTTCCAACAGTTTAATTGCGAAATTTTTCACAATTGTAATTGTATTGACGTTATTCACTAATTTTTTTGTGTCATTTTTTTTCAGTTTAAAAAATCTTGAATCACAATATAACATATGTTAACTGCCGATATTACAAACACTAACGATTTCGAAGCTATTAAGGTTCTCTTAGAGATTGCGAAAATCTATGGTTTCACATCAGCAAAGATTTCACCTAACCATAAATTATTGGATATGATTTTCAATTATGCCAAAACGATGGACATCTCAGTTTATGCAGTTTGTGACAATATCGAAACAATCGATAAAATTGCTCAATACACAGATACATGCGAAATCCAAGACACAAATCTCTTGAGATATGCCAGAGATAAATTCAAGAATATTATAGTCAACGTCAATGGTTTGAATGTGGAAACAGTAGAGGATATCTATTTCACATATGGTCCACAGTGCTTTGTTGTTGAATCAGATAGACTAAGTCTTATTAAGAGACTAAGGAATATAGGAAGTGTTAAGATTTGTTATAAGAATGAGAGTAATGAGATATTACATCATTTAGCACTTGCATTCAATGTAGATGGATTGGAGAAAGTCATCAATTTGAAAAATGCAAATACCATTCCTAGTTACGTAGGTAGGATAGATTATACACGAAAATCGCTTGGATGAGTAAATTTTGAGTTAAAAAAAAGATTGGATATATTATACAATAATGCCGAAAGTCACTGTTATTTCAACAACGGGAAGATTAGCAAGTAACGATTATAAGAGACCGAAAGAAACAATCACTCAATCTGTTCAAAACAAAGAGGACATTGAGAAGTATTTAGAGGATTATGTGGAGATCACACAGGAAGAGTTGTGTACGATTCCATTGAACTCACATCTTCGTTATATCAGATTTGACAAACAGAACAACAAGGAGCTCTTCCGATTCGGAGGTTTGTTAATTGTTATAAAAGATCAATATGTGATTTTATCTGGAAAGAATGCGAAAACATTCAGTGTACAGAGATATACATATGATGGCAACGGTAATGTTGTTCACAAAACTCGTTTCTTCAAAAAGAGAAATGAGAAGGAGAAGTTGGAGAGTAAATTGGAGGAAACCATCAAGTATTCAAATGAGGTTTTTGCAAAGCAGAAATTGGCTCTGGAAGAACAGCAGAAAGAGATTGAGAGATTGACCAAGTTGTTAAAGAAGAAAGGTATCAACTAATTTATAAATTATTGAAGTAAACATCAACCAGAGTAGGTTTAACGATATTATATTTGTCGAGATGTTTTCCGAAATGTTCATCTGAAATGAGATGAACATTTGGGTACAATGTTTGAAATCTGTACAAACTTTTCTCTTGATAGATATCAAGATGGATAGTACCTGTTGGATCATAATTGAATTTTGAGTTCAAATAGATCTCTATATTATAATAAACAGTATTTCCATCACAGTTCTTGAAAAACGCAGTATGAGCGTGGGGAATTTAAGGTTTGAAATCAACTTATGAATCACAAGGAAATAAATTTGATTTTACTGGTAATACAGTTACAAAACTATTTACAATGACCAATAGCTAATAAAGAACAAAAATTACATCATTATAGGAAGAGTACATATCACTAAAGCATGACCTTACGCGTTAACTTTTGGGTTTCAACTCTTTTTTAGTTATAGGCTAAAAAAGAGTTTTTTATAAATGATTCGTCATCTTTTTTTTGGTTCAATTATCAGTCAAACCAAGCCTCTCCAAGCAGAACAACCTCACGGAGCATGTCAATGTCGTACTGCTGAACCAGCTTCTCGTTGAAGTTGGTTAGAGTCTTGAGCATCGTAGTCCATGGAGTTGGTACGAGGAGCTTCTTGTCACAGAACGCCTTGATGGTTGCAAGGATACTCACCTGAGTTCCCTTTGGTCCACACGAGTAGTATGCACCGTTCGGGAAGTTAGTGGTCATGCACTTCAGTCCAGTTTCCCTAGAGCAGTTCACAACGAATGTGTTGGGAGTCTGGTCGAAACCCATGTCGTTGTGGTACTTCTGGATCAGGCGAAGTGTACGCTCAGTGAACACCTCGTTACTCCTTGAGCCTGAGCCATAGCCTGAGCCATAGCC
>Ga0180437_10004867_pt1 | contig 18768 bp, 14 predicted proteins | sample SS_ome_4_FD_132410 | JGI IMG/M metagenome (GOLD analysis project Ga0180437, IMG submission 132410) | Hypersaline lake sediment archaeal communities from the Salton Sea, California, USA - SS_3_D_1 metaG | ecosystem: Environmental > Aquatic > Non-marine Saline and Alkaline > Hypersaline >... | reverse complement strand
TGCTGCTCCGACAGATCATCGGCATTGAACGTCCGGATCGCGGACACGTTGCTGTCGACGGCAATATTATCTCTTCCCTGCAAGGTCCTGATCTTTACAAAGCGATCAAGAATATGGGCATGTTGTTCCAAGGATCAGCGTTATTTGACTCCATGACCGTCGCAGAAAATACTGCCTTCTATCTGCAACAGCACGGGCAACCTGATACTGGTCAGCCACTCTCGAAAGCTGAGATACGGGAACGCGTTGGTGAAGCTTTGGCGATGGTAGGCCTTGAAGGCTCTGAAGACAAGATGCCCTCAGACCTTTCTGGCGGTATGCGAAAGAGAGCGGCACTGGCACGTCTTATCGTCTATCGACCTCGCATTTTATTGTACGATGAACCCACTACAGGACTTGATCCCATCACCGCTATGCATATTAACGAACTGATCATCAAGACGCAGCAAGAGCTCAATGCCACTAGCATTGTCGTCACCCATGATATTCGCTCTGCGCTGGAAGTCGGTGATCGCCTAGCCTTGCATCACAACGGCACCCTTGAGGTCATCGCTAAGAAAGAGGATTTCTTCAGTGAAGATAATATTTTGGTGAAATCATTCCTCAACAACGTGACCCTTATGGGACTTTCAAAACAAAAAAAACGGGCAAAGAAGAGCTTATGAAGACTGCTGAACAAGGGAAAAACATTTTGATAGGAATCTTGGTGATTGCAGCATGCTCCTTGATGATATGGACTTTAATATTTCTCAATCCTACTGTTGGCGATGCTGGCAAAGTCATCAAAGTACGTTTCGTCAATATCGACAAGGTTTCTATTGGAACACGAGTATCTTATGCTGGTAAGCCTGTCGGTAAGGTCGTCGATATTGAACCTATCGATATACCACAGACCTCGAACCGCCCAGGTCCCGTCTACGCCTACGAGGTGACTCTGGCTATTGACTCCAAAGTTACAGTCTACAAAAGCGACCAATTTGCCATTCACACCTCGGGACTTCTAGGCGAACGTTCTGTGGTCATCACTCCTAAACGTCCTCGCATGGGACAAGCTTTAGAAGAACTCACCAAAGATGATGTGATGTATGCTTCGAGTTCAGGTTCTGTCGAAGAGACTTTCAGTGGATTAAGTTCACTGGCTAAAAAAGTTGAACAAGTTCTCGCCCAACTTTCAGATTTTTTAGAAGTCAATGGCGAAGACTTTGGACAATCGCTAACCGCTGTTAAGAATGCTTTCGTCAAGTTCGACGGTCTTCTTCAGAAAGCCGATGACGTAGATCTTGTGGATAGTGTCAACCATGGCTTCGAAGAGTTCGCTTCCGCGATGAAGAAAATCGACGTTAGTCTCTTCTTTGAGCGGATCAATGATATCGCCAAGAATATCAAAGATATTACTGAAGCCATCAATCAACCGGAGAACTTGCACACTATTATCAAGAATGCTTCTCAGATTTCGACAAGCTTTGCCAGTGTTTCAGAAAATATCAAAGATTCCTGGCCGAAATTCAACGATGCCATCATCGACATGGCTGTTTCTGCAAGCACTGCTCGTCACATTGCTGATAGGCTCTCTGACTCCAATAGCACCGTTGGTAAACTTTTGTTCGATGATGGACTTTACCTACAGATGCGTCTGATCTTCAGCAAGATTGAAACGTTGATGGATGACGTCAACCACTATGGCATACTCTTCCACCTGGATCGCAGCTGGCAACGACAACGAACTCGCCGTATGAACATACTGGCGGAATTGTCGACAGCAAACCAATTTCGAGATTATTTCGAACAAGAGATCACTCAGATTAACACGTCATTATCACGCGTATCACAGCTTCTGGATCGCACTGAAAACGGTATGTCCAGCAAAGAACTTATCGATAACAGAGAATTCACCAAAGTCTTCAGCGAGTTACTACGTCGTGTAGAGACTTTGTCGGAAACTCTTAAAATGTATAATGAACAAGTTAGTCATACTAACAATGCAGCATAGAATTGAAGGTTAAACAATGGACAAGCCCCCCTATTCGCAAATCACTAAAGGGACCCTCCTAATAGCGACTCCGGATATCACCTCGGGTGTTTTTTTTAGAGCCGTCGTACTCGTCTGCGAGCACAATACCAGCGGTTCCTTCGGCATAGTGATCAATAAAGCACTGGATTTGGAATTACCTGAAGAGATTGTCAATCTCAAACAAGTCTCTAACGTTCACGTTGGTATCAGAGCCGGAGGCCCCATACAAACAAACCAAATGATGCTTTTACATACATCACCGGAAATTCCTCAACAAACTCTCCAAATTTGTGAAGGCGTTTATCTCGGTGGAGATCTGGAATTTCTACAACAAAGTCTTCTTAAAGAAAATGGCCCGCGTATCCACTTGTGCTTCGGATATTCCGGATGGGGCGCCGGACAACTTGAAAGAGAATTCCTTGATGGGCATTGGTTCCTACATCCCGCTTCAAAGCAGCTACTCTTCGATGTTGCTCCTGATGCCGTCTGGCAACATATCCTCCGCGAAATGGGTGGAAAATATGCCGCAATGAGCATGATCCCCGAAGACCTCACACTCAATTGACCTTCGATTTAAATTCTTTCTGTTCTTGACTTTCAGCATTGTTCTAATTAAAATGCGCGGCTCAAAACGCATTTTCGTTGCAGCAAAAAGATTAATTTAAAAATCCCTCATAGATAACTCTATTAATAAAATTACAATGGAAATTTTAATATGGATAGTACAAGCCCTTTATACTCATCAATGTCTTTACAATCATTTTCCTCTAGAAAACCCCAACCATCTAGTTCATCATCTAGTCAAATTGTAAAGGAAGCCGCTAGGGTATTGCTTGATTTGCATAAAAAAAAAATGAGAAGTTCTCTAGGGTCTTCGGAATCTTTATCCTGCACTCTAGACTCTCGAGAAAGATCTCCCAGAAGGTGGTATAGACAGTCTAGAAAATCCACCGCTCAAAGATCGCAACGGATCCCGTCTTCGGACGAGCTAGAATGTCTTAGGTGGCTGGACGCAAACTACAAGGGTTCATCGCTCCATACGTTTGGATCCAGGGAAAAGCTTACTTTTCAACAACTTTACGAAGAATGGGACACAAAAAATCCCAACGCAACAGCACAAAGATTTGGATTGAAAAACACGAAAAGGCTGAGTGATTTCTTAAGAATGATACAAAAAACTGTCAACAAAAATTGTAAGTCTCCTTTTAACGTACGTGCGCTTTTTCCCTGCAAGATTCTACGTACTCCCCCATTAAAGAGAGAGGATGAGCAAATCGAATTCTGGCCTCTCTTAGATGCATCTTTCCCATCCCTAAATAACTCCAACGACACCTTTATGAAGAAAGCAAGACCTTACTGGGAGAATTATTATCATGGTAAGCTCCTTCCTAAGGATCTTAAAGATTTATACTCGTTGTGGAATCAACACAAGGGTGATTATGAAAAGGTAGCAAAAAAACTACATATAACCTCTAAACAACTCCAAGATAGCCTTCACGGGCTTCGAACGCGAGAGAACCCTTTCATAGCTGAGATTGCACAAAAATTGTTTCCAGCGCAAAAAAGAAATTGCTGAAAGCCTAACAGGTTTCTTCACCCAAACTGGTTTTAACGTTTTGAGAACTGGAAGCGCTTACGAGCGCCAGCAAGGCCGTATTTCTTACGTTCGCGTTTACGAGGATCACGTGTCAAGTATCCATAACCTTTAAGATCTTGACGTCTTGTTTCATTTTCTTTGACAAGAGCACGTGCAATACCAAGCCGTAACGCCTCAGCTTGCCCTTCAAGCCCTCCACCTTTGACACGGACGATCATATCGTAGTTTCCTTCCAGCTCCAACTTATTGAGTGGGGCCATCACAGCTCGACGTTGGATCTCGCCCACGAAATATTCTTCAAGTTTTTTACCGTTGACGTTTACCTTGCCGCTCCCCGGTCTCAATCGTACCGAAGCAACAGCCTTCTTCCGTCGTCCTGCAGCGACTATTTCTTCCATTATTTCACCTTATCCCTAACTAGATATTTACAACGATTGGCTTCTGGGCCTCCATCTGATGATCATCACCAACAACAATGCGCAACCTCTTCATCTGCTTTCTTCCGAGACGCGTCCTGGGCACCATTCCCTTAACAGCATGCTGAATAATATACTGAGGCTTACGCTCCATCATTATCCGATAAGGTACTTCTCTCAGACCCCCAGGATGCCCCGTATAGTAACGATAAACCTTCTGCGCCTCCTTGGCCCCTGTCACACGCACCTTCTCAGCATTAATCACAATAACCCCATCACCACTATCAACATGAGGTGTATAAGTGGGCTTGTGCTTGCCACGAAGAATTCGTGCGATTTCTGTTGCTAAACGCCCGAGCGTTTTCCCAGCCGCATCCACAACAAACCACTGGTACTCAACGTCTTGCTGCTTCAACATTGTTGTTTTATTTTTTTGTGGTGCTTGGTACTTTTCCTTCATTAGCAAATGTTCCTTTTAATTATTTCCAACATAACAATGAATCACCATGATACGCATCTCTCCCATTTTTTCCAACAGTTTTTGCTGAGCAAATCTCTTGCAAAAAGGGCAAGCGGCCCATACAATATTGTCCCTCAAGAACTCTTATTTATTGGTGGCATGAAAAAATATTACATCAAAACATACGGATGCCAGATGAATGAACTCGACACAGAGGTGATGGCTGGCATCCTTGAACGTCGTGGAATGCAACGAGTCTCAGAGATCGATGATGCTGACTTGCTCCTCTTCAACACGTGTTCTATCAGAGATCTAGCCGAACGCAAAGTCATGGGCAAGCTTGGTCAGCTGGGACGTACATCTCAAAAAGAAACTATTATCGGGATCACGGGGTGCATGGCCAATGCCAAAAAAGCTTCGCTTTTTCAAAAATTACCACATATCGACTTCGTTCTTGGTCCCAATAACATCCATCATCTCGACGATATTCTCGATGAAATCCTAGCATCGAAGCAACAAATTGCTCGTACCGACGACACTTTTTCACAAGAACTAGACTACCTTCATGCCAAACGGACCGACACCGTTAAAGCCTTCGTTTCAATCATCCGAGGATGTAACAAATTCTGCACGTATTGTATCGTTCCCTACACACGCGGACGTGAAGTATCGCGCCCTCACAAAGACATCATCGAAGAAGTTCGATACCTCGTAGATCACGGCATTAAGGAAATCACTCTGCTGGGTCAGAATGTCAACAGCTACGGCAAAGATCAACCCAACAACCACTGTCTCTTCCATGACCTCCTTTACCAACTCAATAATATCCCATACATCGAAAGAATTCGCTACATGACCAGCCATCCCGTCGACATCACACAAGAACTTATGGAAGCTCATCGGGACCTCAAAACCCTCTGCGAATTCATCCATTTTCCTATCCAAGCAGGGAGTAATCGTATCCTCAAAAAAATGAACCGCCACTATACCGCCGAAGAATATCTCGAGAAAGTCCACCGTATCCGTGACCTCGTTCCAAACATCGCCCTAGGTACCGATATCATCGTCGGCTTCCCCTCAGAAACCGAAGAAGAATTTCAAGAAACTTACAACATCATGGAAAAAATCCAATACTCCACCGCCTTCCTCTTCGCCTATAGCCCTCGCAAAAGCACCCCAGCCATGCGCTGGAAACATCAAAGCATCGACGACCCCGTCAAACAAGATCGTTTGCAGCGTTTGATAAACCTTCAAAACAACACCTCTACCTCGCAACTAAAAAAATTTCTAGGACAAGAAGTTGAGGTGCTGGTGGAGCGACCTAACGCAAAAGACCGATCGATGATGAAAGGACGCACGCGGTGTTGGAGAAAGGTGGTATTTCCCGGAGACGCCTCGCTACGGGGATCCTTACAGAGAGTAAAGATCCACAGCTACGGATACCAGACCCTTGTGGGTGAGCGGCTTTAGACAAACATCGAAAACTTTTACTGCTTTGCGCTAGTGCGCTGATGGTTCTCGTTCGATGCTTCTTAAAAATTTGAAAACCAATCCCTTTGTTATAACCTAGTGCGCAAAGATCTTTTATCCATTGAGAACAAGTTGTTTTAACAATAGTTTGACAGCATCTTAACTTGTTTGAAATCTGTTCCACCGTTTTACAAGATCTCCATGCTATTAACAATTCATAAGAATTTAAATAACTGAATTTGTGCACATCGTTGCAAATGACATTTGAAAGATCTTCTGCTAACTGGTCAATTTTGTTAGCTCGAAGTCTTACGGATAATCGCAAATTCTTTTCGGAAAAATTTGGAAACAAATCAACAATCAAATCCGCTTCACGTCCTGGATATCTTCGAGTCCTTCTTAAACCAGCCACAAAGACTTCACGAAACTTTCGCAGAACGCATAAAGAAACCTTTAAACCTAACAAAACTTGCAACTGATGACTAATATCATCATAACTTGTACAAGAGTTCCAAATTCGGTAAAACTCATGTAAATCAATTTTATTAGAAATCGCCGGTAGCTGCTCTTTAAGAACTGTCAACACTTCGTCCTTCAACTCTTCCGTGACTACTATTTGCCTCAACAGTTCTTTCATTTTCTTCATCCATTCCTCATCTTCCGGTAATCCACCTTTCTCCAACTTTGAAGGCGAAACATTTGTAGGATTCAAAATATAACTGAGATGCATTTCCGATAGATCCGGCGTTGTATTAAAAACGTTCATTAAAAACTCCTCTTTTTATTTTTAACTATAAACACAAAAAAGTAACTAGCGATCAAATATAACAATATCAGAAATTAAATCTAACCACAAAATTGAAGACCAACAAATTTTCTTGCAATCTTGGCGATTCGATCGAACATAAAACGCCATGGGGGACAAAAACAAAAAGCAGGGTTCCATTGAGTTCTTTAGAAGATCCGAGGCTTCTTCAATCTCCCTAGGGAACATTGGAAACAGGTATTGCAGTCTCTGCAATGTTTCTTACTGCTTCCAAGAAAGTTCGATTTCCTGTTTTGAACTTGGATGAGCATAGCGGCAGTAGGATTCGAACCTACGACACCCGGATTATGATTCCGATGCTCTAACCAACTGAGCTATGCCGCCAAAATAGCGGGGAGAGGATTCGAACCTCCGACCTTTGGGTTATGAGCCCAACGAGCTAACCCCTGCTCCACCCCGCGATCCAAGTCATTTGAAGGGTCAACATTATCAAACCATCGACATAATCACAAGCGATAATTTTGTCTTTTAAAAATATGGCATTATGGACCTCATTATATTATAACCTTGTTTTGAGAAATTTAATAAGGAGCGAAGATCGATGAGCACAAGTAAAAAATCCGGTGTGATGAGAAGCTTCTTTAGGTGGCTGATAGTTTTAATAACGGTCGTGATTACTTTGGTGGTTGTCGCAATGTTAGTCCTTCCTTCGATACTTTCTAGTCGTTGGGCACGCCAACAACTGATCGAAGCCTACAACCAAAGGATGCCAGGAACGATCCACGTGGACGCTATACAACTGCACTGGCTGGGACATCAAGCTGTGGAAGGCTTAGAGATCCGAAACGAGGATGGCGATACTCTTGTCAGCATTCCTCATCTCAGCATGGAAGTCCCTTTGTGGAAGTTGCTACGCCCCTGTCCTTCTATTGGTTACGTGAAGGTACAGACGCCGGAGATTACCATTAAAACAGAAAAACGTGCATTGCCAAAACCACCGGAAGTGAAGCGCTTACCTGATAAGGATGTACCCACAAAACCTTCTTTGCCTGAGGAGCGCCCACAACGCGCTAGAGTTACACCATCGCAGCGAAAGCCATGCTGTGCTCCCGTGGTGCGGATTCCCTTTGTTGGCAAACTTGAAATTTCTGGAGGAACAATTCGCTTCGAAGATGCAGATGTTGTTCCAATGGTCATCAAAGATCTGGATATTCTTGTTAGCATTGAGAAACGTCGTGGACCTGTGATTGCCAAAATTTCAGGAACGACACAGAAGGATCGCTTGTTAGGAACTTTTCATCTCGATGGTATGGCACGCGGCTTTGACAACAGAGGAAGATTCCCCTACACCTTTTCGACAGAGCAAGGTCTGATTCTTTCGAAAGGCAGCGAACTAACCCTTTCCGGAGAACTGAGCCATTTCCCAACAGAGATTTTAGATCGGATGTTAGGCTTCGAAGATTCGCATGGGCCAGGACCTCTGTCGACCCTCCTTGGCGAAAGCCTCAGCATTACCATCGACGAATCGTTCACGCCTAGCGGCTTTGGTGCAGACCTTGCAGTCAAAGCCACCAACTTGTCTGCCGTACTAGTGCTACAATCAACCCCGGAGCGATTGACCTTGCAGCAACCCGGCACCCTATCGTTGACGTTAACACCCGACGTCAAGATACTGATGCAACGCTTCTATGGTGATGAAGCTTTGATAGCGTTGACATATCCAACAACGTTGAATTTCCAGCTAGACCGCCTTGATCTCCCCCTCCCTCCTCGACCATTCACCTTCTCAGAAATGTCCTTGCTGGGACGTTTCAACATCGAAGCCGCAACTTTGACGCTGCTACCTAAAGGTGAGAAAGTCTTCATTAAATCCTTCGAAGGAGCTATCAACACTCTCGATGCTACGAAATTGATTACTCTCGATATTGATGCTCAAGCCACCTATAACGGCAAACCAGCAACTCTTGCCATTCATGGACGCCTTGAAGACGCCATTGACGAACGAGGGACTTATCAACCTGAAGATCTTCAAGCTTATGTTAGTGTCGAAGCAAAAGAACTTCCCATCAACCTCATCGACACACTAGTAGGAGCTGATGGACAACTTATGGACACTTTAGGCTCCGCTCTCAATGCTAACAGCTCTACCATCATCCGGCAAGGCAAAGGTAACGCTAAGATAACGATCAACAGTGACAGAGTGCACATTCCGAACCTTGCTCTAACCATCGATGAAGATATCACTCTAGACCAACCCATCGCTATGACCATCAAACCAGCCTCAACATGGGTCCGTAAATTCTTCGATGATACTTCCCCAATCCGCTGGCCCGCAAGCTTTCCTATCAACGTTTCTTTAAATCAATTTGTTGTTCCTCACTTTAAAAATTCCGGACGTCTCAATTTCGAGGACATCGTCTTCAATGCAAGGTGTTCTTTTGATCCAATCAAGATCGAAGCGATTCCTCGCTTCGGAGATCTCAAAATTGGCCAACTAGATTTCACCATTGAAGGCGACAACCTAGCGCACGCGACAATAACGAGCTCCGGAGCTCTCGAAGCTGCCAAGGTTCGTCATCCTGTAGGACACTTGCTAGGAAACGGCTGCACTTGGAACACAACCGCGTTGCTAGCAATGAGATCATTGAAAACCATCAACATTGAAGCGATTAAAAGCGTGATCAACGCCGATCACTTCGATGTTGCCTTTGAGGGTAAAGCCTCACAAGGAATCTTCACTATGACAACACCCCTCATCGCTCACTATACCTTTACACCAGAGCTTCTTCAAAAACTGGAATGGACTAAAGCAGGGCAACCAACACTCCAAGAACCTGCAATGATCACATTCACTATCGAACCAATGGCTGTGCCGACTGCGAAGTTCACACTCAACGCCCTGCAGTGTAAAGGCAATGCTGTTATCGAAAAGCTTGTTATTGCTGGTGGTAAGCTCTCGGCACCAGAAATCCTAGAAAACAATACCTTATCCTGGAATCTCGACAGCATTAAAAATCAAGGGACCCTCTCGTTCAATGCCGAACATGCCGACAAAGATGCCAGACTTTTTGTTAAAACATCCTTCAGCAAATGGCTTCATGATGGAAAGGTCGATCCTTCAGAAACCACGATAGAGGCTACGGCACAGCTAGAAAACGCACCAATAACACCTTTGGCTGTCATAGGAGGGCGACAAGAACTCTCCACATTACTAGGCACGTCCTTGACGCTCAATCTACAAGGACGATTACGTGCTATGAAGGAAGGCTTCCTCGATATGACTTTCAACGGCGATGGCCTTGGAGGAAAGACGCATCTTCAACTCAAAAACGGAGCCGTGACGTTAAGCTCCAAAGAACCTTCATCATGGCACTGGACGGTAACTCCCGATCGTTATGCTGCGTTGCATTACCTGACAGACTCGGATCTCGCTAAGAAAGCGCTACAAAAAACCACACTTCTTGCACCTGCTACTGTAGAAGTTGTCGTCGAAAAGGTTAGAATTCCTCTGGACTGGATGGCGCGGCCCATCACTCCTAGCGACCTTTGTCTTGTCGCCAACGCGACTATCGACAAAGCTTCTTTACGTGAGGAACGTGGCCACAGAACAGCAACCTTTGAAAAAATTGCCATTGACCTTAATGCTTGTCAACCCGCTGATGAAGTGAATTTCAACATCAAAGCTCATGGCGCCAAAGACAATGAAGCTAATACTGTTCTTATTACTGGTAAGCTTCGTGACCTCGCCGATGAAACGGGACAATGGAATCTCAGTAAAGCTTCGGCAGAGCTTTCTGCAAATATTGAAAAGCTGCCAATTTTGGTCGCTGCAGCAGCTATAGGAGCCCGTGAAGAAACTCAAGGTAAGATGGAAGCAATCTTTGGTGATCGCCTCGATGCCATTGTCGGCGCAAAAATTCGACAGTTGGAAGGTCCTATTAAAATACAGCTTCAAGGGGTCAACAGCAAAGCTTTGCTCGATGGAGCTCTCAAGCAAGGATTTCTGATTCTTAACAAACCTTTGACTGGCGAGGTTGCTGTCACTCCTCTGCTCAGCAAGCTCGTCCTCAAAGATATCAACCCTCTACTCATCACTGCTGTGGGATCCGAGCAACCTATTACCTTGACGGTGGAACCTGAAGGCTTCCGATGGCCGATCATGCCCTTCGATAAGCTCAGCACTGACATTGGCAACGCCAAGCTCGACCTAGGAAAAATCACCCTCACTAATGGAGGCCCTTTAGGGGCTGTTCTCGGCATTCTTAAAGCCCATAAACTGGCAGCAGAAAAGCATAGCAGCATCTGGTTTACCCCGCAGTATATCAGCCTACATCGAGGCAACCTTGTGATTAAACGCATGGACTACCTCATCGCCGAAAGTTTCCATCTCGCCACTTGGGGAACAATCGATTGGCCTTCTAACCGTGTGAAGATGATTATCGGATTGTCTGCACAAACCATGCGTAAAGCCTTCGGAATCAAAATCGATAAAGGACAAATGTTTCAAATCACAATGTCAGGAACGACAGACAAAATCCATGTGGACACAACAAAGACAGCAACACGTCTTGCCGCACTCATCGCACAACATAAAGCAGGCACTGCCGGAGAAATCATCGGGAAGCTCGTTGACACCCGTAGTGTCACTCTCGGCGACGAACCCGTACCTCCACCAACAACACAACCCTTTCCTTGGGAACAAGATCCTAAGATCAAGAAAAAGATGACCGAAGAACAAGAAAAATCCATCATCCCTGATGTCTTAGAAGACATCAAAAAACCAGAGAAAGTCATCAAAAAAGAAGCGGAAAAGCTTCTGAAAAAAGTTTTTAAATAAATAACCCGGGTTAAATAAGGTCAAGCTTGATTTTGGAGATAAGATTTCAACTTCTTGTAGAACAGGTAGCGCTTCACAAAGTCGTTGAGGATATCGTCAACGGTGACATTGATGCTATCGACGAGTTGATCCTTACCGACGATGATGAGCTTTTGTTTCTCCCAAGTGATTCCTTGCCAAGCGACACCTCCTTCGACTTTAACTCTTGACAATCCCACTGATTCGAAGAGCCTAATGCTACAACTCGTCGCAAAACCGCCATCCACTGGATACACGATTAAAAGGATATGGAGAAAAGGCAATACAGCTTCAGCATCGTTCGCTGGCGAATAAGGATTGATGCCCGATTTTCTCAAAAGAGCCTCTGCCCGACTACGCAAAAGATCACCACTAACGGTAAGATCAAAATTTTCAGGAACCAGAACCTGTGCCACGATATGGATATTGTCAGACAAATTATACAAATGATCATTACCGATCCAACGCCCCGCCTTGTAGGAGACGATCCCCGGCTGCGTATAGGGTTTAATGCCTTTATGCCCAGAAATTTCTTCTTCAAGCTTCACAGATGGTGATTGTGCAAAAAGAGAACCACAACTACAAAGACTCATCAATATTACGATCAGCCAACGATACAACATTATTCGTTCAGTTATCCGTTCCGCATTAATTATACTTTTTTGTTATCATAACATTGAAGTCGGGATACAGGCAATGGTTGTTAGCAAGGAAAAAAAAGAAGAACTCAAAAAAAGGATGGAGCGCCTTGGTATTCGCGAGGACGACCTCGTCGAGAAATTTATCCTCGGCCGAGGTTCTGGAGGACAGAAAGTCAACAAAACATCGTCGTGCGTATACCTTCGCCACGAACCTACAGGCATCGAAGTGAAATGCCACCGTGAACGCTCTAGAGAGCTCAATCGTTTCCTAGCCCGTCGTGAGTTGTGTGAACGTCTTGAAGAAGCCATCTACCAAGAGAAAAGCGAAAAACAAAAGCTTGCAGAAAAGATCCGCCGCCAGAAGCGTCGCCGTTCACGCCGTGCTAAAGAAAAAATGCTCCAAGAGAAACATCACCAATCAGAAAAGAAAGCGTTGCGACAGCCTCCTTCCATAAACAACGATAGCTAGGGCATGTCCTGATTGACATGATTGCTTGCTTCATCCAAAGGCAACAGCTGAAAAGAATCAATAAAATATTGGTACTCCTCAGAGTCTTCCTTATTAACTTTGTCAATGACCGTGAGGAGGTACAGAATTTTTTCAACGATAAAAGCTCTACTATTGACAACGATCTCCGGACTAGCAATCGAAAAATCTAGCGCCTTATGGTTGTCAAGATCGAAAAAACTCATCGAACGCAAACGATTCGAAGGGTTAACAGAGATCATTTCGTTCATCACATTTTCAAGCATATTCTCCGGCTTGGAAGTATCAATGCCATCAGGATACTTAATGAGACTAATCATAAACGTCGTCCCATCACCTTCTTCACTGACATACATTTCATATTTAAGAACAAACTCACTATCAGGAACAGGGAGGTCCTCACTGGCATGTTGCGGTACCGACGGCAACATCACCTTGAACTTCCCAATGGCAGAAACAAACTCCCGCCACTGTTCGAAAGCCTCAATTTTAGGGGGCTCTTCGAGATCCATGGGAAGATAACGGTAAGTCTTTCCAGCGTGCTTGATGATCATCATCGCCCCCGCCATCGCTAACAAAATAAAAAGAACTAACAACAACCTCGCCATTCAAATCTCTCAGATTACAGAAAGGAGCTAGAGCAAAAATCAATGCTTCTAGCTCCTCATCACCTTGTCGTCTTATTTAACTCCCCAACGAATCTTCATCGCCTTAAAGACAATAATTAGCCAAAGCGCTGAAAGACCCACCAAAATATAAACAAGGCGATCAATTCCTGTACCACCAACAATAAATTGTACTAAATCAAAGCGGAAGAGGCCAACTAAACCCCAATTCAACCCACCTATAATCAGTAAAATTGCTGCAACAATATCAACGATTTTCATGTTTTCCTCCTGAATAATCAGTTCTACTGAATTCCTCATCGATTGCATGGAGCTCCTCAAAGGAATTCAAATACAACGTTATAGTTAAAGATTTCGTTTTTATTTTCAAATAGCTTTGTTATCTATCGACGATTTCCACCATTTTCCCCTGGCAAGGAAGTGACGCATGCTGCTTACATCGTGGTAGCTAAAAACGGATCACAGGGCTATAATATTTGCGATGACTTATTTTTTTCATAAAGACTTTTCATTGAGAAATATCTTCTCTCTAGCGGGACCTGTGATGATCTCCCAAGCAACAACCATTGCCATGGGGCTCATCGATCTTTATCTCATCAGACACCTAGGCACCTCCGCGATGGGAGCGGTAGCGATCGCTAATACGGTTTGGGCTGTCGCATACAATTTCCTCGAAGGCATCAAGAATGGCACCACTAGCCTTGTTTCCATCGCTGTGGGTGAGAAAGACTCCCAGAAGGTCTCCGCCATCCTTAATATTGCAATGATGTCAGCAATTGCTATTGGCCTGCTTTTCATCATAATATCAGCCCCCTTGAGCACCTTAATGTTCCAATTTGTCAAGGATCCCACTGCGCGTCTACTAGGAAGAGATTACTTGATCATCAGATTCTGTGAGTTACCATTTAGACTTTCTTTTAATGCAGTGACTGGATTCTTTCGGGGATTAAAGAACACCGTGCTACCCATGATGATGATTCTTACCGTCTGTGCCTTCAACGCTGTTCTGGACTATGCATGCATCAACGGTTACTGGGGTTTTCCTGTCATGGGTGTCAGGGGCGCCGCCATGGGAACAGTGTTAGCCTACACTATCGGCGTTAGCTTAGCAGCCGTTTGCCTTTATGTTCACCGACAGAGTCGCACATATCTTAATTTCCGAGTTCCTCTCAGAAATTATTTCAAAGAAACCTGTAAAATGATTTCTGAAGTAGGAGTGCACCTAGGCTTAGTCGCTACTGCTACTTGCTGCTTCGCATACATCATCGATGACATCAGCATCCAAGCTCTAGCTGCGCATCAGATTGCTTTCAAATTCTTCTTACTCTGTTATCTGCCTCCCACAGGATTTCTTGTCACAGCAGTAGTAATCACCGGCAAGTTATTTGGTACACAACAACTACAACTGCTAAGACATTTTTCTCGTAAGGCAGCAATGGTCTCTTTCTTCATAGCAATAATGACAGGAGGGATCTTATGCTATTTTTCTCCTTCCATCGCGCATTTCTTCAGTCCAAAGGATCCACAAGTTAACCTTCTCGCTACACAAGTTCTTTACATCGTCGCTATCATGCAAGTTTTCACTTCTATCGCTTCCACATACCGAGGAATTCTAACAGGACTCAAAGACACCCGCTTCATCGTGATTGAAAGTCTCATCACTGCTTATGCGATATCTTTACCTGTCGCCTACATACTCACCCATTTCTTTGAAGGGGGACTCATCGCCGTCTACTGGTCCTTGTTGTTATGGTCCTTGTTAGACTGTATCGTTTGTCATACAAGGCTCTCTTGCCATTACCCCCGCGTTGCCACGACAATACAAACCTGCTGATTGGGAGAAAATGATGAACCAATTGTTATTCGTAACGTTCTTTTTTACTTTTTTTAACTGCTGTCACAGTTTTTGTTTGGGAAACAACGTTGCAGAAAACCTCTACAACGCGAAAGTTGGCTTTGAACAACGCTGGCATGATTTCTGCGATACTATGAATTTTCCGTTATGGAAGCCTGATTGGAAGGAAGAAGACCTCAAAGCTAGATTTGATCAGATGATGAAAGATCGATGGATGGAGTATTTTGTCAATCCGGAAGATTTCAATAAGGAAGAAGATTTCGGCAAGGTCGGTTTTTCGGGTAGCTGGAAAGAAAAGTACCAAAAGCCTAAAGACTGGGAATCTTGGTTTTCTCGGTACCCCACCCCTCTCCCACTGCTCTATAATCTTGCCTCGCCTCTTTACAATGCCAGTATCATCAACCTACATGGAAAGCATTTTCTTGCCATGGAAGCTCCCTGTGAAAAAAACTTAAAGACCTTCATGCAAATTCTTCATGACTACCAAGTTACTGACCTCGTAAGACTTACTCCGGCCTATGATGAAGATGGAGAAAGCTGTTTCCCCTATTGGAGTGGAAATACTAGCCTTTGTCCAGGCCACAACGGACTTTTACTGGATATAGGAGACAGAAAAATCAACTACTTCTTTACGAATTGTTGGAAGAATCATCAAGGAATTGAACCTAATGAACTGTTAGCACTCGTTAAAACTGTGATGAAAACGAATGAAACTGACAACAAAATGATCGGTGTGCATTGCCGTGCCGGTTTTGGAAGAACGGGTGTATTCATAACGGCTTATGCACTACTCGATGATATTGACAGGCAGATTGCCGCCAGCATTGACTTCGACCATCTTGAAGTCAGTATCGACAAAGTAATTTGGGAACTTTCGTTGCAACGCACTTTTTCCGTCTGCCATTTTCCTCAATATCTAACTCTTTATCAGTTAGTTAACCATTATGTGAATACGCTAAAATCCAGTGGAGTTTCTGTAGCGCCCTTTTAGGGAACATAGTGTAAAACTCTCCATTTCAACTGTTTATGTCTTTTGAGCCCTTAAGTCGAACTTTCGATAAACTTTTATCTGTTTATAAATAGATCCTTAATAAAATTTAAAAATAAAAATTATAATGTTACAATAAATATGGGTATTGTTATTTTTTAATTATAGTTTCTTTTAAAGGTGTTAACATGGATTTTGGCGTTGATTCAGGTATAACTCCTCTGGGAAGACCGGGTAGAAGGAGGCAAAGAGAAGGGCCATTTGCGGAAGAATTGATAGAGAGGGAAAGAAAGCAGGGACGATGGATCTCTGATGAGGAAAAGGCGTCTGAGATGCAAGCTTTGACGAACCGTCTTTATGCGCCTCAAAGTTTGAGAGTAAGGAAAGTCGAAGGAGAAAGTGAAGAAGTCGCTAGAGCGTATATGGAATTAACAGGTGTCGATACGACGTATAAGGAATTACGGGAATTGGTCGATAGTGTAGGTGAAGCCAGTCGTTTGCAAAGGGACATGCGTTATCAGGTGGCCAAGGATGTCGTTGATGAAATCGAACGTTCAGGAGACGCAGAAACATGGGCATCCCAAAGAAAGGAAGTTTTGGCAGGACCTTTATTTGAAGATCCTCTTGCTGATGAGCGTTTGCTTGTGCACATCCATGGTGATCCCTTTGCCCAAGGAACACAATATGAAGGGGAAAAATGGGAAAAAGTCATCCGTTTTACTTCTAAATTCTTAGAACAACTTCCTTCCGATTTAGCAAAAGAAATCTTTGGTGTAGAGCAAAAAGCAACAGACCTTAAAGACCTTTTAGATTCAGCAACACAATTCCAAAAATTTGTTCTTAAAAATTTACAGGAATTGCGAAGCTTCTTGACGGAGCGGTTAAAGCAGGGAAAAAGATGTCTAATAAGTGGTGGATGGAACGGAGTTCCAGCCGGTCATACTATGTACTATGAAATCATACCCCAAAGAGATGGAAAATACACTTTCCGTGTTTACAATCGAGGTATAGGAGTTCAGTATCACAAGGCTTCTACTGCAGGAGAGATCAAAGAATATATCCCTGCTTACCTAGAAATTCAGAATATTGTGGAAGATCGTCTATTAGATGCCACCTTTCTACGAGGACTGCTAGAACAGACAAATTGCTCCTTTATTCCGGGGAAAAATGTCTCAACGAACTATTCCAAAGTTGACGTTTATAGAAGTTTACTTCCTCTTTTAGGAGGAGAAATAGCCCCTCTTGATTTGGAGATGGAAGATCTGATGAGTAAACAGCAAAGCGGAACTTGTTCTTGGAAATCGTTATGCGCTTTCTTACGCAAGCAGCTCAGCTACCCTCAGTATAGAAAATTCCTTTACGAGCTCAAACACCACTCTTTGTGGTCATATTATCATCAGTATGGAGCTGAGTTAAAAGCAGGTTCCGAGGAATATCAAGCTTTTATCAAAAGCATTGAATCATTCTCAAGAGTGGTAGACAAACATCATCTGCAAGGATTGATGACGGATGAGGAATATCGCCTCGCTGTCTGTAATCTAGCCACCTTGTCCCATCATCTCGAAATTAACATAGAAGCTCAGCTAAAGCATAGGGCTAGAGAGAAGTTTCCCCTTCCAACATCGAGGACCGAGACGATGGTATGGGCTTCAGAAAAGCCCGAAGTAATTCCTCCGCCAGCAAGCCTAGTCATATCAACGGATGTGGTTATGGAGGGAGGGCTCATTGATTTTGAAGAAATTAGAAACTGGCAACCTTCGGTAGATAACATCGAAGGGATGGTTGAAGAAGTCTTGATGGCCTGCCAAGACGCTTATCAAAAAGAATCCTACGACCTTGTTGCAACCCTTTTTCAAGTCTTTGCAGCGCGACTCCCCTTGCCTGTCAATGGTACTGTTCCTGACAATCTTTGGCAGTATATTGCCAAAAATCATCCTGAACGTGCCAAGAATCTCATTATCAACCTTGGTAAACTTCATCATCTATTTTTCTACAGTTATGGATGTTCATCGCAAGCACGCACAGGGAACCTAGACCCTGAAATCTTTGCTTCAAGTTATTCTATAATTTGTATGGTCGATAATCTAATTCATCATTGTGATACAAATGTCCTTGGAATGCGTGATATCGATGCCGTTCCCGACTATCGTGCCCTATGTATCTTTCTCAACAAGCCTGTGCGTTCTTATTATAACCCTTCTACAGATAAGATCGACGCGCAACGTAATCGGAATTTCACCTTCAGAATCAAAAATCCACAGCAAAGACAACGGTTATTTGAAATCTATCATTACTTAGAAGGACGTGCTATGGAGAGCGGCGCAGGCATTAAAGAACCTTTCGCCTTTGAAAGCAAAGCAGCATTACCGCTTTCGTTATCGCACAAAATAGATCAAAGGGATGTTGATGGTGTGATGAACCCCGAATTCCGATTTCTTCGATCTATATTAGACGACCCTAGAGAGATGGAAAAACTTTCATCCGATGCATTTTGGAAAGAAAAATTTGAGAGATGGAAATTCCAAAGTAAACTCTCTAAAATTTCTTTAATGTACGAATATAGCCCCCAAATTGAAAGTCATTATCCGGTTTATTA
>Ga0180437_10004865_pt1 | contig 18769 bp, 25 predicted proteins | sample SS_ome_4_FD_132410 | JGI IMG/M metagenome (GOLD analysis project Ga0180437, IMG submission 132410) | Hypersaline lake sediment archaeal communities from the Salton Sea, California, USA - SS_3_D_1 metaG | ecosystem: Environmental > Aquatic > Non-marine Saline and Alkaline > Hypersaline >... | reverse complement strand
ACAAACGGCATGGAGTAGAACACCGAGGCAACGAGTAATCCGCCGAACGTGAACGGCAGTACACCCATTCCGAGCGACTGTGTGATTTTTCCGACCGGTCCGTTCGGGCCGAGCAGCAACAGCAGGTAAAAGCCGATCACCGTGGGAGGCAGGACCAGCGGCAGCGCAACCACCGATGCAACGGCCTGCTTGTACCATGCCGTGCTGCGCGCGAGCCACCAGGCCAGGGGCGTCCCGATCAACAGCAGCAGCAGCGTGGTCAGGCCGGCCAGCTTTATGGTGAGGTAAACGGGTTGCCAGTCGAGACTCATTGCAGTCGCAGGGTATACCGGTTGAACGTCATCGCTGCGCAGTATTCAAGTAGGGTACAGAATAGCCAAAGCCGGCGATGATGGTACGTGCGTCATCCGATTTGAGGAAGTCGATAAAGGCTGCGGCCGCAGCATTGTCAGCACCCCGGGTCAGCAGCACGGCCTGTTGTTCGATCGGGTCATAGAGTTCCGCCGGTACCTGCCATGAACTGCCGAATGCTGTGCCGTTCCTTGCATTGCGCGAAACCGCCTGGGACTGCGCAATGAATCCGATGTCGGTGTTACCGGTTGCGACGAACTGGTAGGTTTGCGCGATCGAATTGCCGCGAACGATCTTTCGCTGCAGCGGCTGCCACATCCCCAGTGCTTCCAGCACCTGCTGTGCGGCGAGGCCATAGGGCGCGGTATCCGGGTTGGCGATTGCAATGCGCTGGAAATCGCCCGCTTCCAGAAAGGCGGGGCCGTCGTCAAACATGCCTTCCTTGTCACTGACCATCAGCAGTGCGCCGACCGCATAGGTGAAGCGTGATCCCCTGACTGCGTGTCCCGTGCTGTCCACCTTGCGCGGCCGTTCCGAATCGGCAGCGAGGAAGACTTCGTAGGGGGCGCCGTTGCTGATCTGGGCATAGAGCTGGCCGGTGGAGCCGAAACTCAGCCGTGCGCGGTGCCCGGTCGCAGCTGCAAAGCGCGCAGCAAGTTCGCGTGCGGCTTCGGTGAAATTGGCCGCGACCGCGACTGAAACTTCACCTGCATGCACCGCGGGCAAGGCGGCGATGAGCAGAAATGCGGCCAGGAGGGTGTGGCCGCGCCAGCATTGCATTCGGTGGTTCATTGGATCTTCTCCAGCGTGAAGACGAACAATAGATACCAGAAACCCGTACAAGAAATATGCCAGCACACATTCAGCGGCAAGTGAGCGTGCAATCACGCTCCGCATCGTCCGGTCGTGTACGAGATGCTGCAAGGAGGACCCGAAGGAAGCGCGCTTTGTAGCAAACACGACAATCGGGTCTGGACAAAACGCTCGACAAATCAAGCGCCTAACAGTTGGCACAGGGGTTGCTTAGTAAGTATTAACGCCACACAGAACAGGCCCCGATACATGAAAGCCAAAGACATTGCCGAACTGCTCGACGAGCCGGCTTGCTCGCACAACAACAAATCGAAGTCCGGCTGCGCCAAGCTGAAACCGGGTGCGACCGCCGGCGGATGTTCATTCGATGGTGCGCAGATTGCACTGCTGCCGATAGCCGACGTGGCACATATCGTTCACGGTTCGATTGCCTGTGCAGGCAGTTCCTGGGACAACCGCGGTACGCGTTCATCCGGCGAGACCCTCTACCGTATCGGTATGACGACCGACCTGACCGAGCAGGACGTGATCATGGGCCGTGGTGAAAAGCGCCTGTTCCATTCGATCAAGCAGGCCATCGACGATTACCATCCGGCAGCGGTGTTCGTCTACAACACCTGTGTGCCGGCATTGATTGGTGACGACATCGGTGCAGTCTGCAAGGCGGCCGAGGCGCGCTGGAATGTACCCGTTGTGCCGGTCGATGCGGCCGGTTTCTATGGAACCAAGAACCTGGGCAATCGCATCGCCGGTGAAGCCATGGTGCGTTACGTCATTGGGCAGCGGGAGCCCGATCCACTGCCAGCCGGTTCGGAACGCGATGGTATCAAGGTGCACGACGTCAACCTGATCGGTGAATACAATATTGCCGGTGAGCTCTGGCATGTTCTGCCGCTGCTGGACGAACTCGGGATTCGTGTGCTGTGCACCCTGTCAGGCGATGCGCGCTTCCACAAGGTGCAGACCATGCACCGTGCCGAGGTCAACATGATGGTCTGTTCCAAGGCCATGATTAACGTCGCGCGCAAGCTCAAGGAATCCTGGGGCACGCCGTGGTTTGAAGGCAGTTTTTACGGTGTGGTCGATATGTCCCATGCATTGCGCGAGTTCTCGCGCCTGATCGGGGACGATGGTCTTGCGATGCGCACTGAAGCGCTGATCGCGCGTGAGGAGAAACGCATCGATGAAGCGCTTGCGCCCTGGCGTGAGCGCCTGCGCGGCAAGCGCGTATTGCTCTATACCGGCGGGGTCAAGTCCTGGTCGGTGATTTCCGCATTGCAGGATCTCGGCATGCACGTGGTCGCCACCGGCACCAAGAAATCTACCGAGGACGACAAGGCGCGTATTCGCGAACTCATGGGCCAGGAAGCGCGCATGATCGAGGATGGCAACCCGCGTGCACTGATCGATATCGTGCGTGATGAAAAGGTCGATGTGCTGATCGCCGGCGGCCGCAACATGTACACTGCGCTGAAGGCGCGCATCCCTTTTCTCGACATCAACCAGGAGCGCGATTTCGGCTACGAAGGCTACCAGGGCATGATCGAACTGGCCCGCCAGCTTGCACTGACGCTGGAAAGCCCGGTCTGGGATGCCGTGCGCAGGCCGGCGCCGTGGGCGTTGAACAAAGCAGTGTCGTCAACCGATGAAACAGTTGCCAGTCATCAGCCGTACGAAAAGGACATGGCAACCTCAGCCGTCGAAGCGGGGGTCGAAGCATGAACACGCGCACGACAGTTGTAGAAAAACGCAAGAAAGCCCTGTCGGTTAAACCGCTCAAGTCAAGTTCGACCATCGGTGCCGCGCTCGCATTTCTCGGTTTTAACCGTTCCATCCCGATGCTGCATGGTTCGCAGGGCTGCACCGCTTTCGGCAAGGTCTTTTTTGTGCGGCATTTCCGCGAGCCGATCCCGCTGCAGACTACTGCGATGGACCAGGTCAGCTCGGTTATGGGGTCGGAAGACAATATCGTTGAAGGTCTAAAAACCCTCTGTGAGAAATCGGCACCCGCGATGATCGGCCTGCCCACAACGGGGCTGGCAGAGACCCAGGGCAGTGACGTCAACATGGCCGTCGGTAACTTTCGCAAGAAGTATCCGCAGTTCGATCACATACCGGTAATCCCGGTATCGACGCCCGACTACACCGGCTGCACCGAATCCGGTTTCGCCCAGGCGGTCGAGGCGCTGATCAATGTTATGGTGCCTCCGGCAGAGCAGGCCGGTACACGACCCGGCACCCGCAAAAAGCAGGTCACGGTGCTGGTGGGCTCCATGCTGACGCCCGGCGATCTAGAAGCATTGAAGGACATGATTGAGCTGTTCGGGCTGCGCCCCGTTCTCGTGCCCGATCTGTCCGATTCACTCGATGGCCATCTTGTGGAAACCGATTTCAGCCCGTTGACCATTGGCGGCACCGCGGTGAGCGAGTTGCCCGAACTCGGCAATTCGCTGGCCACGCTGGTGATAGGCGCTTCTTTGCACAGGGCCGCGGACCTGCTGGCCGAGCGCACCGGTGTGCCCGATTACCGCTTCGATCACCTTATAGGGCTCGATGCCGTCGATGGCTTCGTATCAACCTTGTCCGAAATCTCCGGCGAGCCGGTACCAGAGAAACTCGAGCGTGGCCGTGCGCAGTTGCAGGACGCGATGCTGGACACGCACTTCATGCTGGGTCTTTCGCGTGTAGCGATTGCCGCTGATGCCGATCTGCTGAAAGCTTTCAGTGACCTGGTCGACGGTATGGGTGCAACAACGGTTGCCGCGGTTGCACCGGCCAATGCACCGGTGCTGAAGACCGTGGCAGCCGACAAGGTCAAGATCGGTGACCTCGAGGAGCTGGAAAAACTGGCCGTTGCGAATGGTGCGGAGTTGCTGATCAGCAATTCGCACGCGGTGGATACCTCAAAGCGACTGAACATGCCTTTGTTGCGCGCTGGATTTCCACAGTACGATCTGGTCGGCGGTTACCAGCGCATTTGGATCGGTTACCAGGGTACCAAACAGGCGCTGTTCGACATGGCCAACATGCTGCTGGAGCTGGAGCGCGGAGAAATCGAACCGTACCACTCGACTTATGCGCAGAAGAGTACTGCGACAACATCAAGCACGAAGACATCGGAGTTAAGACATGACGGTGAAACGGCGACTGACCATCGTGGACGGCAACACTGAGGCGGACGGCATGCAGGACACAGCGCTAAGGCTCGCCTTTGCCAGCACAGACATGAAGCACGTGGACCAGCATTTCGGTTCTGCAGAATCGTTCGTGATTTATGCCGTCGACATGGACCAGGCTCACATGCTCGAGGTTATCCAGTTCGGTCAGCTTGCACAGGACGGCAACGAGGACAAGCTGATCCACAAGATCAAGGCGCTCGAAGGTTGTATCGCCGTGTTTTCCCAGGCAGTGGGTTCTTCGGCCGTGGCGAAGCTCAAGGCCCGTGGAATCCAGCCAGTCAAGGTCGCTGCCGGTGACGAGATCGGTGACATGATCGAATCCGTGCAGTATGAACTGCGCTCCGGGCCGGCGGCATGGCTGGCGCGAGCGATTGAAGCACAGAAACCGGCTGACCCGAACCGGTTCACGGAAATGGAGCATGAAGGCTGGGAAGAGTAAACACACGGGGTGCCTGGTATGAGCTTCGAGCAATGGGACGGTAATGATGCGAGCCTGTACGAGAACGTGCAAACCATGATCGAACACAATGGCAAAGTGATCACAGCGGCGCCTGAGTCCGTTTTGATAGAAACAGAGCGGCGTTCGGCCTGCGGGCACTGTGAGGCTGACGGTCATTGTGGCACTTCGGTTATTGCGGCCCTGTTCAGGCAGCGCGCCAGCCAAATACGGCTGGATAACAATATGGATCTGCAGTCAGGCGACGAGGTCATACTCGGCATTCCTGAACATCTTTTGCTGCGTGCGGCTCTCTGGGCTTACATGGTGCCCATGCTGTTCATGATTGTATTTGCGCTGGTCGTTGGGACCGCGGGTTTTTCGGATATCTATGTTTTTCTCGCCAGCATGGCGGGTCTGTTCAACGGGCTTTATCTTGCCGGGGTGATCTATTCACGCAAGTTGTCTGACGAGATTGTGTTGTTGCGAAAGATTAATCCGAACCCGGCCAGGGTAAACATTTATATACAAAAGAGGTAAAGACTGATGAGTGAGGCAGCACTGCTGATTGAAGAGAACGATCCGGTACTGGATTCCGATTTCGTTGCCGAGATGGTGCGCCAGATGCGCGCGATTGACTCCTACGGCAGCTACGACGACTGGAGTGTCAGCAAGATTCTGGATCCCTTCGTAATGACAAAGGAACGCAAGCGCGAAATTCCGGTGATCGGCGATCCCGATGAAGTTACCCTGTCGCGAGTGAAAGCATTTTACAACGCGATTGCCGCAATGATCGAAAAGGAGTGTGGCCTGATGGCGGTACCAATGATCAACCTCAGCCATGAGGGCTTCGGACGCGCAATCATCACTGTCGGCAAGCTGGTGGTGATGGACAAGACCCTGCGCGATGTGCACCGTTTTGGTTTCTCGTCGCTCTCGAAGATGAAGGACGAGGCCGACAAGCTGCTTTCGGTTGCGCTGGAGATCATCGGCAAGCACAGCGAAGCTGCCGGCATGTAAGCGAATTCCTATCAAAGCTAGCAATACGAGAATGGCCATGACTGAAAAAGAGATGAAAGTCCTGCAGAAGCAGGTACGCAAGGCTAAACGCATAGCGACCGAGAGGGCCGGCGAACTGCATGACCTGGTCGAAGACCGGTTACCGGCTGCCTTCGAGGAGCTGCCGGCGATGGCCGACGCATGCTATCAGGCATGCCAGGACTGGGAAAACGCAAATGCCGAACTGCAGGCCGCAGAAGCCGCGGGGGTGACAGCAAAATGAATATAACTGGTATAACCCGCGGTGGTGTCGAGTGGACCCCGGCCTTCATTATTGACCTCAACCAGGGCAACTGTATCGGCTGCGGCCGCTGTTTCAAGGCCTGTCCGCGAGACGTTTTCGAGCTGGTGGAGCGCGAAGATACCGCGGCCCTGGGTGATGACGATTACGACGATGACGATTACTACGACGATGATGATGACGGTTTTTCCGATGACACTTCGATGGTGATGTCGCTGAAGAACATGATGGACTGCATCGGCTGCGAAGCCTGTTCGCGTGTGTGCCCGAAGAGCTGCATGACACACGAACCGCAGCCCGCCGCCGCAACCGCTGTAGCCTGAGACGAAGATACTGCAGATGCCAAAACCGGAAAAACATGTTTTCGTGTGCACTCAACAGCGGCCACTCGGCCATCCGCGCAGCTCCTGTGACGAGAAGCAGTGTGCTGAGGTGATGGAAGAGTTTCTCTGGCAGGTTCAGCAGAGGGAGCTTTTTAACAGGGTGCAGGTCACTGCTGCCGGATGCATGGGGCCGTGCAGTGAAGGTCCTACCGTGCTCGTGTATCCCGAAGGGGTGATGTACAGCGGTGTCAGTAAGGACGCGGTGAATGCCATCATCGATGAGCACCTGCTCGGCGACCAGCCGGTCGAATCGCTGCTGACGCCGTCGGAGTTCTGGGGCTGACGGGGACAGCCATCCCGATCAGGCGTCATTCCAGCATGTTTTTGGCTGGTCGCCTGCGCAGGCATGGCGTGGAGGGGGCGCTGTCGTTTGGCTCGCCGGATAGCGCATCGATTTCACATCAGGAATTCGAGCCTGTCTGCAGATCAATCATAGAAATGCGTTATGTACAGAATCATGACAGTGGTGGAGTCGCTATGAATCCCGACATCGACGCGAGTTTGCAACGCGTCAGAGAACTCGGCGAATCGGCCTGCGACGCCCTGGTAAAGGAGATCTTCAGGAACGGCCTGCCGGCCGATTGCATCGATCCGTCGATGGAGCGCGCACGGTTTGAACTCAGCCGTGATCCCTATGACGGCGGTTACAGCCTGGTAGGTGTTTGGAGGGACGATCGTGGCAACAAGCAGGGCGAGATCCTGTTTCATAACGACGGCAGCTTCTTTGCAGAATACGACGTGATCAGCGAACACCCAACGAAACCGCAGTGGTTCATAGAAGCTGTGACGGCCTGGGGCAACCGGCAGCACCTCAAGACCGAGCTTCGATTACTGCCTGCGGCTGGATAGACGATATGCTAAACGAATTCCTTACTGTAGAAGATGAAATGGCACACCTTTGCTCCGCAATCAGTGAAACCGTGATGCGCCGCGACCGCCTCAAGGACGCAATGGACCGCTGGTATGCTAGCGAGCCCGGCAAGCGTTTTCCGCAAAAGATCGAACTGGTGTCGCTGGACGAAAAACTGTCGTGGCTGGACAGCCGGTTCAAGCGCTTGTGGGATGCGCAGCAGGCCTGAGCAGACGCCATGAGCGAGAACCGGCTGATCTTCTATCATAAACAGAACACCAGCGCGCGCCTGCGTTTTCTCAGGTTCGAGAGCGGCAGCGTGTGCGCCTTCGAACCCCTGCCGGTACTGTCCCAGATAATCGATGAGTGTATCGACTTCGAACTGGACGACACTGTCGTTGCCCATCCGGCGCAACTGGTCCTCGATGCCGCCAAACGCTTTGGACTGGCCGCGGACTGTATAAGGGTGGAGGGCGAATACCGCGCCCGTATCGACAGCTGTGACGGACCCGTGCAGGTCTATCTAACTGAGTTTACTACCATCGATCCGCCGTTTGCGCAGGCGCAAAAGATCAACGCGGACTTCATCGATCTAACGCAGGCACGCGGCCTGCCCGGTGTTGAACTCGAACTGCTGCGCCGGGCATACGAGCACGTGATGACGGGGTAGGAACGTGTCAAATATGAAGCAGAGCAAGCAGAGAAAAACATGACGCGGGCAGTGTACAAAGTTCACCCCGCTGCGGCCTGGGCTGCTGGCCAGGCATTCAGCGCCATAGAGATCGACTGCACCACGACCGTGGTGCTGAAAATACTCGACGGCAAGTGCAATATGCTGCCCGGTGAGAAGGCCGCGATCATGGAGATCTATGATGTGATCATAGCCGATGACGGTGAACTGTTCGGACCCGATGACCTGAACGCGATACACGTGGCGCGGAACAGATCAACGGAGGAGATTATGCACCGCATCCACGCGCTGCGCCTGTATGCGGAAGCCATGATCCCCAAACCCGTGATGAAGCAGTACAAGGCGCGTTTGCGTGATGCCCTGTTCGGCTAGGGAGCCTGCCGCCAGAAACAGCCGTGTCGTACCTGCATGGGCAGGCTTCCGGTGCCCGGGGGCAATGGCGTGATCCACCGGGTTTTGGTCAGGGCGTTTCTGCCAGGCATAGCAAGGATCCGGTTCAGTCGACTGCATCCGTCTCATCCAGGTGGCTGTAAGGCGGAAGGGACACCAGCCGCGTGTCCTGTTCTGCGGTTCCCACGGTAAAGTGGTACAGGCTTTGTAACTGCGTATCGGAGATACCCAGTATCTCGTGCACTGCATCGTCGAAGAAGCAACCGATACCGGTGCCGCTGATGCCGGCCGCTTCGGCTTCGAGATAAAGGCTCTGGCCGATCATGCCGGCTTCCCAGAACAGCTGCCGGTATTCCCAGGGCGTCTCTCTGACTGTTTCATCGAACTCCCCTATCATGCTGAGGCTGAATGCGCTGTCGGCCGCAATGGCCTGGTGACAGGAGATCGTGCGCGCGACATTGCAGCTGTTGGCGCTGACCAGGTGATACAGCGGCAGCCAGTCGGGGCACACCGGTGCGCGTGTCCAGTCGAACTGGTCACGCAGGTTGACACGCAGCAGTGACTCACCCTTGTCGCTGCGCGGTAATGCATATAGCCCTGGCGACAGCCCTTCAACACGATGCACAAACAACACCGGGTGCACGCGTGCTGTCCAGCCATGCGTGTCGAATGGCGGTATCGCACTGCGTGGTTGCAGGCAGTCGAGCATGCGGTAGAAAGCAGATAGCGGCAGGGTGCTTTTGCCATCGAATGCCTGTGCGCTGCGCCGTTTGCGAATCACGGATACCGCGTCGAGTCCGGTTTCGCAGTCTGTCAGTACAGGCCTGGCCGCAGGTGTCGAACTGGCGGGCGTCGTTACCGGTTTGGTGCAATATGACTCGATGTGGCCGATTACATCCCAGCTGATCCTGTTGGCCGGGCTGAGTCTGTTTGGTCTGCCGTTCCATTCACCGGTTGCAAGCTGTTCGATCAGTCCATCCGCATCGATGTTGAGTGTTCCGGCTTCCAGGCCATTCCGATTGCAGCGGACTTGCAGTATCACGTCCGGCGACTCGCGTTCTGCATCTTTGTAGTCATCGCCGTGATCAATTCCGAGTGTTGCAGCGATCTGCGCATCGCTCCATCCGTCGAGCAGCTTTACCGACCAGCCGAGCGTGGAGGCGGAATAGCGCACGGCTGCGATAGCATGCCCGACATCAAGCTGGCAGTAACGCCAGGCGCGTTCCCCGTATTTCCATGCTTCGCGCCAGTGCAAGGATGACAGGCCGACAAGGAAACGGTCTTCGTCGATCGCATCGAGCGTGTCCACTGCGCAGCGCCTTTCAAGGCTGTGCCGGTAAACGTGGTAGTGGTACACGCCTGCCGGCAGATCCGGCATGCCGGGGAATACCAGGTAGCCCTCGGTCGGGTGCAGGTTGCCGCTGGACGGGTTGTTGCGCAGCGCCCAGCGCGTGGCACCGTACACCTTCCAGGACGAGAGACCGAGCGATAGCTCGAGCAGGGCTGACAGGTTTTTCAGTGTCAGCGCTGCAGGCCTGACGCGACCCGGATGATAGAGGTCCGCATAGGCCGTCTGGATCCTGTTCGCATGCAACGGCAACGCAACTCGCTCGCTGCCGGCATAGGTGCGAAACGGATCCGGCTGCGTGTCCCAGTCAAGCCCGTCGGGCCCGCGGGCATATTTCTCAAGCGAGTGCTTGGTGCGCTGATGATACGTGTATACGTCGATCGTCGTGTCCTGCATAGGGGGAACATTTTGACAGGGTTTTGTTACGCTCATGCTGTTGTCTTCGCTGTTTCAGTCTGCTGGTCATGCCGGGTGGTTGACCGGTTCCGGTCTGACTTCGCTTGCCCAGCAGGCAACGGCCGGACCGAGATCCAGGTTTTCGTCTTCGAAGCGTACCAGGAAGAGCAGCTTGTCCGGGTTTTCTTCCAGGTGTCCGGTATTGACCAGCACGCCGCGCGTGCCGGCGACAGCGATTCGGGCATTCGCATCAACACCCGGCAGGCTGCCATCGTTGAATACATCGGTTGCGGCGTAAATCATGTCACCCGGCTTCAGGTTCTCAAGTTTCATCATTTTCTCCTGTTCAAGTTCGTTCTTGCTGCCAGACGCGGCGGGTACCATTTGTCGCTTTTGGTACCAGTTGTCTCCCCGGCATTAGTTCAATTGTTGTGTTCGTGACATCGGGTATTGTTGTGATAAACCCGTGTCTTCATGGAATCAAGCACTTAACACTGTTTCTCACCATGGCACAGGATTTGCTTTATCCCTTGCAGAACATTCTGCAAATCACTTGCCAACAGTTACCAGGAGCAAAAAATGCTGACACTGACAGAAAACGCCCAGAAAGCCGTGAGCCGGTTTATCTCCGGTGCCGAGGAACCCGTTACCGGATTGCGTATCGGTGTTGCCGGTGGCGGCTGTTCCGGTTTCCAGTACACCATGGCACTGGAGAAGGGCGCGGAAGAAGGCGATACCGTTCTCGAAATCGCTGACTTCAAGGTATTCGTCGATGCGCAGAGCGCACCGCTGTTGCAGGGGGTCGCGGTGGACTTCCTGGATGGACTGGAAGGCAGTGGTTTCAAGTTCGAAAATCCGAACGCGGCAAACAGCTGCGGTTGCGGTTCTTCATTTTCTTGCGGATAACACGGGCGGAGGTCAAGTCATGTGGGATTATTCAGAAACCGTTAAAGAACATTTCTACAACCCGCGCAATGCCGGTGTAGTGGAAGGCTCCAATGCTACCGGTGATGTTGGATCACTGAGTTGCGGCGACGCACTGCGCCTGACCCTGAAGGTGAATCCGGAAACCGAGGTGATCGAGGATGCCGGCTTCCAGACTTTCGGCTGCGGGTCCGCGATTGCATCTTCATCGGCGTTGACCGAAATTATCAAGGGCATGACGCTTGATGACGCCCTGCAGGTCAGCAACCAGGACATTGCGGATTACCTCGACGGACTGCCGCCGGAAAAGATGCACTGTTCGGTAATGGGACGCGAAGCTCTTCAGGCAGCGGTCGCGGACTACCGTGGTGAGGAATGGAAAGACGACCACGAAGAGGGTGCGCTGGTCTGCAAATGTTTTGCCGTCGACGAAGTGCTGATCGAGGAAACCATACGCGCCAACAACCTGGTCACGGTCGAGCAGGTTGCGCATTACACCAAGGCGGGCGGCGGTTGCGCTTCCTGCCACGAGGGCATCGAGGAAATCCTGACCCGTGTAATGGCGGAAAGCGGCCGGGCTTTCGATCCCAATGCGGCGCCGCCGCCCGATATGGATGCCACGCCGGAAACACTGGCAGAGGGGACAACCGGCATGACCAACCTTCAGCGCATCAGGCGCATCGAAATGGTGATCGAATCGATTCGTCCGCAGCTGCAGATGGACAAGGGCGATGTCGAACTCGTCGATGTGATGGGCGATACGGTTTACGTGAACATGACCGGCGCCTGCAATGGCTGCCAGATGGCGTCACAGACACTTGGCGGCATCCAGCAACGCCTGATGGAAGATCTCGGCGGTTTCATCAAGGTGCTGCCGGCCTCCGAGTTGCCCAAAGCGATGGCAGGAGCATAAATCATGGCGGATATCTACCTGGACAACAACGCAACCACGCAGGTCGATCCCGAGATCGTCGAAGCCATGTTGCCGTATTTCACCGAGCAGTTTGGCAATCCTTCATCAATGCACTCCTTTGGCAACAAGGTCGGTTTCGCGATCAAGAAGGCGCGCAAGCAGATACAGGAACTGCTCGGTGCGGCACACGACTCCGAGATTATCTTCACCTCCTGCGGTACCGAGTCCGATTCGACAGCGATTCTTTCAGCGTTGAAAGCACAGCCGGAACGTAACGAGATCATTACAACCGTGGTTGAACATCCCGCGGTGTTGAGTCTGTGCGAAAACCTGGAAAAGGAAGGTTACAAGGTGCACTACCTGGCAGTGGACGACAAGGGGCGCCTTGATCTGGATGAATACAGATCGGTACTGAGCGACCGCGTCGCGATCGTTTCAGTGATGTGGGCCAATAACGAAACCGGTACTCTTTTCCCGGTGCTGGAAATGGCTGAAATGGCCCATGCCGCAGGCGTGATGTTTCATACCGACGCGGTACAGGCGGTCGGCAAGATACCGATGGACCTCAAGTCCAGCCGCATCGACATGCTGTCGCTTTCCGGCCATAAACTGCATGCTCCAAAGGGTATCGGTGTGTTGTACCTGCGCCGCGGTGTGCGATTCCGTCCGCTGCTGCGTGGTGGTCACCAGGAACGCGGCCGCCGCGCCGGTACCGAGAATACCGCATCGATCGTCGGTCTCGGCAGGGCGGCCGAACTTGCACTCCGGCACATGGCATTCGAAAACACCGAGGTGGCCGCCATGCGCGATCGCCTCGAGCACGGCATCATCGACGCGGTGCCGCATTGTTTCGTGACCGGCAACCCGGGCAGCCGCTTGCCGAACACGACCAACATTGCTTTCGAATTTGTCGAAGGCGAAGCAATCCTGATGCTGCTGAACAAGCAGGGTATCGCCGCGTCCAGCGGCTCGGCCTGTACCTCCGGGTCTCTTGAGCCGTCACACGTGATGCGTGCAATGAACATTCCTTTCACTGCAGCCCACGGTTCGGTACGCCTTTCCCTTTCGCGTTACAACTGCATGGGCGAGATCGAAACAGTGATCGCGGCCATTCCTCCGATCATGGCGCAGCTGCGCAAGCTGTCGCCGTACTGGCAGGGCGATGGACCGGTAGACGAGCCTGAAAAGGCGTTCGCGCCCACGTACGCCTGATCAGGCAATCCTGGCTGACACCTGTTCTGCCGGGAAGCAGATAAATGACTCCTTGAGCAGAAGCTCGCCGCCCCTCCGGGGCGGTTTCTTGTTATGTGCGTTGCGTGTGCGGGATGTGACAGCATCAAGCGTTCGGCTTGTAACAAATACAACAAAGAAAGGCGCCGAGTATATGTAAGTTGTTGAAAAAATACAGGGTGAAAACGTGGCACGGGGATTGCTCTGTAATCTGTAACGAACATGAACTTGCAGCATGCGAAGGCAGCGATGACAGAAAAGCGTTACATCACGATCGACGATACGACACTGAGAGACGGCGAACAGTCGGCCGGTGTTGCGTTTTCGGTCGACGAGAAGATGCAGATCGCAAGGCGGCTTGACGCGCTCGGCATCCCCGAACTGGAAATCGGAATACCGGCCATGGGCGAAGAGGAACGCGATTCGATCCGCGCAGTCAGTGCGATGAATCTCGATGCCACATTGCTGGTCTGGAGCCGCATGCGAGCGGACGACCTGGAACATTGCAGGCACCTGGGCGTGGGCCTGGCCGATCTATCCATACCGGTATCCGATCAGCAGATCAGCCGCAAGCTTGGCCGTAACCGCGACTGGGTGCTCGACGAAATCAAACGCCATGTGCCTGCAGCATGCGACATGGGGATCGAGGTCTGCGTGGGCGGCGAAGACGCTTCGCGTGCGGATACCGACTTCCTGTTACAGGTGCTGGAGACTGCGCAGGCAGCCGGCGCGCGCAGATTCCGGTTTGCCGATACCGTCGGCGTCATGGAACCTTTCGGCATGATGAACATCATGCAGTGCCTGCGCGCAAACAGCGATATTGAAATTGAAATGCACGCCCATGATGACCTTGGAATGGCTACGGCCAACACCGTTGCAGCAGTCATGGGTGGTGCAACGCACGTGAACACCACCGTGCATGGCCTGGGAGAGCGGGCCGGCAACGCACCCCTGGAAGAAGTCGTGATGGCCCTGCGTCATCTCTACCACATCGAAACCGGTGTTGACCTGTCAAGCTACAACGGGCTTTCCACGCTGGTGTCGGACGCTTCGGGACGTCCGGTGGCCTGGCACAAGAGCCTGGTTGGCCACGGTGCTTTCACACATGAAGCGGGCATTCACGTCGATGGCCTGCTCAAGGACCCGATGAACTACCAGGGTGTTGTCGACCCGGTTGAGCTGGGCAGTGCGCATCGCTTGATCCTGGGCAAACATTCGGGTACGCACGCGGTGCATCAGGCTTACAGCGAGCTCGGGTTGACACTGGAGCACGGACAGGCCAACAGCATACTTGCCAGCATTCGCAGCTTCGTAACAACGACCAAACGCATACCCGATCACGCGGATCTGCGCCGGTTTTACGAACAGCTGCCCGATGCCGCGTCAGCATGCCGGTTCATGGAGATGTCGGCGTGATCCTGCTGGTATGAATAGTGACAATGCGTAAAAGGTAGAACGAATTATGGAAACACTGATGACGCAGAAAGAGCAGCCGCTACATACATCGGACGGAAGGAAACGGGGTTTCTGGTCTTTATTGCGGGAGGATGTGAAGTGCGTATTCGAGAGAGATCCGGCGGCACGCACGCGAATCGAAGTACTGACGACCTATCCAGGTGTACATGCACTGATTATGCACCGCATCGCTCATGGCTTGTGGAAACGCGGCTGGCTCTACAGCGCCAGGTTGATAGCCTATATATCGCGCATCTGGACCAGTATCGATATCCATCCCGGTGCAAGCATCGGCCGCCGGTTTTTTATCGATCACGGCACCGGCGTGGTGATCGGTGAAACCGCGGAGATTGGTGATGACGTTACGCTGTATCACGGTGTGACGCTTGGCGGCACCACATGGAACCAGGGCAAGCGCCACCCGACGCTCGAGCACAGCGTGGTTGTCGGTGCCGGCGCCAAGATACTCGGTCCGATCACGATAGGCGCAGGCGCCAAGGTCGGTGCGAACTCGGTTGTGATCAAGAACGTGCCTCAGCACAAGACCGTGGTCGGTATCCCCGGCACGGTTGTGAAAGTAAACGAAACCGGTGAGCTGAACCCGTACGGTGTCGACCTCAATCATCACCTGATTCCTGACCCTGTGGCCGGTGCAATCACCTGCCTGCTGGACCGTATACGCCTGCTCGAAGAGGCAGTGGGCAAGGGCGGTTGCCTGCCGGGCGGAGAGCAGATTGAAGATGAATGTTTTGACTGCGGCGCACGGGACGTTTGCGATAACCACGAACGTGTTCATGCGGCGAAACGCGAGCGACCGGAGATAAACAGCTGATGGATTTCCTGGAATTCGACGACGATTCTCTCTATTTCGACGAACCACTGGGTGAAGAGCAGGAAGCTCTTCTGCAGCGTGCTTCCGAGTGCTACCCGGAGCCGGAAGCGGAACAGTTGCTGGACAGCCTGTACGCACGGAAACCTGAAAGCCTGACCGTGCTGGTTGCGTTATACCGGTTTTTTTATTACCAGCACCGCTACGAGGAAGCGCTTTCGATCGCCGAGAAAGCGATCCTGGTGTCTGCAAAGATGATGGGGCTGACAATGAGCTGGGAGCGCATCAGCGAACAGTACCTGGGGCAGGGCGTTTTCGTGTCCATGGGCCTGATCCGGTTCTACATGCTGGCCCTGAAGGGTTCGGCGTATCTATTGATGCGGCTCGGCCGTATCGAAGAAGCTCTGCCGCGACTCGGCAAGATTGTCGAGCTGGATCCGGCCGACCAGTTTGGCGCTGCGTTCCTGCTGCATATGGCCACGAAGGAGCAGGTCAATCTGAATGCTGAAAGGCATGGCAATATCGAAAGCCTGTTTCGGCGATAACTTTCAAACGAGGAAACACACATGAGTAAGAGTGAATTGCTGGAGGAGCTCGACGAGCTGGTCAGTGCAGAGGACTTCCTGGAGTATTTCGATATCGAATTCGATCCTTCCGTCGTGCACGTAAACCGCCTGCATATTTTGCAGCGCTATCACGACTACCTGGCGGCCGAATTACCGCTGCCGGATGACGAGGACGCGTTTTATCAGGTTTACCGAAAATTGCTGGTCAAGGCCTACGAAGACTTTGTGAACTCGGATGCCTTGACCGAGAAGGTGTTCCGCGTGTTCCGGATGAACGGACCGCAGGAAGTCTTCGTGCCGGTATCCGACCTCAAGCTCTAGGGAACGGAACGCGCAGGACGAATATTATGCTTCCCAAATTCGAATACGGCAGTGCGGTCAGGGTCACTCGCAACGTGCGCAACGACGGCACCTATCCCGGCATGGAAACAGGCGAACTGCTGGTCAGGCGCGGCACGGTTGGTTACGTACAGAATGTAGGCACCTTTCTGCAGGACCAGATTATTTACTCCGTTCATTTTATCGATATTAATCGCGTCATTGGCTGCCGTGAGGAGGAAATTATCAATGCAGACGCGCCGTGGAACCCGAGCCTGTTCGAGTTTCGCGACAAGGTGACCAGCCGCAAGATCCTGACCGTGAACAGCAATGTCATTGCCAGGCCCGGTGATGAGGGCGAAGTGATCAAGGTGCTCGGCGAATCAGGCGGCGAGTTTCAGTACCACGTGCGTTTCCCGGGCCATACCTTGCAGGTCGGTGAATCGACACTGGAAAGTCTCGGGGAGCCGGGCGCGTGATGTCGATGGTACCGGCAATGGCTGCCCGGGCGGACAGGCGGGCGGAGTTCGCCTATCACCTGCTGCGTGCAGCACTGGAGCGCTTTCAGCTCAGCGTGCCCGAGTTGAGCAATGACCAGCATGACGCTGCCGAACGCATTGCCAACCGTACCTTTGCGCTCGAGTCCGTGGCACTGGCTTCGCCCGAGGCAGCAGGGATTGTTGTGCCGGACGTGGAAATTGACGGGGCGGTGGCCGAAATACAGTCGCGCTACGAGAGCCATGCGGCATTTATCGAAGACCTGGAAAAGAACGGCCTTGATGAAAGCGTACTTCGCAGTGCGCTCGCGCGCGAACTATCGTTCAACGCCGTTATGGAGCGCGTATCCTCGAAGATACCCGCTGTCAGCGACCTCGATATACAGATTTTCTACCAGTTGCACAGCGACCGGTTTACTCGTCCTGAAACGCGCAAGGCGCGGCATATTCTCGTTACCGTAAACGAGGATTACCCGGAAAACACACATGACAATGCCATGCAGCGGCTGCAGCCACTGGTTGGAAAGCTGCGCAGGAATCCGGGACGGTTCAAGGACCTGGCGCGAAAGCATTCCGAATGCCCGACCGCGCTCGAAGGTGGAAAGCTCGGTGAATTGACTAGCGGCAAACTGTATCCGGAGCTCGATACCGCGCTGTTCTCAATGGAGGAAGGAGAAATCAGCAATATCATCGAGACTGAAATCGGGCTGCACATTCTGTACTGCGAAAAGGTCAACAGGGCCGTAAAGGTGCCGTTGTCACGCGCAAAGAGAAAAATCCGCGCAATTCTCGAACAGCGGCACCGCAGGGCATGCCAGCAGGCATGGCTGGGTAAAATGCAGGAACAACAGGCATGAAGGAACAGGAACAAACCAGGTGTTCGTTTTGCGGCAACGCGCAGTCGAGTGAATCGCCGCTGATCGTCGGCCTCGAAGGCCACATCTGCGAGACCTGCGTACGCCTTGCAAACCAGGTGGTCAGCAGCTGGGGACGCAAGCGCGAAATTGCGAAGCCACTGAAAAAGCCCCCGATACCCATCGAGATAAAAGCGCACCTGGACAAGTACGTTATTGGCCAGGAAAAGGCCAAGGAAACACTCTCTGTCGCGGTATACAACCACTATAAACGGCTGGCTGCGGAAAGCCAGGCCGAAGCGATCGGCATGGACGGTGATATGGTCGAGGTAGACAAGTCCAATATACTGCTGCTCGGACCGTCGGGCACAGGCAAAACACTGCTCGCGAGTACGCTGGCCCGAATCGTGGGCGTACCGTTTGTGATCGCGGATGCCACCACGTTGACGCAGGCGGGCTATGTCGGTGAGGACGTGGAGTCCATTCTTCACAGGCTGCTGGACGCTGCGGAGGGCAGTGTCGGCCTCGCCGAGTGGGGTATCGTTTATATTGATGAGATTGACAAACTGGCGCGCAGCGCCGAATCGGCGCATGGCGTCCGCGATGTATCGGGCGAGGGCGTACAGCAGGCATTGCTCAAGCTGGTGGAAGGCACCAGTGTGCGCCTGGGTGACAAGGGCAGACGCAAGGACGCTGATGCCCAGCTACTGGATACGCGCAATATCCTGTTTATCGCCGGTGGAGCATTTTCCGGTCTTGAGAACGTGGTCGACAAGCGCCTTCAGCCGGAAAAGACCGGCATTGGATTTCATGCGCAACTGCCGGACCAGCAGGAGCCGTCCGATGATGACGTATTCCATGAAACACATCCGGATGATCTCAAGCACTTCGGCCTGATTCCCGAATTCATCGGTCGCTTCCCGGTCATCGCCGCACTGGAGCAGCTCGATATCGATGCGCTGATAAAGATCCTGACGGAACCCCGAAATGCGCTGGTCCGCCAGTACAGCCAGTTGTTCAAATACGACAACGTCGAGCTCGAGTTT
>Ga0180437_10004864_pt1 | contig 18769 bp, 17 predicted proteins | sample SS_ome_4_FD_132410 | JGI IMG/M metagenome (GOLD analysis project Ga0180437, IMG submission 132410) | Hypersaline lake sediment archaeal communities from the Salton Sea, California, USA - SS_3_D_1 metaG | ecosystem: Environmental > Aquatic > Non-marine Saline and Alkaline > Hypersaline >... | reverse complement strand
CTCAAGCCGCTCGTCGAATCGGCCATTGAGCGTGAGAAGGAGATGCTGTCCCTCGCCATCCGACGCACCCGCGAACGGCTGGCCGAATTCGAGCGGCAGTTCAGCATGTCTTCGGCAGAATTCGAGCGCCAGCTCAACACGCTCGAACTGCAGGAGACGGTCGAATTCACCGACTGGCGGATGGAGATTGGCATGCTGCGCCTGCTCGAAAGCCAGCACCAGACTCTCCAAGAGGCCCAGGTTGATTGAGGCGTACCTGCAATCGTTGTTGGACCTCGTGGCCGCATCCCCTATCGTGCGCGCCTCTGACGTCACTCTCGACAAGCGCACACCGCGTCTGGGTTTGATCCGTGGCGACCTGTATTTCGTTGATGGTTCCCGCCTGCACTTTCGCGAACTGGTGGAAGCCCAAGACAAAGTCATCCGCCGAATGTACGCCTACCACTACCAGGATACCGACGCCAACCTGATCTTTCGCTACGACGACACCCCCCATCATCCCGATCTGGATACCTTCCCCCATCACAAGCACGACGGCGGGGAGATGAATGTCGTCACTGCCGTACCACCCGACCTACCTGCCGTGCTGCGGGAGATCGAGGCGATCCACCCGCTCATGCTCTAAGGGTCTCTGTCGTTGAGGAACGCGCAAGGCCGTTTTCCAAACGCTCTTTGAGACGATGCTGCACCAACTGATGACCGGCCGAATCAGAGCCAACACAGTGGTGGCAACGAAATGAGCATCGAGGTACTCATCCGGCAGGAGAATCGCCAAAGCCCGGCGATGAGGGTCACGCCCGGGGGCGTGTTGGTGCTGCTGCCGCTCGATGTGGATCCGGCAGGGGAGCGAGCACAGGCATTCGTCGAGGCAGAACTGGTGCGGCTTCCGGAGCCGGGATCGTCTGGGGAGCCGTTGGACCGGGAAATGATGCTCTCAGCCTGGATACCCGACTGGCGAGAGCGTGAATGGCAGTCGATGGTGCAAGGAATCATGACGGCATGACTGATTCACGATCATTTCACAAGCTTGGGCGATACCGCTTTAGCAGAGTGGGAGAAGAGCCATGTTCCACGCATCCGATCGCGTCCTCGTCGCCATCATGAACAACCGGCGCGACTTTGAGATCGCGCGGGACGAGGGATGGTACCGCATCCCCGCCAGGCACGCGCCGGAGAGCACGACGGAGGCAGCCGTGCTGGCCCTGTACTTTACCAAGCCCTTTGGCGAAGAAAAGTGGTCCATTCGCTGGTACGGGGCGGTGCGGGGGCACGAGCTGGCCCGCCGCCGGGACCTGTTCCCCGACGAAGCTGACCATCCCCGCGCCGACGAACCGTACTACAAGCTGCAACTGGGGCCGCTGATCGAGCTGGAGCTCCCGATCTATAGCTTGCGCTGGCGACGCATCACTTTCATCGAAACCTCGTGGGATAGATTTAGCGCCGCCGAGGAGATCAACGACTTGTACGCCTCCGGCGCTGATGGCCTGTTCGTCACGCTCAAGGAGGAGGGATTCTGGCCGGAGCGGGAGTTCGAGATCCGGGAGGGTGGAGCGACGTACACGGTGGACCTGGCGATCCCCTGCCAGGAGGGCACCGTGGCTATCGCCGTGGGCGACCGTCCTTCTCCCTCGACTGCGTTGTGCCGGCCAGATGTGACGGCGGTACGTCGGGCAGTAAAAGATCTGGGAGGGGAAAAACCCACACAGGGGTTTTCTCGCCGAAAAACCCCATAATGGGGGCTTGGTTCCAGAGGCAAAATGGCGTTTGATCATATTCGGGCCTGATCATCGAAAACCGCCAAATAACGAACGCTGGAACCCAATTTCCGTCTACTTTTGTCCCCAGCGTGATACGCTCATACTGCACCGCTGTTGCCCAAGCTTGGCGTCGGCATCCTCGTCGTCTCCCTGCTGATGAGGCTGCTGTTCCGCACCGACGGAGCGAAACAATCGGCTAGGTCCAGTTTGACCGACTCCTCTCGCCGGTCTATAATGGGAAACACAAGACAATCGATGTTGCTAGAGGAGCGTGAGGATGGATGCGATGAACGAATCCACTTCGAGATTCGAATATGAGCTACGGATTCCCCCAAACCTGGTCACGATCCTACTGCTCGTACTGGCGGTCGTGATTGTCGTTGTGGCCGAGCTTCAATCTGAGCTATCCAAGTGTTGGGCTTTGTCAAACGTCGCGCTTCTGCTCGTTGCACTGTCAGTGGCCATTTGGATACTTCACAGTTGGAAGCCCTGGATTGCCCGATGGTTCACGGTTATGGGCTTGGTCGTCACTATCTGTGTCGCCAGTAGTTGGTTGCGCGTACCGGGGTTCGTGACACTGCTGGTGATACCCCCCACCCTGGCTGTAGCTCTCATTAGTCTCCCTGCTGCAACTGCTGTCGCACTTGGCGAGTCCGTGCTCCTTGCAGTTCTCGCCCGATATCGGCCGGCAGCGCTGAATTCTGCCAGCGTCGCTGTCACCCTGATAGCGATTTGGACTGTGCTGGGCATCATGCATATCGTTTATCGGACGATGCGCCAGTTGAGCAAGTGGCTGGAAGAGTACTCTGAACAGGCTCAGGGTCTCTTGGACGAAACGCAGGATCGCAGAGCCGAATTGCAGCAGACCTTGGAGCGTCTGGCGAACGCGAACCGCCAGCTTGCGCTGGCCAACGAAAGGACGGCCGCCCTGCGCACGATCGCTGAGCAAGCCCAAAGAGAGAAAACCGCTTTTGTGGCCAATGTCAGCCACGAATTCCGCACGCCTTTGAACATGATCATTGGGCTGATCGATCTGATAGTAGAAAACCCCGAGATATACGATGTATTGCTATCTCCCAAGATGGAAAAAGACCTGAGGATTGTACATCGCAACTGTGAGCACCTTGCCGACATGATCAATGACGTCCTGGCGCTTTCTCAGATGGATGCCGGGGAATTGGTCCTGTATAGGGAACCGGTCGATCTGAGGGAGATCGTGGGTGAGAGCGTCGAGGCCGTGTGGCCGCTGGTCCAGGAGAAGCAGCTTTCTCTGGAAGTAACGGTACCCCAAGATCTGCCCCAGGCCTACTGCGACCGCACCCGCATCCGGCAGGTCATCCTCAACCTGGTGAGCAATGCAGCCCGATTCACAGAAGAGGGTGGGATCACGATAGAGGCCGTCCCGCAAGGTCAACATATCCTCGTGAGCGTCACTGACACCGGTCCGGGCATCCCGCCGGAGGATATGGACATGATCTTTGAACCCTTCTACCAGGACAAGCGGCCGCCCCTGCGCCAGAAAGGGGGAAGCGGGTTAGGCCTGAGCATCAGCAGGCGGTTCATCAAGCTCCACGGGGGGCGAATGTGGCTCGAGAGCGAACTGGAAACCGGCACCTCTTTCTTCTTCACACTGCCCGTGTCGTTGCCACTGGACCATCCTGCCCGACCAGGCCACTGGATAAAGCAGGACTGGGTGTGGCGTGAGCCAGCGTTCAGGACGGACCCGGAGGGTTCTTCCGACCAATTGGTCAGGCCACGCGTCGTGATCTGCGATGAGACAGAGACCTTATACTCGACGTTCACGCACTACTCCGACAGGATTGACTTTGTCGATGCCAAGAGTCTCTCTCAGGCCACGAACTCACTGGCGCAATGCCCGGCTCACGCCCTGGTGCTCAACATCGCAGCCCCACAGGACCTCTGGCCGTCCGTTCAACTTGCGACGCAGCAGATACCGGACACGCCCATCATCGGGTGCTCCGTGCCTCGTCTGGCACAGCAAGCCATGGACGCTGGCGCACTTGGACATCTGACGAAACCCGTGACGCGAGCTGATCTGGAAAACGTCCTTCGAACGGTTGGCAAACCTGTGAGGAAAGTCCTGGTGGTGGACGACGACTCGGACGCCTTGGAGCTTTTCGGCCGCATGCTTCGCCTTTGCGGCGTGGAAGTGGCGACCGCCTCCAGCGGGGCACAAGCGCTGGATGAACTACGGCGCGCGCCTCCCGATCTGATGCTGCTCGACATCGTGATGCCTGACATGGACGGCTGGCAGGTGCTGGAGGCCATCGCGCATGACCAGGGACGCGCAGACGTACCAACCATCTTTGTATCGGCTCAGGACCCAGCCGATCGGCTCCCCGCAAGCAGACTCGTACTGGCTGCAATGGGTGAGGGTGTGCCGCTCAGGAAGCTGCTTCGGTGTTCGCTTCAGCTATCAACGCTTCTTTTGAAGCCTGAAGGAGAACTTGATCCAGTGCCTGCGTGAACTGGTGGGACCGCACGGGCTTTGGCAGGTAGAGCGCAGCGCCAAGGGACAATGCCAATTCCTCCGCCCTGATCACCGAGCAGACGACAACGGGGATGGATCGCGTGGCGGCGCTTTGGTGAAGATGTGTCAACAGTTTCCACCCATCGACGTCGGGCAACATGACATCCAGCACGATGATGTCGGGCCCGGCGGCCTCGACGATTTCGAGCAGACCCTCTCCTTGCGTGGCGTGTACGATGCGATACCTGGTCCCCTCTGTCGCGCGCCGATAGAAATGAGCAATGTCCGGGTTATCGTCCACGACCAACACGGTGATCCCGCCCCGAGAAGGTATCTCTATCCACAGGAAGGCTCGACTGGCGTCCACGTGTGCGTCGACCGACATATTTTCCGCTACTAGGATTTCCCTGACAAAGTCCGTATCGGGCGGTCTGTCCTCAGCGACGACTGCGGTAGCCAGGCTGATCTTTACGTTTCCGTCCTCAAGCCTGGCAAACAGCGTCACCTGCCCGCTTGACGTACGCCGAGCCAATTGCTCTATGGCCGTGACCAGGGTCTGGCGTAGCACCGCAGGGTGGACCTCCGCCACCAGGTCGGGCTGCACAGATCCCACCTGCACGCGACCTCCCGGCCTCGACGTGAGGGCGCGCTCCAGCTCCAACACGTCTTCGATCACCTCTGCCACGCTGGACACGGCATCTGGCGCGCGGGCATACAGTGCTGCCAGTTCCCGCTCTGCCTGAGCGTGCCAGTCCTGCGCTTGCGCATCGGATGGGCGCTTCCCGGGTGGCACCTCGCCGTCTTCGTCGGCGCGATCATCCGGCCATCGTATACGCGCGGCGCTGCGTTCCCAGAGGATCCTGGCCAGGGTGTGTATGGCTTCGGCCTGTGCGCGCTGCACACTCCTGCGGCTCATATACAACCGCTCTGCAACCTCCTCCTGCGAGAGCCGTAACACGTACCGGCCGTACAGCAAGTCGTAGACGCGCCTGGTCTGGGCGGCAACAGGCGTGTTCGGCAAGGGCTTTAGCGCCTCCACCGCACCGATGATGGCAGACTGAACGGCGAGAGCACCTGCGTGAGGATCGCAATCTAACAGCCTGCAAAGCGCCTCGGAGGGCCGATAGCCGGGATCATACAGATGGGCAAGCGCTTCGTTTAGCTCCTGTACAAACGTCTCGTGGGTTGCCATTCCTGCTCTGGCGCTAAACTGGCGCTTTTTCGGCGTGGACTTCTGACATGAGCTATGCTATCATAACTTTGGGTCTTGCGATAAACGCAACGCGACTGTCACACCACTTCTTCCAACCGACCATATCATATCATGGGGCGGCAACATAGTCAATCACAGCCCTGAGAAAACCGCCTGTTGTGACGGTCGTGGCAGAGGGTGAGCGAAAGGAGGGAGTATGAAGATACGCAAGACGGATTTCCACTAGCGCGCACAGGCCACCAACCCCAGGAATCGGCGACATGTGCGCCCAGAGAGTCTACAGTACCCCACGCACAACTGCAGCTTCACGTTCCGTGACAGATCCAAAAAGGAGGACGAGATGGATCAGAAGAGAGTAAGTCGGCGCGAATTCATGCGACTGGGCAGCCTGGCAGCCGCTGGAGCGACACTGGCTGCCTGCCAGCCGCAGGTCGTCGAGAAGACCGTCGAGGTCGAGAAGGTAGTCGAGGCGACCGTCGAGGTCGAGAAGGTGGTCGAGGTCGAGGTCACCTCAGTCCCCAGCGCGGAGGAGGAGCGGGTCGAGCTTCTCTGGTGGTGCGGGTGGCCAGGGTCGTACATGCAGGCCATCGCCAAGGCCTTTGAGGACAAGTTCCGAAACATCCGGCTCGAACTGGGCCTGTTCTACACCGACGCGGGGCAGTTGCTGGCGGCCATAGCCGGCGGCAACCCGCCCGACGTGGTGGAGGATATCACCTACCTGGAGACCATTGCCAGGGGCGTGATTCTGCCGATAGATGACCTGGTCGCCGTCCACCCCGATATCGCCTTCGACGACGGGGACATCAGCACCGCATCGTGGGAGGCCTTCATGTGGGAGGGGAAGCACTACGGCGTTCCCAGTTGCGATATCGCCGGCCGGCAGGGCCTGGGCTTTAACCTCGATCTCATCGATGAGGCGGGCCTCGATCCGGACAACCTGCCCACGACCTGGGAGGAGTGCTTCGCGTGGCACCAGCAGATCACCACCTACGATAGCGCGGGCAACATCGAAATCCTGGGCTTTGACCCCATGGCGGAGCGGACGAACGCGTGCTCCTTTGGAGATCCGTGGATGTGGCCGCATATGTGGGGCTTTAACTACATCGACGAGAACCTGGAGCACCACATCGACCGTGAGGAGACCGTCGAGTTCCTCAACGTCATCAAGATGTTCTCTGATGATGTCGGCGTAGAGCAGTTGGAAGGTTTTGGAGAGGCGATGGCGGGCGTATCGAGAGGCGGCTTCGGGCGGGGGACAGTGGCCATGCGCATCACCTTTCCTTCGGGGCCAGTGCCTGTGTGGCGCAACAATCAAAACGACACCTACGATTGGACCTACGTGCCGGTGCCCGAAAGCAGGAAGGGCATCACGACACAGACGGCGGGTGGCCACGCCGGCCTGATCACCAAGGAAACAAAATATCCAGAGGAATGCTTCGAATTGGTGGTGTTCTTGACTCAGCAGGAAGCCTGTGATATCCTATTTGAGGCCAACGGTTGGGTCAGCCCGCGCAAGTCCTGGCGGGAAACCTTCGATATGAGCGAGTATCCGGAGCACGTCCAGGAGGATGTCCGGTTCTTTGTGGATTCGCTGGAGGACGCCGACGAGGTGTGGGTGGTGAGGGATCCCATCGAGGGCATCACCGAGTCGGTATGGCAGAGCACCTATCAGGCCGTCCAGTTCGGCGATATGACTCCGGAGGAAGGCGCCGCCCATATGCAGGAGGAGCTGAGCAGGGAACTGGCGCGGTTCCTGGAGGAACGCGAATAGGCTGGCGTGTCGGGCGGAGCAGCAGCAGCCCGCTCCGCTGCTGCTCCGCGGCTTTTGTTCGCACAGATAGGTCGAACGGAGATGTGCCGAAATGATTGAAAGGTTTCGTCCAAGCCGGCAGGAAGTCGGGCGAATGGTGACCGGGCTTCTGTTTGTCTCCCCGTGGATTATCGGGTTTCTGGCCTTTACCATCTACCCGATGGGGGCCTCGTTCTACTACAGCCTCACCCACTACGACGTGTTTCGTCCGGCAAGGTTCGTCGGCTTGGACAACTACCGGGAGATGTTCTTCATCGATTCAATGTTTGGCACCGTCTTGGGCAACACCTTGTGGTTTGTGGTGGTTTCTGTGCCGGCCGCTTTTGTCACCGCTTTCCTGCTGGCCATCCTGCTCAACCAAAAAATCCGAGCCCGGCCGTTATTCCGCACGATTTTCTTCCTCCCGTCCATCACCCCGGCGGTGGCGAGCGTCATGGTCTGGCTGTGGATTTACAACACGCAGCATGGACTGATCAACAGCATCCTGATCGGGTTCGGCAAAAAGGCCATACCGTGGCTGAGCAGCACCACGTTGGCCAAACCATCGCTCGTCATCGTACAGTGCTGGATGCAAGGCACCGCTGTCGTGATCTTTCTGGCGGCCCTGCAGGACGTGCCCCGCGCCCTGTACGAAGCAGCCCTCGTCGACGGGGCCAATACATTGCAGCGCTTTTGGAACGTGACCATTCCCATGGTCACGCCCGTTATGCTCTTTGTCCTGCTGACGGGTTTGATCGGCACCTTCCAGTCCTTCCTCTTCCCATGGTTGCTCACGCGAGGGGGACCGAACAATGCCACCGAGCTCTACAGCGTGTATGTTTACCGCAGTGCGTTCAAACACTTCAAGATGGGGTATGCCTCTGCTCTGGGCTGGCTGCTGCTCTTGATAATCGTCGTTTTCACCGTCATCCTCTTCCGCACCTCCGCCCGTTGGGTATACTATGGCGGGGAGGAGTAGCGCAATCAGCGCATCAGATAGCGGGTAGTGTGCCATCATAACCGGTAAGTGCTGCAAGGATAGCCGTTGTATCATCACAATCTTGAAAGGGATCCCATAGCGTGAACACAAACCTGGGGCGACAAGCCCAGTTGCGGCCGGTAGTGGTCTCGGGCACTCAGCCGTGGACCAGAAGGCTATATCACGGCTTAACCCAGACCGCTCTCTACGTGGTATTGGCAGTGCTCAGCCTTTGCTTCGTGCTTCCCTTCGTGTGGATGCTCTCCACGTCTCTCAAGACCGATCCACAGGTCTACACCGTGCCTCCTACTTTCATTCCCAACCCCATACGGTGGTTGAACTACCCTGAGGCCCTCACCTACGTGCCCTTTGGCAGGTATTTCCTAAACACGCTCAAGTACGGCGTGTTCGCGAGCATAGGCGCAGTGTTGTCTTCAGCCCTGTGTGCCTATGGTTTCTCCAGAATTCGGTGGCGAGGGCGGGATGCGCTGTTTTTCGTCGTCTTGATGACGATGATGCTCCCGTTTCAGGTGCGCATGATCCCCCTATATCTGATCTTTAACAAGCTGGGGTGGATCGGCACATATCTTCCCCTCATCGTGCCTGCCTACACGGGCGTTGCCTATTTCATCTTTTTGCTGCGCCAGTTCTTTATGACGATCCCGATGGATCTATCTGACGCCGCGCGAATAGACGGAGCGAGTGAACTGGGCATTTTCTTCCGCATCATCATGCCTCTGGCGAAGCCCGCCCTGGCCGTGGTCGCGTTGTTCGAGTTCATGAATGATTGGAATGACTATATGGGCCCGCTGGTCTATATCGGAAACCACACCGAAAAGTACCCCATCGCTATGGGGCTCGAACAGATGCGATCGCACCTGAACCAGGCCAATATAGAACTGATGTGGCCTCGCCTGATGGCAGCCAGCGCCGTCATGATCCTGCCCGTCGTGCTAATGTTTTTCTTCACGCAGAGGACGTTTGTGGAGGGAATCGCACTGACTGGGGTGAAGGGGTAGCGCATCTGCGCCCAGCGGGCCGGCCCCAGTATCAAGGGGCGCCCAAATACCCGCGCATATTTCCATCCTGGATTGTGACGGCAGCGTTTTAACCATCCCCCGGCCGGTTTTGGGCTGGGAGCCTCTGCACTCCGGCTCCCGGCATCCATTCTGGGTCAGCGCCAATCACGCCTGACAATCACGCCTGCATCTCTCTGGACGCCAACGCCAAACTGGCACCATAGGCCCGAACTTGTGGAAGGAGACATCATGGGAGAAGAGACACGCTTTCACATCACCCCCTACCTGCGCCGGCAGATGGATGACCACCCACCCCGGCTGGCCTTTTCCGCCACGAGCCACGAAGCGTGGCTTGCCTGGCGACACGAGCTGCGGGACAAGTTGACCGATCTGCTGGCGCCATGGCCTCAAGCCGTGGATCTGGCCCCAGAGATTGTCCAGGTGAGCGACGGAACCGATCACTGGCGCGAAGAGATCGTCCTGTCCAGTCACGCCAATATGGAGATCCCCTGTTTCTTGCTGCGCCCGAAGGGAAAGGACGGTCCCCGTCCCGCCATTCTCGCGCTCCACGGCCACGGTGAGGGCCAGGGTGTGACCATCGGGCTGACCGAGAGCGAGACTGGGCAGGGATACGGCCTGCAGATGGTTCGGGCCGGATACGTCGTCCTATCGTTCGATGCCTTCCCCTTCGGCGCGCGTCGAGAGACCGAGCACAACGCCCAGGTAGGCTTCGAGTATCCTTGCAACTCTACCCTCATCCGCACGTTGCTCTGGGGCTACAACCTGCTCACCCTCAACACCTTCGATGTCTTTCGCGCCCTCGATTACCTGGAGACCCATCCCGAGGTGGACCCTGAGCGTATTGGCGTGATGGGGTGCTCCTACGGAGGGACCAGGAGCATGTACGCGGCCATCCTCGACCGGCGGATCAAGGCCGCCGTGCTCAGTTGTTCACTGGGAGAATACCGCGGTCACGGCGTCGAGCTGGACGAGTTGTGTGGGGCACAGGTCGTGCCCGGAATCCTGCCATGGGCCGAGATGGGCGACGTGGCGGGCCTGCTGGCCCCCATGCCGCTGCTGGCCGAAAGCGCCCTCAACGACGATGCCTTTCCCTGGTCCTATACCGAGCCCACTCTCGCGCGGCTGCGCCAGGTCTACCGCGTCGCCGGCGCGCAAGATCACCTTACAATCAACGTCTACGACGGAGGCCACCGCTATTACGGCGACGGCGTCGTCGAGTTCTGGGACCGCCATCTATAGGTGATCGAGCGGAATGACCTCGTCTGTTCATCGGTCAGGCAATAGCTCGTTGGCGCCCGCCTATGGAGTGGGGAACCCGATGGAAAGCCTCTCGAGCCGATCTTGCATTATTGAGGACGATCAGGAGCGCATCGTCGATCTCCTGCTCGCTTACCGGAACGTCACCGGCGTTCACGTCTACCAGACCGCCTGGCGGCTCCGCCTGCTATGGACCTCCAGGGTGGGGGATCTCGCACGTGACGTCCGGGTTTGGGAGGACGCGACCGGCCGGGCCGTGGGTTTCGCCATGCTGTGGCGACGGCGCCCCGACAATGCCTATCTGGTTCTGGACCGCCTGGTGCATCCCGCCTGTGTGACTGACCATCTCGCTGACGCCTTGCTGGAATGGGGCGCTCAGCGCGCTTACGCCATCGCGACGGAGCAGGCAGTTCCGCTGACGCTCTATGCCGGGGCGTTCGATCCGGCGGTCTGTCATGACACAGGGCTGGAATCACAGGGCTTCGCGCCGGTTCCGCCCGACCCGCACAAGTACGACGCGTATTTCGCGCGGTCGCTTCAGGCAGCCCTTCCTGTAGCGACCCTGCCAGCGGGTTACACGATTCGTCACCTGCACGGCATTGATGAGATGGAGGGGTATCAGGCCCTATATGACTTCACGCCGGTCGATCCACACCATCGCCAAGCCCTGCTCAACAGTGACACGTACAGCCATCTTGTTGCTGTGGGTCCGGATGGGTCATTCGCCGCTTATTGCGAGTGTTCGGTCTGGCGGGCCGAATGGCAGAAGAGTGGGCAGCGCATCGGCTGGCTCGACTACATGGGGACCAGTCCGGAGCGTAGACGGCGAGGGTTGGGGCAGGCGATCCTTCTGGCGGGTCTCGCTCGCCTGCGCGCGTGGGGCGCGGATACAGCGATGCTCGTCACCGTCAGCACGAACGTGCCAGCGGTGAGGCTCTACGAGTCGGTGGGCTTTGCGCGCGTCGACGTTTCTGAGGCACCACGGTATCAAAAACAGGTCCCTGCGGCCCGAAAGCGCAGATAGGCGCGGTACTGCTTTCGTCAGGCCATTTTCTTTAAGGGCAATAGGAGAGTTGTATGACAAGCAAGCGTTCGAACCTAACATATGACTTTGGACTGTCGGAAGTGGAGGTAGGCTGCCAGGAGTTGCGGGATCGGCTCAAGCGGTCCGCGCACCTGCGCCACCTCCTAGAGGTTTATCACTCTGACGAAGACGATAAACCCCACGACGCCCCGGCCTGGGAAACGTGGCTGAGGGAGAGCGGGGAACTGCCGCCGAACTTTGACGCGCTCCCGACAAACGCCTTCCTGCCCGATGTCTTGGTATTCAACGATGGTAGGATGGTAAGGACGCCTGAGGAGTGGCAGCAGAGACGGCAGGAGGTACTCGATATTCTCGAGCACTATCAGTTGGGCAGTCCCCCCCCGGCCCCACCAAAGATGGTGGTGGAGGAGCTGGACTCGGCCCAGGATGCCGTGCTCCAGGGCACGGTCAAGCACGTGCGCCTGGTCTATGGTCCCAGCGCCAAGGCGGTTGCAGCCGATACGCACCAACTATCCAAAGACGCCTGTATTCTTCGCAGCGTGCACCTGAACCTGGAGGTGTTCATACCCCACGGGCAGGGGCCCTTCCCCGCCGTAGTGGAAGTGGGAAGCGGGCGGACAGGCCACCTGGCGGGCTACCTGTCCTCCACCGCGGCCAGGAGAGGCTACGTGGTGTGCACTTTCGACCGGCTTGATGCTTTTACGGCCCGGGATGTCTATCTGGACTACGAATACAATCAACTGGGCTGGTGGGCCTATGCGGCCAGCCGCTGCATCGACTATCTATGCAGGCTTGACGAGGTGGACCAATCCAGGATCGCGGCGATTGGGCACTCGCGGGGGGGGAAGATGAGTCTGATCGCGGCCGCGTTGGATGAGCGGATCACGGCCTCAATCCCGAGCCACACGGGCTCTGCGGCGGGGACGGTACCCCCGTGGCGATATATGGGCGAAAAGTACGGCGCCGAGACTCTGGAGGCGAGCACGCGCCTCTATCCATACTGGAATCATCCACGAATGCGTTTCTTCTCCGGACGCGAGAACAAGCTGCCCTTTGACTCCCACTTTCTGATGGCGCTCGTAGCGCCCAGGGCATTGCTGGTGACGGAAGGGGATGCTGACGATGTCGGGGAACCCTGGGGGGGGCAACAGGCATATCTGGCCACCAGAAAGGTCTATGAACTGCTAGGCCATCCGGAGCGATGCAACATAGCCTTCAGTTCGGGCGGACACCGGCTGGCCGAGGAGGTCAAGGAGCAGTATGTAGATTGGCTGGACATGCAGTTCGGCCGGAGACCGCTCGACTTTCCTGAAAAGTTGATGTACACCTACACCTTCGACAAGTGGCGGGAGGTCGTTGGCGCGGCGGTCGACGCCACTTCTTTCCCCGAGAAGGGGTTGGACGATCTTTTGGTGGGCGAGGCCGGCAGCTTGATTCAGACCAGAGAGGCCTGGCTGGCGAAGAAGGGGGCCATCGCGAAGCGAATCCTGTGGGGCCTGGGGGAGCTGCCCGCCGTCAAGGATGTCGGCCAGGCCAAACTCGTGGATGTCAGGAAGACGGACATCGGATTGATGAAGGCAACTCTCCCTATCGCAGGGAAGCTGGTTGGCCATCTCACCTATCCGGATGAGACACCTGGGAAGCTGCCGGTCGTGATCTATCTGCACGCCTATCTGGATGCCCTGGGCTATGACTGGCCCGCCGAGTACGGATGGGCGCCGTCGGTCGGTGAAAGGCTGGCTCAAAAAGGATTCCTGGCCGTGGAGTACGATCAGTTCGGCTATGGCACGCGCAATCACGACAGTGGGATCGAGTTCTATACCGAACACCCACGTCAGTCTGCTATGGGCGTCATGGTGCAGGATGTTCGGCGGGCGATTGATGCGCTGTCCAAACTCGACATGGCGGATCGGGATCGCGTCATGGTCGCCGGGTTCTCTCTGGGGGGGGCGGTAGGGCTCTATGTGGCCGCTCTGGACGAGCGGATCAAGGCGGTCGCATCGACCTGTGGCTTTGCATCGATGCGGTTGGATGCACACGGGAACGAGACCGAGGGATTGAAGCGATACTCCCACTTGCGGCCCACGCTGCCGCGCCTGGGCTTCTTTGTGGGGCATGAGGCCAGGGTGCCCTATGATTTCCACGAGATCCTGGCCCTGATCGCTCCCAGACCCGTGTTGGTCCTCGCGCCAATCCTAGATCAGGATTGGTTCCACGAGGATGTCGTAGGATGCTACGAGGCAGCCTCCGCCGTGTATCGGCTGCTCGGTGCGGAGGATCGCATTCAGATTCACACGCCCCTTGATTTCAACCGCTACCCGCCCAAGTACCAGAACAAGGTGAATGAGTGGCTTTGCGGGATAGCGGAAAGCCTGTAGCCAGATGCTGTTTGGCAATCTGTTCGGCAATTCGGCGTAGGCTGAGGGCTGAACTTGAAGTCGGAAGAGGGCCGAGGCATATCTAACCAAAGGAGGGTATCGTGAAAATCGCTTTTGTAGGGGGCGGCAGCGTCTTGTGGACTCCGACACTGACGGTCGACATTGCGCTGACGGACACACTGGCGGACGCCAACCTGGTGCTTCACGACATCGACGCGGACGCGCTCGAGTTGCTGACCCAGACCAGCAAGCGCATCGTAGCGCAAGTGGGTGGGAGTCTGCAGATCACCGCCACCCTCGATCGTTCCGAAGCGCTGCGCGACGCCGACTTTGTGATCCTGTGCGTCGGGATCGGCGGGCTGGCGGCGATGCGTTACGATCTGCAGATCCCGGAGCGCTACGGCGTCTATCAGTCGGTGGGTGACACGGTGGGGCCTGGTGGACTGGCGCGCGGCCTGCGCCACATCCCCTTTGCCGTGCGAGTCGCCCGCGAGATGGAGACGTTATGCCCCACCGCCTGGCTGCTCAACCTGACCAACCCGATGACAACGATCTGTCGCGCGGTCACCCGTACGACTACCATTCGCACTTTGGGGCTGTGTCACGAGGCCACCGGCATGCGCCGCCATCTTGCGAGCATGTTCGACACAGCGGTCGAGACAGTCGCCCTCGACGTTACGGGCATCAACCACCTGCCGGTCATCCCCAGCTTTCGCGTCGGTGGGCACGATGGGACGGCCATGTTGCGCGACTGGCTGGCGGGAAACGGCCCATTTGCATTTATGGATCAGCACGATCCCGATCCACACCGAGATGTCTTCCGGGACCGGCTAGCGGTCAAGCTGGCGCTGTTCAAGCAACTCGGCGTGCTGTTCGGCGCGGGGGACCGCCACGTAGCCGAGTTCTTTCCCGGTTTTCTGAGCGGGGCCAGCGAGCGGGGCCGTCGCTACGGCGTCGGTTTGACGACGATCGAGCAGCGCGAAGAGTTGGCCCGTCAGCGTCGAGCCAGGGTAGAGCGCTTCGTCGGCGGGGAGCCGCGGGAGTTGCGACAGTCGGAGGAGCAACTGGCGCCGGTGATAGTCGCGCTGACGGTGGGGCCAACGGGCCAGTTCATCGTCAATGTGCCCAATCGTGGCCAGATAGACAATCTTCCACGCGGCGCAGTCGTCGAGTGCGTCGCGGATGTGGACGCACTTGGGGTGCGCCCACTGGCCGCAGGCGCGCTGCCGCACGCGGCTTACGCCGTGATCGCACCGCACGTCGCCCGGCAAGAGCTGATCGTCGAGGCTGCGCTGACCGGTTGTCGTGGACCAGCGCTGATCGCGCTGGCGACCGACCCGCTCGTACCTGATCCCGCAACGGCGGAGCCGATGCTCGACGAGTTACTGGCGGCGAACGCAGCGTTCATAACGGACCACTGAGCTCGATGCCACCCCACAGCACCCGGTCAAAGTCGACCAGCCCGGCGACCTCGCCAGTCCCGTCGATCAGGATATTCTGGCCCCAGATGCCCATGCAGGCCGGGGACGTCGCGCAGGCGCGTGCCCGGCAGAGCCGCCAGCAGCACGTCGTCCCCGTCAATGCGATGCGGCTGCGACCGAAATATACTGCACCACCTCGGCCACGCGGGCGGTCGTATGGGCGCGGATGAGCCCGTGCAGCTCCGGCTCCTCGCTCATCATGCGCCGCTCGTAGAACAAGAACCCGGCGCCGAGCGGCGGGGCGATGCGCAACACCAACCGCCCGCGGTCGCCATCCACCCAGTACGAGGACGCCGTCATCAGTCTGAACATTAACCCTTCACTGACAGAGATGAAGGAAATGATATTTCCCTACGGGGGCGCCGATAGGCTTCCGACGGCGACGGCGGCGATGCAACTGTTGCTCGATTTCTATGGGCGGCCTGGCGGCTGCCACGGTGGGAAGACCGACGCCTGCTCGCCGGGTGTGCAGGTGGGTATGGAGAAGGCGTTGTCAATCATCTTACCCGTACTGGCGGAAGCCACGGGGGTGGGTACCCTGGGGCACGTAGAAAATGCCCTGACGTTCTCTTACGAGCAACTGGTGATCAACGATGCTATCACGGGCTACATCCGCCGCATGCTGCAAGGGTTTGAGGTCAATCAAGAGACGCTGGCGTTCGACGTGATCCGAGAAGTGGGACCGGATGGCAATTTGCTGGCACATCCCCACACGGCGACGCATTTCCGGGAAGAGTTCTATCTGCCAGATATCGTGGAGCGGATGCCTTACGCTGTCTGGGAGGGGCAGGACATCCGGGACATGGACGCCAAGGCCCGTGAGAAGGCCGGCGTATCCTCTCCGAACACCAGCCCAGGCCGCTGGACCCGACGCAGGAACGAGAGATCGACGCCATCGTTGCCGCGGCAAGGGTTGAACCAGTCTACACATAAACACCATATCTTTATGTTCGTCCCGCCTGTACACCAGACCTGGTAGCAAGCGGGGAGTACGGGCCCTGCTATTCGTGCCGATCTGAGCGCCATAAACAGCCGTATTGTATGCAAAGGAGATTTCACATGCACTGGATCAAGGAGACGTTTGGCACCAACAAACCGATTATCGCTATGTGTCACCTGGAGGCCCTGCCAGGGGACCCAGCCTATGTGCCTGACAGAGGATTGGACTGGGTGATCGAGCGCGCCCGAAGCAATCTGACTGCCCTCCAGGAGGGTGGCGTCGACGCCGTGATGTTTTCCAACGAGGCCAGCCTACCCTACCTGACCACGGTCGAGCCAATCACAACCGTCACGATGGCCCGCATCATCGGCGAGCTGCGCAGCGACATCCGCGTGCCGTTCGGCGTTAACGTTTTGTGGGACGCCATCGCGTCGATTGACCTGGCGGTGGCAACGGGTGCGTCATTCGTCCGTGAGATATTCACTGGCGTCTACGGCAGCGATTTTGGTCTGTGGAACACCAGCGCCGGTGAGGCCGTACGTCACCAGCGTCGCATGCACGGAGACGACGTGCGCTTGCTGTTCAACATCGTGCCGGAAGCCGCTGCCTACCTGGGGAATCGCAAGCTCATTGAGATCGCTCGCTCTACCGTCTTCAATGCCCAGCCGGACGCGCTGTGCGTCTCCGGTCTGACCGCGGGTGTTGAGACCTCGGTGGAAGCGATCAGCATCGTCAAGGAGGCGGTGACTGGCGTGCCTGTGTTCGCTAACACGGGGGTGCAGCTTTCGAATGTGGTCCAGCAGCTGTCTGTGGCCGACGGAGCCGTCGTCGGTACCACCTTCAAGCGCGATGGCTACATCTGGAACGAGGTGGACCCGGGGCGGGTCGCTCAGTTCATGAAAGAGGTTCGCGAGATCCGTGAGAGTGCATAAGGAAAGCCCAGAGGATGCAAGCAGATGTCACAGGTGAAGCCCCAATCCGTGTTGGGACCGCTCACAGTATCCAAGATCAATCCCCGGTACTTTTCCGATGCTACCGGGAGATTGGTCTGCCTGGCGGGATCGCATACCTGGTACAACCTGCAGCCATCCAAACTCAAGCACCCGAAGCAGCCCGAAGAGGAGATGTTCGACTATGAGGGGTTTCTAAAGGGTCTGCAGAAATCGAGCTCGTTCCAGCGATCAAGGCTTTGGTGAAAGAGGAGGCGGAGACGCTTGACCCGGAAATAGATGTGCCGACCAACTTGGATCAGTGGACCTCGTTCAGGCAGGATCTCTTGAAGCGGGTTCGGATGGTGCTTGGCCGCTTTCCAGAGAGAGCGTGACCGAACCTTGCCAGTGGCCCAGGGACGTCTACTCCTTGTTCCAGGCGGAAGCAGGGAGTTTTGACATAGTTGGCGGGCCGACTATGCCGGGAGCCGTGGAGACGATTGTGCGCTGGTTGCACGCGCACTTGTAGCGGCGTGTGCACTCGAGAGGCGCCTGGACCCTTGGGTGATGGCGTTGGAACGGCCGCAAGGACGGGACTTGAGCGGCCAAGTCTCACCCTCGCAGTTGAATAGGAGTTACAGACGTGACAGAGAAGGAGTCGGTGAGGGAGTTTCAGATAGCGGGAGTTCAAGTTCAAGTCTTCGACGACAAGGACGTGCTGGGGCACGCGGCAGCTTCGGCAGTTGTGAGTTCTCTCCGCCGTGTCATCGAACAGGAGGGAGAGGCAACGGTCATCTTTGCCACCGGGGCGTCACAGTACGAGTTTCTGGCAGCCCTCATCCAGATGAGAGACGACATAGACTGGTCGCGGGTGGAGGCGTTTCATCTCGACGAGTACCTCGGCATCTCGGCCAACCACACGGCTAGTTTTCGCCGGTACCTGCGACAGCGGCTGTTTCAGCACCTGCCGTTTGAATCCGTGCACCTTCTGCAAGGTGACGCGCCCGACCCAGAAGAGGAGTGCCGGCGGTATGCAGCGATGCTGGGGCAAAGGACAGTAAATGTGGCCTGTATCGGGATCGGTGAGAACGGCCACCTGGCCTTCAATGACCCTCCTGCCGATTTCGATACGCCGAAGCTGGTGGACATCGTAGAACTGGATGAGGCATGCCGTCAGCAACAAGTGGGGGAAGGGCACTTTCCCGCCCTAGAAGACGTACCGCGCCGCGCCCTAACCCTCACGATCCCGGCAATCCTCCGCGCCCAGGTAATCAGATGTGTCGTTCCCGACGCGCGAAAGGCTCAAGCCGTCTGCTGCTCGCTCGAGGGCCCGATCTCCCCTGATTGCCCGGGTTCGGCTCTACGTACCCACAACAACGTACGTCTGTACCTGGACGCTGACTCGGCGTCGCTACTTCACTCAACACACGCGGGAGGGTCCGAGAAGGCCCGACCTTGAAATGCCCTTAG
>Ga0180437_10004863_pt1 | contig 18769 bp, 19 predicted proteins | sample SS_ome_4_FD_132410 | JGI IMG/M metagenome (GOLD analysis project Ga0180437, IMG submission 132410) | Hypersaline lake sediment archaeal communities from the Salton Sea, California, USA - SS_3_D_1 metaG | ecosystem: Environmental > Aquatic > Non-marine Saline and Alkaline > Hypersaline >... | reverse complement strand
TCTTAAAGACGGGGTGATAAGCGACTTTGAAATCACCGAGGCGTTGCTGAGTTATTTTATCCGCAAGGTTCACGGCCGCGGCGGCCTGGTCAGACCAAGAGTAGTTATAGCCGTGCCAAGCGGGATTACTGCGGTCGAAAGAAGAGCGGTAATCGACAGTGCCGAAAGAGCCGGCGCCAGAAAAGTCTATCTTGTTGACGAACCTATGGCGGCAGGTATAGGTGCAGGCCTGCCTATTACTGACCCAACCGCTTCGATGATAGTTGACATAGGAGGCGGGACCACTGAAGTAGCAATTATGAGTCTTGCCGATATCGCCACCTGTGAATCAGTCCGGATAGGCGGCGACGATATGGATGAGGCGGTCATTAATCACTTGAAAAAGACTTATAACCTCTTGATTGGCGAGGCACGGGCGGAAAAAGTGAAAATCCAGATAGGTTCGGCTGCTCCAATCGAAGAAGAGCTGACGATGGAAATTGCCGGCCGCGATACCATTTCCGGCCTGCCCAGAGAGATTGTCATAACAAGTGAAGAGATTCGCGAGGCGTTAAAAGAGCCGCTGTCATCAATCATCGAGACGGTCACGGCCACACTGGAAAAGGCTGAGCCGGAACTATCGGCCGATTTGATAGACAACGGAATCTATATCTGTGGCGGAGGCGCTATGTTGCGAGGGCTGGATACGGTGCTCTCGAATGCTACCGGGCTTAAAGTTACTGTGGTGGATGGCCCGCTCAGTGCGGTCGCTCGCGGTACCAGTGTCTATCTGGAAAACCTCGAGTTGTGGAAAGACACGATGGACCATAATGAGTACGGCTGGGAATAAAAACTGCAAAACCGGCAATAGAGTTTCACTTCATTTTGTTGAATTATGGCAAGGAAGCGAATTAAAGTCTCAAGACGGTTGTTAATCACCTGCTTTCTGTTAGCCGGCTTCATTCTACTTTTTGCACCACAGAGTTTTACCGGTAAGTTCCAGTTCGCTTTCTTTCGCATCTTTCGCCTACCTCTAAGAGCAGGACACGCTATCAGTTTGTCTGCCAGGCCGGGTAAATCCAGGCAGGAGCTTGTAAGCCGCGTCAAATACAATCAACTGCAAAATCATCTGGCTAATGTTACCAGACAACTCGAGCAGCAGCATCAACAAGTGGAGAAATTATCGGGATTGCGGGACCTTCCAACGCTGGACGGTGTCAATCTTGTCTTCGCTGATGTTATTACATTCTCAGGCGGAATGCACAGGACGCTGATTATCAATCGAGGCAGAAGAGACCACATCAGCAAGGGCCAGCTCGTTATTGCCCATAATAGTATAATCGGAACCATTTGTGACGTCTCATCACGAGAGGCCAGAGTTAAATTAATCACAGCTCCAGACAGCACTCTGGCGGTAACAATAAAGGGTGTGGATTTGAAACGTATGATGCAAGGCAATGGAGACGGCACCGCCTCAATACCTATGATTTCTTCAAAGTACAATATAAAGGCGGGCACAGTCATTTATGCCTGTAAAAGGGCGGGCCTGCTTGATGCCGAGATGATAACGGGAACCATAATCCATTGCGAGGCTGACGAACAAAGACCGGCTATCCTGGACATAAATGTTAAGCCAGCCTGCGATATCGAAAGCCTCCGGGATGTAGCAGTGATAGTAGCTGAACCGACAAAGGATTGAGGACCATTAATACACCCTTCCCGCCAGGGGCGGGTGATAAATTCCAGCGAGTAAGACGATAACATATTGTTTCGAAGTTACTTGCCCGCGTATAAACGGCAAATTCTAACTGTGAGCACTATAAATGCACTGGTTCCGGTTTGCAATTCTGGTAATTGTCACAGCGATATTACAGAGTGGGATTGTCGATTTATTTGCGATTGGCACCGTAGATGTCAAGCCGCAGTTATTACTGATTCTTCTTGTTTTCTTTGCTATCTACTGCAACAGATTCGAGGCAATTATCGCGTCATTTGTTATCGGCTTCTGTGCAGATATTATTGTTCCGACAATGGGACCATATACGCTGAGCTTCGGCATATTCGGAACCTTGATGGCATACTTAAATAGTGTAATCTCTGTAAGAAAAATGCTTTATCAGTTTTTTGCAATTCTTATAATAGGGGTTTTAACCGGCCTGTCAGCTTATTTTTTCTCCAGCCTGAAAGGGCTGAGCATTGCCAGCGGAATACAATCGGTTATTTTCTACAGGTCGCTTTACTCCGGCGTGATTGGGCCATTTGTTTTCCTGCCGATTGCCTGGTGGATGCGAATAAAAACGCATCATTTTCGATACCGCTGAATGAACAGGTAAGGCTGCATCCGCAGCATATGTTTTTATCGAGCCGACCGGATATTGATGTACGACAAAAGGATAAAAATTTTCTCAGCTTTATTCGTCGTTTTGCTCGCCGGGGTATTGCTTCGGCTTGCACAAATGCAATTGACACGATATTCGTCAATCCGACGAAACATAGCCGAGTTGAAGCGGCAAAGGGGCTTATCTCGTCAGCTCAATGCCGTCCGGGGCGACATATTAGACAGAAACTCGCGCGTCCTGGCGACCGACAGGGCTGGCTTTTATCTGCAAATCAGCTATCAGCTCAGCCAATATATGGACGAGCGGGTCTTCAAAAGCAAACTATTAGCCGAACAAAACACAATTGACAAACCCGATAGAATCGCCGGGATTAGAAAACAGTGGCAGCTGAAAAGACGGGACATTCAGCGGATAATCCGGAAATGTGAGCATTTCGGGATACCAGCACATCGGATTGAATCGAGGATTAAAGCGATTAATGATAATATATGGCGGCAGCGAAGATATCTGGCCTGGAAACGAAACTTCCCTGAAAAGGAATTTGAAAATGCCGTCCAAGACCCGAACCACAGGCTGAGACTCATCCGGCAGGTTAATATCGCAGAAATGCACCGGAGTTTCCCTTTGTTAGAACTGGAGACTGAGGATGATATTTTTACTGCCCAGCTCGAATTTGCCGGACTCGGCGGTGTTAATATTCTCGCCAGAGCCGAGCGCATTTATCCCTATGGAGACGTGGCAGCTCAGACAATAGGATGGATGGGGCCGGCTGAAGGAGATTATAAACTGCTCTTCAGCGATGATGAATTCCTGAAGTATCTAAAAGGAGAGTTGTGCGGAAAAAGACCCGGCGTTGAATATGTCTGCGAAGCTGTTTTACGCGGCAAAAGAGGACAGGTCATCTATGACATCGACGGCAAAGCTGTAAGTCGCTCTGAACCACAGTTTGGCAGAGATATCACCCTGACACTGGATATCGAGCTGCAGCGAAGAATAGAGGATTTTCTCAATGATTGCAGGCTTAACAGCAATTGTAATAAGCCCACGGCAGCCGTTGTTATGAATGCAGCCAGCGGCGAACTCCTTGCGCTCATCTCACTGCCAGATTACGACCTGAATAACGTTCGTTATAACTACGACCAGCTTGCCGCTGATACCAATCAACCGCTTATAAATCGCACCATCAATAAGCACTATCCGCCGGGCTCTGTAGTAAAGCCGTTGGTGCTCATCGCAGGTCTGGAAAACGGTGAGATTGGACCAACGGAAACTATAAGCTGCCCGGCAAAACCCGCACCGAAAGGCTGGCCGAACTGCTGGATTTATAATAAGTATCACTCCATAGGACACGACGACCAGTGGCGACGGCAGGGCGGAAACAATGCTCACAACGCCATCAAAGGTAGCTGCAATATATATTTTTCACGTCTCGCTAATCGAATCAACCAAAGGAGCCTTCAGAGGTGGTTATACGGGTTCGGTTATGGGCACAGTACAGAGCTGCTTCTTGCCGCACAGACCGCACAGCGGGATTTCCTGCAGGGCTGCGGACAAATATCATCGGTTGTTGCTCGAAACAAAACCACAGTATTCGACCGGCTCACGCCGCTCGCAAACCACGAGAGACGTTTCTTCGGCATCGGGCAGGGAAACCTGCGTGCAACCACTCTTCAAATGGCAAACGCAATGGCAACAATTTGCCGTGGTGGAATCTTCAAACAACCGCAGTTATTTATAGATAGTTTTATAAGGCCGGAAAATGACCCATGTGATTTAAGTATTAACAACAAGACAATTCGGGTGGTCTGCGGCGGCATGAATGCCGTTGTAGCCGAGCCCGGCGGAACTGCCTATAAACAATTTCAACCCGCGGCATTTGCCGAGCAATCCGTTACGGTCTACGGCAAAACCGGTTCCACCCAGGCTCCGAAAAATGCCTGCTTTGCGGGCTTCGCCAGAGATAACTCAGGCAGGGCGATTGCATTGGCTGTTGTCGTTGAAGGTGCCGAGCACGGCTCAGCAGACGCCGCACCACTGGCTCGTGAAATCATTCAGTTTTGTATCGAGGCTGGATACCTCACCACCCGATGATTGTTCGTCAGTCCTCAGGAAGCCGCAGGTATTTCAATGTTTTTCTTAATATGGCGGCGGCAACCGGCGATGCCACCCGTCCGCCGGTATAGCCTTTGCCAAGTTTTTTGTTTGGCTTTCGGATTGAGACCAGCACTAACACCGCAGGCTTCTCGGAAGGGGCACCGGCAATAAATGAAGCGATGTAGTTCTCCTGAGAATAGCCCCGCTCATTTTGCTTTGCTATATTGGCAGTGCCGGTCTTGCCGAAAACCTGCCATTGTTCCAGCCTGGCTCTCCTGCCTGTCCCTTCGTTCACTACATCTGTCAGCGCTTCTCTGACAATCCAGCGGGCCGATTCAGGCCTGATGACAAATCCAACCGCCGAGGCGGGCCCTTTTATCCGGCGAATATTACCGTCGTTATCGACCAGGGCCTTTACTATGTGTGGTCGAACATCTCTACCTCCGTTGGCCAGAATACAATAGGCACGAATCAACTGAATAGCGGTAACACTGATTTCCTGTCCGAAGGGAATGCGCGTTACACTATAACCGGTCCACTTTGACACCGGCCATAAAAGACCTGCACTTTCACCCGGCAATTCGACGCCGGTTTCTTCACCGAAACCAAAAAGTTTCAACCCTCGGTGCAATTTATCTTTTCCTAAACGCCGGCCTATCTTTGCCATCCCTATATTACTGGATTTGACCAGTATCTCCCGAACACTCAACCGACCGTACCCGTGATTTCTGTATTCTCTTATGCTGCCGAAACCTTTGCCGGCATATAAACCGTTTTCGCAGAAGATTTTTTCGTCCCTGTTAATAACACCGGCGTCGAGAGCAATTGACGCGACTATTGGTTTTAATATACTGCCTGGCTCGAACTGGTCGTTAACGGCGCGGTTTCTGAAATTGTTCGCATCAGCAGAAGCCGCATCTCCCGGCTCAAAATCAGGAATCGAGGCCATAGCAAGTATTTCACCGGTCTGAGGCCTCGCTACTATAGCGACGGCAGATTCAGCCTGATAAATGAGATATTGTTTTAACAGCTCCGTACGCAAAAATTCCTGTATTGAAGCATCAATCGTAAGGATTATTCCAAAACCATCGCTGACTTGCTTTTGACGCCGAAGACTAAGTTCTCTGCGATATGGCCAAGCATCCGCAAAGAATACCTTTTGCCCCTCCACCCCGGAAAGCTCTTCGTCATACTGCAATTCGATACCGCTCAAACCACGGTTATCCAAACTGGTAAAACCAGTTATATGCGCAGCCAGAGGGCCGGCCGGATAGTACCTCCTGAAATTAGTTTGCACTCCTACGCCGTAAAATCGCGCTGCCGCCTCGCATTCTTCCCTGCTGGCATCGACCTTGATTTTTGCAAAGCCGGGATTCCTGCTCTGCGTAATTGCATCGTAAATCTGACGACCACCGATATGCAGTACAGCAGCAAGCTGGGTGGAAAGTTCCTCGGGCTTTTCGATTATCCTGGGCTCTGCGAAAATGGTCTTTACCTGATTGCTTACAGCAAGCACTTCACCCGTACTGTCCAGAATCGGCCCGCGACGGGCTTTCTGCACGATGCGTTTTTGCTGCTGTCTTACAGATATGCTGTTATAGTGGTCATTTCTGACAAGCTGAAGGTAGAGACACCGCCCGGTTAGCAGAATAAAGGCTGCTATAATAATGAGTAATACAGAGATAGCGAGGCGAGTGCTTTTCAATGCTCCACGGGAATATCGCTGCTTTTGGTAAACTGCCGCCAAAGAGCCGCCGGGTTCGTTATATGTTCCAGCTTCAGTTGCTTATTGTTCAGGCTTCGCTTTAGCCGACTCTTCTCGGAACGAACAAGAGAGAGCCTGTAAAAAGTTCTGCTTTTGCTGCTTCGAAGATATACCGTCAGAATCAGAATTGCTGTTACCTGCAGTACGATAAAGACAAAACGGAATCTCGACATAAAAAGTAACCGGCCTCTGTGATTAAATAACCATTTGTTTTATGGTGTTGGTATCTTAAGCCGCATTCCCACCTTGAGGTAGTCCTCACTTTCAAGTCTGTCGCCGTTGAGCCGGGCAATCTCCTTATAACAATTGCCGTCGGCGAGTCTGCTTTCAGCAATCTTCCATAAACTATCGCCATTCTTGACCGTATAATATTTGTATTCTGCCTGTACCTGTTTTTTCAGTTTGTGTCTTCTTCCAATGGATTTTACGGTCTCCAGCATTCGACCAGCCGCAATTGTTGTACTTTTTTTCTGCCTGCCGTCTCCGGACAGTGCCGGTATCCTTAGTTTCTGGCCTGCATAAATAAGTTCCGGTGAGCGGAGCCTGTCACGGTTTGCTTCGAATATCTTTGCAACATTTGCTTTTTTATTGCCTTGTTGGAATCCGTAAAATTCCTTTGCTATTGCAGCAAGACTATCACCGCTCTTAACTACATAGACCTTTGGCGAGGCGGACTGTTTCTGTATTTCGGATAGGTCAATATCTCCGCCTTTGTGAACAACAAGCGGATCTTGCTTCTTCCCGGACGATTCTTGCTTTTGCTGATTGTTTTGGTACTCAGGCATGGGAAGGGGGGTTTTGAAGCGAATGACTGAACGCTCGGCAGATTTCTTCGCTGATTCTACATCTTCTTCGCCTTCGCCGCTCTCACAAATTATTCTGTTAGAGCCGACAGTTTGCTCGGCCTTTTTGTTAATAGCGCGACTGACTTTTCTCCGGGCTGTGGCAAGACCGCCAGGGTTGTTTTGCAGACTTACTATTTCGTTGGTCAGCTCATTGGTGTTGCTTTGCTGGCCAAAACGGGGAAGGCCGTTAATCAAAAATGCTATCAAAAATATAAAAACCAGACCAAGCAACAGCCCTACCTTCGCATCTGATGTCATAAATACACCTCTTTGTCCCTGCTTACTCTCGATTCACTCTCTCGGCAATTCGCAGCTTTGCACTCCTTGCTCTTGGATTCTCTGATATCTCTCCTCTTGCAGGCCGAATCGGTTTTTTGGTTATGACCTTATAAACGCCTGCCTCAGCGTTTTTTCTGAAATCCAGCTTTACCAACCTGTCCTCGAGACTGTGATAGCTTATTACTGCAGCGTAACCGTTTTGTTTCAAAAGTAAAGGAACAGAACGGAGCAATCTTTTAAGGTTTTCCAATTCGTCATTTACCACAATCCTCAAGGCCTGAAACGTCCTGGTTGCCGGATGGAGCCTGCTTTTTCTTTTGGCGGACGGCCGTCTCAATGCCCTGCAGATTATCGCAGCCAGCTCAATGGTACTTGTTAGCGGCTTTTTGGCACGCTGCTCCACAATATATCTGGCAATACGCCGCGAGGCCCTTTCCTCTCCAAAATTGTATATGATATCAGACAGTGTTTTTTCGTCGGTTCTGTTAACTATATCGGCAGCGGTGGTTGTCAATCTTTTGTCAATTCTCATATCAAGCGGCATCTCTTTTTGAAAACTAAGCCCAATCTCCTCATCCATTATTTGAGCCGAGCAAAGCCCCAAATCCGCCAGAATGAAATCCACCTTTTCTATGCCATGTTGGCGAACTAATCCTGCTATCTGTGAAAAGTTCTCACGAATCAGGATTACCTTACACGCCGCGTCTTTGAGCCTTGCTTTTGCACTCTGAATTGATTTCTCATCAACATCAAACCCGATTAAAACACCTTCTGCCCCTAATTCCGATGCAAACAGAAAACTATGACCTCCGTGTCCGACGGTCGTATCGACCATTACACCATCACGAGGCAACTCTATTTGCTCGTACAGTTCCTGGGCCAGTACGGCAATATGTTCTTTAATACCATTTTTCACCTGCAACCGACTTCTCAGCAAATTGCCACTGCCTGTCTTGTCTCGACCAGCTTCCGCACAGCCGATGAAAACTCTACCTTCTCAAACACAGGGCCAAGTTTCCTGACGTTGTCAAGTTTCTCATTCAGTACCGCCAGCGAAGCTTGAGTCTGCTCATCAACTACCCTTCGCCCACTGAGACTGTCCGTCACAATTTTCCAGTGCTTTGTCATAGTCATACTCATTCTGCCTCCGTTCCAAGATACTGTTTGTTCTCTCTGCTCAGGATGGTTTTCCTCGCCTCTGACATTTGTTTTTGGTATTGAGCCATATTTTCTTCGATATATTTCTCCCAGTTTCCGGTATCCCACAACTCAATGTGGTCTCTGACACCAACCAGGGTTATTTTCTCTTCAAGACCGGCACGTTTGCGAAGTTTCTCACTGATTAACAACCTCCCCTGCGCGTCCAGCTCGACCATGCTGGCTAACGCAAAACTCATTCTTTCAAAAGCCAACGCCTCATCAGGAGCACTCTCGTTCGGTGAAGAGGCAAGCACTAATAACTCAAAGTATTTTTCCGGGTATAAACAAAGTATTCCGTTGGCCCCAAGCACCACGTAAAAGTTGCTGCCGTGTTCCTCAACGTCAATCTGGCTCCTCAGCTTGTTTGAGATTAAAACACGGCTTTTATTATCAAAACTGTGCTCATACTCACCTGTTAATAACAACATGGTTTTAATCCCACTCAAATTGAAACGTTTGGGAAATAATACCACTTCTTCCCACCAAGTCAACCCCCAAAATTCATTTTTCTTTAATTTTTTCTGAAATTTTCTTATAGGACGTTGATAATATCTTGCTAACATCCTTATAGAAAAGCGCTTAGCCAAAATGAAGTTACTTGTCCCACAGCTTAAAAAATCCCGGCAGGAAAATTTGTGCACTCCCTAATGCCGGCATCAAAGATCCAACTCCCGGATGCCGGTATCAACATTCCGTTTTGTTTAGCCACGGCACCTGCCTGCCCTGCGAAGTTTTAACAAAAGATGGGTGGCCGGGGCCTTATTTGTGGTTAGTCCACCGATTCATTCGGTTGCTTTGATATCAAACCAACGGGGCACAATTCAGACAGAATGAATGCTCAATCCTGGATGTGGAAAAACAATTGCCTGGTAATGGAAATCTTTATACCATACAGCTATGGCGGAACAGGAAAGGCGAAAACAGAGAGAAAAGTTGGCACGTCGGGTATCAGGCTATATCGATGCTGGTGAGAAGAAGAGCCTGACTGTGCTGTTGAACAAGCAGCGCAGCAGTGACATAGCCGAGATAACAGAGGTGCTGGACCATAAACAGCGCCGGGCAATATTCGACGTGCTGGATAAAGACTTGGCGGCTGAATGCCTGGAAAAGGTTACCGAGGCAACTCGCAGAGAGCTTTTCGAGATATTCAGTAACGTTGAGTTGGTGGCTTTGTTTTCGCATCTGGATTTGGATGACGTTGCGGATTTACTCAGCGAGCTTCCGGAGGACCAGCGATGGGGTGTGCTTACAAAGATAGCTCCTGCGGATTCAGTGTTGATAAAAAAGCTGATAAGCTATCCGGAAGACTCGGCCGGAGGCATTATGGACCCTGTGGTGTTGAGCGTTTACGAAGACGCAACGGTTGCCGAGGCCATAGAAAAAATCCGGGCGGCGGAGTTCGATGAGGATTTTTATTCGGTATATGTGGTGAATAAAACAGGCACCTTTATCGGCGACGTAAGAATTCGTTTGCTTTTGACGCGACCGGTGGAAACCAGGATAAGTAAGCTGGCTGATATCAATACGATTTATGTGCTGGCTGAGGACGACCAGGAACGTGTACGAAATATTTTCAGCAAAAATGATTTGATTGTGGTGCCGGTGCTGAATGACAATCATAAGCTTATCGGCAGGATAACGGCAGACAGAATAATAGAGGTGGCCGAGGAAGAAGCAGCCGAGGATATGTATGCAATGGCCGGAACGGAACCGGAGGAACTGGAGAAATTCAGCGCCTTGCATGCAGCCAGAATTCGGCTGACGTGGCTGCTGCCATGTTTGATAGGAACGGGTATAACGGCTTTGGTATTGATGTTTTTCAGCGGGCAGTTTGGCATGCGCAATCTTTCGCTGGTATATACGGCGGCGTTTGCATTTGTACCAATGATAGCAGCTATAAGTGGAAACGCAGGTCTGCAGACTTCCACCATAGTAATATCCGGCCTGGCAACGGGGCATCTTGCCGCACTGAAGCTCAGACAGGTATTCACGAGAGAGATTCGGATAGCACTGCTGGTAGCGATGACATGCGGTGTGCTGGGCGGCCTGGCCTGCGGTATGCTGCTGGATTCGCAGTCAGCTCCAGAAGCGGAATTTTTTATGCGGATAACATTTGCCTTCGGAGTAGCAATGTTCTCGGCGATAATGGTAGCGACAACACTTGGGCTGTTTCTGCCTTTTTTGTTCAGGCGGATAGGAATAGACCCGGCGATAAGCTCCGGGCCTTTGGTGACGACGGCAAACGATTCACTAAGCGTACTGATTTATATGACCTTGATTCTTGCACTGGCGGCCTGGTAAACACGCGAATACTTTGGTCGCGTTTTAATTTGAAACACAACACCTGGCTTGTTTATAAACTTTTCGAGGCCGAACTATGACTGAGCAATATTCCGTCACCGATAAAATCTATCCGACTGAAAACTCCGGCAAATGGAGCATTACAGATATGCTTGCCTACTTTGAAAGGCAGGGGGCGATGAGGGTATCTGATTTACACATCAAGGTGGGTGCCCAGCCGGCCTACCGCATTGACGGGGACCTGGTGAAACTGCGGGGCGGTACAGTTACAAAAAAACTGGCAGAAAAACTTATCTATCCGCTTTTGAGCGGGCAGAACAGGGCCGTCCTGGACAAACAATACAGCGTGGACTGCTCGTACAGATATGGAACGCTTCAGTTTCGGATAAATATCTTCAGGGAAAACGACGGAATATGTGCGGCGATACGCGCACTGGCGATGGACATCCCAAAGGTCGAGACAATAGGTTTTCCGAACGATATCTGGCAGGATATCGTGGAGCGTAAGCAGGGGCTTGTTATGCTTACAGGTATTACCGGAGCGGGAAAATCCACGACTATAGCGTCCATCATCGACCGCATCAGCGAAAAAAACGCGTGCCGAATCATCACACTGGAGGACCCGATTGAATACTTGTTCAAGCAGAAGTATTCGATGATTTCGCAACGGGAAGTAGGCAGAGACGTCAGGAGTTTTGCAGACGGGCTGCGGGCTATTCTTCGGGAGGACCCCGACATAATATTTGTGGGCGAGATGCGAGACCCCGAGACAATTGCAATGACACTTATGGCAGCTGAGACAGGCCACCTGGTTTTTTCGACGCTTCATACGCGGGATGCGACAGGATCGGTAACACGGATACTGGATTATTTTCCACCCGGGCGACAAAGCGAGGTCCGCAATCAACTTTCACTGGGGCTGAAATACATTCTAAGCCAGAAGCTTGTCCCCAAAAAGGACGGCACCGGCCGGATAGTGGCAATGGAGATTCTCAACAATAATTACGCTGTGGCTAATCTGATTCGGACTGGTAAAACAGAGCAGATATATTCCCTCCTTCAAACCAGAACAAGACAGAGACCCGACGAAAAGATGATAACAATGGACAAGCATCTGGCAAAACTGGTCAAGGACGAGAAGGTCGATCTCCTGGAAGCAAAGAAATGGTGTAACAATCTCAACAGCTTCGTTGACGCGATGAAGCGTGACTGAATATGGCTGCAATCGAGTTTAACTGCCCACACTGCGGGGCTCTTATTGCATTCGACGGCAAGCACGCCGGCAAAAAGGCACATTGCGTAAGTTGCGGACGGCACTTTATTATTCCGGCGGAAAGTCATCTCAAGCCCAAAAAAATAGAAACGGTCCTTCAGAAGGAAAAGGTAGAGCCGATTGGCGGTTTTTATCACGCGGTATTTATCGAGAGCTGGAAACTATTTTTTCGCAGGGACAGCGCCGTACCACTGGTGTTTGTATGCGCGGTGGTTATTTTCCGCCTCCTCCTGACGGGGGGCTGTTACTGTACAGATATTGTGTTTTATTTAATTGCGTGGGGATGGCTGTTCGGTTTTTATCTGAACACTATATACAAAACCGCCTTTGACAATGACGGGCTTCCGGAGATTTACCTCGGTACAGCACTGAACGGAATCTGGTATATATTAAAACCACTTCTTGTCTTCTTTTATACTATGCTGATAGTGCAGATACCATTTTTTATTTCTCTGGCACTTCTGCAGGAAAAACAGATAACCTGCGAGAATATGTGGGATGACAACAGTTTTTACCATTTATTGCTGCAGTGGTTTTTCTCGATGGGGGTATTTTTGTTTCCAATCGCAATACTAACGGCTGCAATCAGCGGAGATATTACCTGCCTTTACAGGCCGTATTATCTCTTTCGGCCAATACTGAAGGCATTTTTGCCATACCTTGTCTGCGCAGGCCTGCTGTTTGTGACAGCGATAGTGGAAATGCAGACCGAGCTTTATCCGGATAAAGAAATCTGGGCGACAATGGGGCGGCTTGGTGTGCATCTGCTCGTACAGGTTCTGGCAATAGTATCGATGCGCAGCATAGGCCTTTTTTACCGACATTACGGATGCTATTTCCCGTGGTAGTGGACGTGATAGACTATCTTTTTGCAGAAATCCAGATACTGCTGCTCAATCTCATTCAGGTCTGAGTTTGGAGCAATATAAAGATTGAAAACTGCGGTTCCGACCCTTTTGTTCCAGCCGACCGTAAGCTTGATATTGCGATTGACGGCAACTTTTTTATCCTTTTCCCCGATAGACCATTTACCTTCGGCGCCAGCCATCATCATCCGATGATAATTCCACATACGTTTGCCATAGTCATCTTCCCGGAGAAAGCGGACAAGTGCGTATGCCTGTGCATAGAAGGCACGCACGGCTTTCTCGCTGGCCAATATAGCCTCGCCTGGATTCATACCGAGCAATTTCTTAAGCGGAATTGTGTCGCCTTCGATGAGTGTCTTTTTGAGCGAGATGAGCCGGCCAAAATTATTCGCAGGCTCAAAGTAAAACAGTCCTTTATCGTATCTGCTTGTCTCGAAAAGCATTGCAACACCCTCGTCAAGCCAGCTTGGTAAGCGATATTGAAATAACCTCCTGTTGAACTGGTGCCACCCCTCGTGTCCGAGTGCCGAGAAGGTAAGCTCTCTTCCGATATTATAGACTACGCAACTGCCTTTCAGATAATAAGCACCGGTTTTAATCTTGCGGTACATAGGTGCTTCGGCGCCAACAAACGAATCGGTAAATTGTTCCCACTGATAGCGCCCCGCAAACAGATAAACTTTGAACTTTTTTTCAGTCTTCACAGGCTCCGGCAACTGTGACTGATAACTTCGATATGCACTTTCCACAAAGCCGGGCAACTGAGAAAGCATCAAAGGCTCAAGAAGGGTGGTGTATATCTGATAATGCCTGGTCTTCAGCAGCAGGCCGGCTCCGTACTCGTTGTCCCAGAACTCGACGGCTTGCAAAGCAGGCAGATGTCGGCCCTGCAGATACTGCCGCATCGCCTCCTGTTTATTCACAGACGCAGAGACCTGTTGCTTGCCGGCAGGTATCCGCTGTTGACAGCCGATTAGAAAACCAAGGGTCAAAACTAATATTGTAATTAATTTTTTTGCCACGGATACACCACCAGAATTGCCCGCCGCTCGTTTGGCGGATTATTCAATATCCCTGAAATCGTCACCAAAGACCTCGGCGGTAAACAGATATACATCGGTTTTAGCATCCTGCCAGGCGTCCGGCGCCAATCCAGCCTTGTGCTGACAGCAATAAGAAAGGAACTGCTGTCTGTCCCAGCCGGTCTCTGTAGCTACCTGAGGCAGAAAACAGCCTGATGCAGGGCCTCTTTTGATATAGATACCGTCGGTCCCCAGCCGAAGTCTGAGTGGATTCTGGGTCTTTTTCAGTGGTGAAAGTACCGAAATCTCGATGTGCAGACTTTGCAGTTCATCCGGTGTAACGGGATTGCTGAGAAAACGAGGGTCGCTGGTAGCCGAAGAGCGTGCCATTTGAGCGATTAGCTGAATAACAGGGACATCAGAAGTGAACTGTCCGAGACATCCACGGAGTTGTGCTCCATTTTTCAGGGTCACAAAGCAGCCGCAATGGGCGTTTAGCTCGGCATCGTCGGATTCAGCAATTGCCGGGGATTGATTATTGATAGCTGCATGAACGGCATCACGTGCGGTTTTCAGCAGCCTCTGTTTCTGCGTATCATTCATTTTCTAACTGACAAATATACTGCCAAGTTTTTTTACTACGAAAACTATAAGCGCTAAAAGAATGATAGCAACAATAGTGGCGGTATTAAAGTATTTTTCTATGACACGGCGTGCTTTTTGACCAAGGAAGTAGAAAAGCAGCGCCTGACCTCCAAACCGCATAGTTCGAAAAACCAGACTGACAGCTATAAATTTGAGCAGGGAAACTTCCGCCATACCGCCTACCCAACTGAAAATCATATAAGGAACGGGTGTAAGTGCCGAGATGGCAATGGCCCAGAAATCATATTTCGCATAAATACCGAGTGCCTTGTGGGCTAAATCGCCTAAATTAAATTGAACCAGCCCAAAACTTATCTGCTCAAGAAAGCCTGTGAGCCATCCGAAAAACTCGATGACCATTTCGCCGCCGATTGCCAGACCGAGCGAAAAAGCTACTGTGCCGCCGAGAACAGAAAAAAATGCACAGATAAGACCGTACCGGATAGAGCTGTTTGGCCTCCCAAGACACATACCAATAACCATAATATCGGCCGGGATGGGCACGCAAATCGGCTCGGTTATGGCCAACAATATCAATGCAGGAATACCAAAAGCTGTATCAGCCCAATGAATGACCCAGTTGTACAATCGTTTATGCAGTTGCCACCATGGAAGCTTTTCGGGCAGGTTATTTTGTTCTTTCGCTTTTTTAGTTGTTTGTTTGTTCATTTTGCATTGACAACTTTTATCGTATATCGGATTATGAATGAAAATTCGGAAATATTCAACAAGCAATTGACGAGATTTATGAGCTCAACACAACAGTTCACGAGGCTCGAAGGTGGACTTCTGGTTCGGGCACCGGCCAAACTCAATCTTTCTCTGCTGATTTGCGGCATGCGACCTGACGGCTTCCATAATATCCGAAGCCTCATGGCAAAACTCGATTATTACGATGAACTGTTCATTGAAAAATCAGCCGAAAACGGGCTGAATTTAATCTGTGACGGACCTTGTTGGGCGCCGGAAGGGGCGGATAACATAGTCAGCCGGGCATATGAGTTGCTATTTGAAAAACGCTCCGGTCAACCCGGCTTAAAAATAAGACTTCTGAAAAACATACCCGCAGGCAGCGGTTTGGGGTCAGCGAGCAGTGACGCGGCAGCGGCTTTAATGGGTATAAACAGCTTTCTGAATCTGGGATTGACTAAGGCGTCGCTTTCTACTCTGGCGGGCAAGCTTGGCAGTGACGTGCCGTTTTTCCTGGGTGGACCTTTATCATTCTGCAGCGGCAGGGGGGAAAAAATTAAAAAAATTTCCAAAAAATATGATTTCTCGGCCCTTTTGATACTGCCAAACGTAAATGTCTCTACCGCAAAGGTTTACAGCAATTACCAACACGACAAAAGGCTTTTCAGGAGGTTAAATAGTCAAATTACTGAGGCTTTGCGGAAAAACAGGATTGATTTACTAAACGGAATGTGCACAAATATGCTCCAGGAAAGTTGTTTTCGCTTGCATAAGGTGCTTTTTGAGTTGAAAGGAAAGACAGAAGCTATGGGTTTGAAGCCTTTGTGTATGAGCGGTAGCGGGTCGTGTATGTATCATATTTTTGATGAGCCGGACAGTCGCAGGGCCATCCTGTTTCAACATCAAATCAACAGTCAAACCGGTTGCAAAAGTGTAATCGTAAAAAACAACGATTGGTGAACTTTTTAAGCGAGGCAAAAAAATGGAAATCACTGAAGTAAGAGTCAAGCTAATGGACAACCAGGACGAGAGGTTAAAAGCCTTTTGCTCCGTGACAATGGACAATGAGTTTGTGGTTCGCGATGTAAAGGTCATACAGGGCTCGAACGATTATTTTGTGGCGATGCCCTCCAGGAAAATGAGCGACCACTGCCCGAAATGCGGGGGGAAAAATCACCTCAGAGCCGCATTCTGCAACAACTGCGGTGAGAAACTTTCCGAAAACAGGGCAGGCAAAGACGTCAAGGGAAGGATGAAGCTGCACGCTGATATCGCCCACCCTATTAATGCCGAATGCAGACAAAGAATACAAAAGAAGGTAATTGAAGCCTTCGAGCAGGAGTTGGAAAAATCCAAACAGCCGGGTTATAAACCAGCTGAAGACCAGGACAGCGATGAGCCGGACGAGGATGTCCCAGAGATAGTATAAAGCTCAATAAGTCACTTGATTTGATAATCGACAATATTACGTATGAAATCAGGTGTGACGAATCCTGATGTTCAGGCAGTTAGGTCCTCAAGAACTTTATCCAGAGCGGCATTGAGCCGGGAATTCAGATTATATTGCCTTTGTGTGATTTTCTTCCGGACGTCTAAGACTTTGTTCCGGCTCGGTTGAGGTAATGATGCAATTCTGCCCAGAACTTTCCCGACAGGGCTGTTATGAAGATTGTCAAAAATCTGTTCCATCAGAAGATCCTGGTCCGGGACGGAATTTCGACCTAGCTCCTGAATCTCCCCTTTGTGCCGCTTCCCGCAACGCTCGACATTTAACTCTGACATATTTTCTACCTTGATACCTGATTGGATTTCGTCTGCCTGCCGGGAACTATCCGTTTCTTTAACAGGAAACTGCTAACCACAATATATTGTGCGCCCCCTTAATCCGTTTTTGAGGCCCGAACTAACTTTACAGTATTAATATCGGCATCGTGTCGGAGAAAACTTTAGAAAACTTTGCATTTTGACAAAATCATTCTGGTGAGCAAATTATGCCTCTATTCCAGCATTAAACCCCTATAAAAGCCGAAAAAACTGCTTTTCAACTCAAGTACCGACTACCAGAAATCTGCGATGGCAGCCGGGGCAAAGCAGCAGAGAAGCTTTTAGGCAGGCATACTACATATTGTGTTCTTCTTAAAGATTGCTCGGGAACAAATAATACCAATCTCGTTTAATAATTGCGCTTTAATGCACCATAAGCGGCTTACTGATAATCAATTACAAAAACTAAACGCGCAACTTATTACCCTGAAGGGTATAAATGGAATATTAATAGTAGTACCTGAACTGAAAATCAACCTTCCATTTATCAGGCAGCCCTTTTTTACGAGTCAATTTTATCTGTGAACAGTGCAGGTTAGCCCAGCGGAGCTGCAGGGTCGAGAGAAATTTTGCGGCTCTGGATATGTCAATTTCATCCACGCTTACCCGGGCACTCTGGGTTTTCTGATTATCTGAAATCGACAAACGGCCGGAGCTGAGTTTGTAATTTCTGGCTGGTATCTGGTTCGCTCTGGCAACTTTATCGATAACGGTAACATAATCGAACTGCCCCTGGGTAGTCTTGGAGCCGGTAAACTCCAGCCGCTGAGGGTCCAAAGACAAAATTGTCAGCATCTTTGCTCTGGCTTCTTTGTAGTTTTCAACCTGACTTTTGTAATTTTCTTTAGCCTGTGGCAGATAGAGACCCCAGAGCAGCACAGGCCACAGCCACAGAAGAGCCGGCACCATTATGTAATAGACAATCGGATTCTTGTATATATCTTTGTTCATCTGCTGTCCTTATATCTTGCTCTCACCTGAGATAGTAATGATAAACTCGCCACGTCCGGCTTTATCTTCAAGGGTCTCCTGTAAAATCTTCAAATTGACACTTTCGATTGCCTTTCGCAGTTGAATTGTTTTGCTGCGGTCATCGGTATCACCTGTGATGCGAATGGAACGCTCCGTGATAGATATGGTCCGTATATTAAGGTCAGTTTTTTTAGCGCATTTATTAAAGGCTTTTAATATGAAAGTAAGCTTTCTGGAAATGGGTATTTCACCTTTTGCGCTTATCTCACCACGCTTGAGACTTCTGATGCGATTAATCTCACGTCTGAGCCTGTCGTCCGCCCTTTTGAAATTGCCGGGCAGACTGTCGCCGGACATCACCACGGAATAATCTTTCGCAAACTTTTGTCGTAAGAGCCTGCCGGGTTTATTTTCCTTGTAAATCTGAATTTGCATATATATGCCGAGGGCAATTAACAAAATGGACAAAGAAACTGTTAAGACTTTTATGGCTTTGCGAACCCGCATTTTTTTGCCCATATACGGGCTGAAATCGCTTCTGAAGTTCACAGTTTCCTGCCGGGCAAGCAAAGCCCGCGCAGAACCGAACGCTATGCACTGCTCAACTATATTGCCGGAAACAGACCCTGCTTCCGGCTCGGTCGCCACAGAGGCAGCCAGGTCAACACTTTC
>Ga0180437_10004862_pt1 | contig 18775 bp, 15 predicted proteins | sample SS_ome_4_FD_132410 | JGI IMG/M metagenome (GOLD analysis project Ga0180437, IMG submission 132410) | Hypersaline lake sediment archaeal communities from the Salton Sea, California, USA - SS_3_D_1 metaG | ecosystem: Environmental > Aquatic > Non-marine Saline and Alkaline > Hypersaline >... | reverse complement strand
TAATTCTATTCTATAAAATGATTCGGGATTATCAAGTTCAAATTTAAAAGGTAGTTCCCAGTTTCCATATCCATTTTTATATTTAATTTTTATGTTATTTTTTAGTTTTTCAATAAAAAGCCGCTTATTATCCATATGGATAAGGCGATTACGATCTCTATATATACTTATAGATTCAATAATATCATATAAATAATCATCAAAATCTATTTCTTCCTCATGATACTTCACATCAAAATCATAGAATACTATACCAAAATTATCTAATTTTTCAGTACCTTCGGAGATTTTTTTGCTTAGATTAATTTGCACACGTCTTCCTAGAGCTACCTGACCATACATTTCATGATAAACACACTCACTTTTTTTGAGTGTGTTGTTTTGTTCTATGTATGGAATCTTTATTCGAATACCATAAAAATCTAATTCTTCTTCAACAATTTTACTAGGAGTTTTGTAAAAACGTCCGTTCAAGAGATCCAAGATTTCTGCAAATAAGACTGGACTACGATCTATCTTCACTATTTCTTCACCATTCCATGCATCTCCAATACAACCATCAAAGAAATCACTATTTTTGGTCAATAGTTCTACAGAAACTTCAAAGAGTTGACCGCCAACATTGAGTTTGACATTCATCTTAAAAAGTAAAAATACTACTTTTTAAGTTAGTTTCCATTTTTCCCATTCATCATTAAATCTTGTTTCATTACAGTGACGTAAATAACAGCTAATATTAAATGGTACTTCTTTGGAATTGATCTCAAATGCATATTCTGTTGAAACACAATTTTTAGTTCTAACATTGAATGTTTTATTTGTAGGAACCAGTAATTCAAAGTAAATCAGATTACATGAAGCATCATTAATAATCAATGGTTTTTTAATAACAGTACAATTACTATTTAAGAACATACTTTCACAAGCTTTATTTCGAACAACCGTTGTCCAAATTAGTAGACTAAATATTATACAGCACAAAAAGACAGCACAACAGTCTTTGTATCTTACAACCATTTAATTAATTTTTTATTGAACGTGAGAAACACAATCAAAGTCAAATGGCAATTAATGAAAAAATAATCAATTTTTCTTTTGTCATACAATCATCTTTTCCATATGATATTTCATCATTGGACAATACAATTTGCTGTTTTATTGATTACATACTCAGTAATATTACATACATCTATGTCACGAGGTTCTTGATACTCAACAAGAATCCAAGACACAAAAAAGATAGCTAACAAAATTGGTTTAACCATTTTATTCATTAAAAAATTAAAAAAATAATATTTAATCAGTTTACAAAAGATCAGGGAATAGTTCAATAAATTTACTATGTTTTCTATTAAAATTCATACTATTTTTCGCCAATGCTTGTCTTTCTTCACTTGTTAATTTAATACTTCCAACTGCAGTCTCATTTTCTTCATACATAAACGAAATCATACCAAGTAACATACCTGATGTATTCCATTCTGGACTCCATTCTTCTGGATGATAATGTGTAAAAGTAGTACAAACAGTTTTTTCTGGCTCAAATCTACCATTTGGTGTAATAAATTTGAGAGTAGGTGCTTTAAAAGGATATTGTGGTGGAAAGCTAATTTTACCAAGATACATACCACCAGCATAATCGTCAGTTAATCCATGAATGACGAAATACCAATCTAAAATATTTTTTTCATCAGCTCTAACAAATGCATTTGGAATAGGTTCTTTTTCAATCTTTCTCATTTCATTATTCAAACGACGAACACATTTTTTGTTATCCATTTTAATATAAGTATTAAGCTTCCTTTTAAATTATGACAAAAAATAATAATCAATTTTCATTTAAAACTTAATTCTCATAGCACGACGTCTACTCTTTCGGCGAGCAGGACTCTTCTTGCGACCTGTTGATTTGCGTTTAGTAGTACGTTTCTTCTTCTTGCGACCTGTTGATTTTCCGCGTTTCTTCTTTGATTTAGGTCCACCACCACCAATAGTGACCATTTTAACATCCTTCATTTTATGAGGACCAGGCATGTCTGGTGACAGACCCTCAGCCCACATAGATCCTTGATGTCCTTGCATTCCTTCAGTCAATTCAAGAAATTGTTGTACATGCGGACCAACATCTTGTTTTAAATATTCAAGGGTATTTCCAAGTTTGAAGATACAACGCTTATAATCTGGATCCATAGGCATTCCCATTGAAGGATCACCCATAACTCGCTTAATTTTGTCCATATGGCGTTTCAAATCATAAATTAATTCAATTCGTGGACGAATTATATGAGCTAATCTATAAGCGTTGTCTTGTTGAGCATCATAAACCCTATCTATGTTACCATAAATTCCTTTATCAGGATTATCACCATTCAGTTGTGCTTCCGTTTCACCAAGAAGATGACTTACCATCGCTTTCTTTAAATGATAATCAATCTTTGCTAAAGCAAGTGCTTGATCTTGAGCCAAATAAACTTTTGAAGGATGAAAATTTTTTTCCAAAACTTTTAAAGCATTATCTAAAATAGCGTCATATCCTTCACCTGATCCAATATCTTTTTCACTAACATCAAACCCAGGATATTCTGTCGCACCTTCTGTAATAGCAATACGCTCCATATAATTATACTAATGATTTTTTTTCTGGTGTTTGAACATCCAAACTTATACTTGTTACCATGCTTAATGTATATTCAATATCACCACTAAGTGTTCTTGTGACATTGAGATTTTCATAAACAATATTTTCTGGATACAGTTTTGTCAAATTTTTATTATCGTTTCTAAAAGCAAAGCTCCTTGATATTTTTCCAGTAACAGTAGGAAAACGTTCACATGTATAAAGTGTTCCAACATTTGTATTTTGCCTTGCCTGATTATAATATAATCCAGCAAAAATCACCTTTTTAATAACTTTAGCAACTTTATTAGTATCAATTGTATCCATATCAAATATTGGCAAACCATTATCGCTCAAACTAACTAAAAGATCTTGAACTTCATCTTCAACTTTCTCAAATCCTTGACAATTTAATCCATTTTTTTTACACCAATAAAAATCGAATCTATGTTTTTGCCATTCATTGTAAAGTAACCATAGATTAACATGATCACTAAAATATTCATTTATCAACATATTTCCTAAAGATCCCGATTGTAATTTGCGAGTATCAAATAAATTTTCTGTACCAACATACATCATCGATATAATTATTACAATTGGAGTTACTATTCTATGTACACATGCTGCAATTATCATTTTGCCATGAACAATATTAGTCTTTAACTTTGCAATTATATCACTCAAGCCAGTCAAATTATTATTACTGTCAATACAATATAAATGATAAAGCGTGTCAATAGCTCTACTAATTGATTCAGGACTTGGTGTATCAAGATACTTAGTTTTACTTAGATCATATGTCGAGTCAGAAGAATTAAATACTAATAAATTAAGAACAAAATCATTCAAATTTTGCACAAATATTTGTGGTACATTACTTGTTTCTTTAATTTTATCATTGTAAAATTGTCTTGTATAAAGACAATAAATTATTCCACGTGCATCTTCGCCTTGTTCTCTGCCGACTCTACCCCATCTTTGTAAAGCAGTATCTCCAGTGATACTTGACATTAATAGAGCATTACTACCATTTGTGGGATTATAATAAGCTCTATTTGTCCATCCACTATCAATAACATATTTGAGTTCTTCAAAATTAATACCTGTTTCTGCAACATTAGTGCTAATAATAACTCTGCGAGTTGGCGTTAATCCAGCAAGAGTTTTAACTTCTAAGCTCGCAAGTTTTTTAATAGCCAAATTTTTTTGTTCTGTTGAAACACCACGATACAACTCGGTAATAAACAAACTCGCCATAGGATTTTCTGGTTCTCTTACTTTTTGTGCTAAAAGCAAGTGTAATTCTTTTACTAATGCTTTAGTTGGTAAAAAGACAAGAATATCTTTCCATTGTCCTGATTCAAGATTATATCGCTGAATATTTTCAACGCGGTCCACAATAGTTTCAATATAATTTTCTACATTTTCTGGTATGAATTCTGGTTCTGTCAAATTAGGTTTCACACCTTCAACACTGGCAATATTATTTGGATAATCAAGATAATCAGCAAATTTTTTAGTATTGAGAGTAGCGCTTGTAATAATAACTTTTAAATCAGGAAATTCTTTCAAAAGATCAGGTAACATTGTTAATAAGAGTTCCAGGTCCATTGTTCTTTCGTGAACTTCATCAAAAACCATATATTCTACATCACGAAGAACTTCCTTTTTATTGCTTAAAAGTCTGCGGATTAACACACCTTCAGTATAGAAAATTAATCTATTTTCAGGTTGAATGCTACTACCAGCACCAGTCATAAATCCAATAATACGAGTATCTCCATCAAAATAATTACGACGACTAATTATTCCCGAAACACGATCAACATTTTCAGTGACATTTAAGACTCTGGGTTGGGTAGCGATCACCTTTTTTCCACTATCTGTATAACCCTGTAATAAACCAAGTGGAAGCCTTGTTGTCTTCCCACTACCTGTTGCCGCTTCCAAAATTAATACTTTATTATTTTTAATATATTCACCAATTATTTGAAGAGGACTTTTATTTGAATTAGCAATTTCTTTGGTTCCAAATCTCACCGGATTACCATTTTTTTCTATTGGTGCAATTCTCCATTGCGATGACATCTCTTTAATAAATAAAAATATAAAAAAATAATAACCACAATTGTGGTTTAATTAATCTTCGTCATCACTATCATTCAATAGATCTTCTAATTCCTTATCATTTGGTGCGGCAGTTTTACCCTTACCACGCAATTTCTTGACGACTTCAGCATCACTGCTATCGCTACTGTCACTATCGTCACTATCTTCAGGTGGAGGTGCAGCCTTCTTCTTTTCCTTCTTGCTGGTACTTGCCTTTGCTGGAGTCTTTTTCTCCTTCTTTGGTGGTACAACAACTTCTTCTTCTTCTTCGTTGTCTCCGTCACTGTCACCAGTTTCGCTAGCTTCACCTGCTTTCTTTGCCTTATATGCAGCCAATGATTTGACATGTTCTTCCTTCAATTTTTGATATTTCTTGTTGTATTTTGCCTTAATCTTTTCATCCTTCCAACCCTCAGACAATGCTTCAGAAATCTTTTGATTACGTTCTTCTTTGTCTTCAACATCTTCATACTTTTCCTTAAGTTTAGGTTGTTGTTCATTTTTCCAAAGAATGTATGCTGTTGGAGGCTTACGTGGTTCACTTGCACTACGTTCCTTCTTAGCACGTTTGGGTTTCTTTCCATTGCTAGCGCCACCACTTGTGTCATCAGACATTACTCTATCATATACAGAATTGAGACGTTGATCAGTTTTCTTGAAATTCTTGCTTACGCTCTCTTCAAAAGTTTGAAGACGTTCACTCAAGTCACTCAACAATTCAAGGATTGCTTTCTCAGTCTTTGATGCCTTTGCCATCTTGTTTTCTTATAAATGTAGCTTGTCTTTAAGATTAGTAAGTAATTAATTTATTTTTTCAATTTTTATTTTAAAGAGTAAATACTGATAAATATGTAAGTATGAATAATAATAATAATAATAATAACAGACCTAGAAGAGGTAAAAGAAAACGTTACAATGAAGATGAATACAATGAAATTCCTAAAGAAAAGAAACCAAAAACAGGATATTATAATAATTTGAATCAATCACATTTTCAAGTTAATGATATATCTGATCTAATTAAATTAGGGTTTATGTATAATCCTTCAGAAAATAATTCATTTTTCCAGAAATTATTTAAACTTATTATGCCACTTATGAAACTTGATAATTTGATTGGTATGTCAACTATTAAAAAAGAAATTGTTGACCAAATTATGTATTTTATTCAAGGTTTTAATGAAAGAGATTTTGATGGATCTATGTTACATTGTGCTATTTATGGTCCTCCTGGTACAGGAAAAACACACGTAAGTTCAATTGTAGGCGAAATTTACCGAGCTATAGGATTTTTAAAGACAGATAAAATCACATACGGATCTAGAACTGATTTAATTGCAGAATATCTTGGTCAAACAGCTGTTAAAACAAAGAGATTCCTTGAAAAAGCTAAAGGTGGTGTTATTATTATTGACGAAGTTTATTCTCTAGCTTCAGGAAAACAAAACCATGATTCATATGCTAAAGAAGCTATTGATACAATTAATCAATTTCTTTCAGAAAATAAAAAAGATACACTATGTATTGTTATTGGTTACAAAGAAGATGTTCAAAAATGCTTCTTTGATCTTAATAAAGGATTAGAAAGACGTTTTCCATTTAGATATACAATTGAAAAATACAGTGAAGAAGAACTAAGAGATATATTCTTGTATCAAGTAGGTCTTGGTGGATGGAAAATCAATGAATCAAATCATAGTTTGATTATTAATAGTATACATACTAATCCTAAATGTTTTGAGAATTTCGGTGGTGATACTGAAAATTACTTCCTTGCGTGCAAAAAAGCAAGATCTAAAAGACTTTTTGGACGTATTTTAATTGATAATGATAAGTACGTGCTTGATGCCGAAGATATTAAAAATGGTATAGACGAATTTATTAAAATGAGATCTGAAACTGTATCAAAAAATGATATTATTGGATCCATGTATATTTAACACATTTTAAAGTCATTCACTAAATAGAATACAAATGAATTACAATTTAGGATTCCCTTTTGGTATTGGTTTACCGCAATTGAGACCCCTAGTAAATGAGCAACAAAATAAACTGGTTCAGTTCACAAATTTATTGAGATCAAACCAAATAGAACAAGCATTGCAATTATTTTCTTTTGAATCTGATAATCACTATGATTTTATCTTAGCCGCAGCTCAAAAGAATAAATTAGAAATTATTGACCACTTTATTGATCTTGGAATAAGTCCCAATATTGAATCTAAAAAAGGAGTTAATTTAATTTATGCTTTATCAAAAAAAGAAGAATATTTTCCTGCATTAGAGCACCTTATTAAACAACATAATGCAAAAATCAATTTGGAAAAAACGTTTTTCCACCCTTTAATGGGAACACTAAAAGAGCCTAAAATCAATATTAAATCATTTATTTTTCTTATTAGACACGGTGCTAATCTTGATATTATCAATGTTGAAGGAGATACATGTCTTTTACTTTTGATTAAACATAAGGCAACGAAGATGATTAAGTGGTTTTTAGAACAATATAAAAATAAATATGGAGAATCAATGTTGAAGGAATATGTAAATAAAGCTAATTTTCTGTTGATTTATCCTTTATATGCTGCTCTCAATTTTAATAATAGCGAAATAGCTAGGCATCTTGTTTTTCTTGGCGCGAAAGCGTTAAATGGCAACAAAATTGTATCAATGAATAATTCATTCAAGATTATTAAATTGTATGACCCTCCACCAACCGAAAAGTTTATTATATTTAAGAAACAACCATTGTGTTTTGAAGAATTTTATTACATACTTACCCACAGATTATGTACAGATTGGTGTAATATATCACTAAGTGAATGTAGAAAAATATTTGATTTACCGTATTCATTAGAAATTATTTTTAAATCTACAGATAAATGCTGTATGGAAAATATGAAACATGATTACGATGGAGTATTATTTTATTGTAGGTATTACAAAGAAGATGAAGTGACTAAGAATATTCAAAATATTTACAGAAAAACTCAGAAAAATAAATCAGCCGATTACAAAATTAAGAAGAATGCAGCAATAAAGATTCAAAAAACGTGGAGACGAAAAAAGAATATAGAGAAACTAAAAGAGAATTGTGTTATTTGTATGTCATCACTGAATCTTTATATTACTAATGATAATACTATACTACCTTGTAAGCATATTTTCCACAAATATTGTTTACAAAGATGGAGGAAAGAAAACAATTTCTGTCCGATTTGTAAATCTTCAATTAATAAACCATTAGTAACAATTTGAATGTGTTCTTTTTGCACAGCTTTTTTTGATTCTAAAGAATATAATGTTAAACATCACAGCGTACCAAATTAAACCAAAAACAAAACGTGTATTAATCATTTCTGCTATTTTTATCATTGTTGCTGTAGCTAGTTATGGTTTGTATAAATGGTGGACAAAGAGAGTTCCTGAAGAACCCGAAGAACCTTATGTTCCAGAAACACCAGAAGAAATCATGGAATATGCAACTGAAATGGCAAATGATCATCAAGAATACAGTGCCGCAGAAAAGATGTATTACGAACTAATTCGCAATAAAGAAGCGGGTCCTGAAGTTTATTATTATCTAGCCGAAATCAATTATGCAAAAGCTGTTGGTGATCGTGATCCATGTTTATTGCAAGCAGCTAACTTGTACAAACATGCTATTTTAATGGGTTACTTAGATTGTATGGTTAAACTTGCAGATATTTATAATTTCTGTACAATTCCGGGCAGTGACATTCCGAATAAAGATGTTTCAAAGGCATTATATCAAAAAGTTATTAGAAGTTCTAAAGTTGGACAAGAAGCAAAGATAACAGCTAATTTACGATTAATTGAACTTAATAGAGAACTAGCAATGAAAAATATGAATAGAACCACGCGACTACAACCTAATATTCCTAATGATCAAATCTTGCGAGAACATAATATTCCTAATGGTCCAGCATATAATGTCCCGATACGACAACTACCTCAAGATATTCCTAATGTCATAAGGAATGACAGTCAGAATGTTCACGACAGACAGATTCAACAAGCATTCACAAATGGTGTACAGAAATTAAAGAAATTAAATGGTTATAATCAACACGCTATTCCACAAAGAGATATTGTACAACAAATAGAAGAGTATATCAGAACATGTATGGATCTCCCGAGTGATATTAAAACAAAAGCCCGTGCTACAATTGGTGTTATGAAAACAAGTAATAATCCCATTGCAGCAGCTAATGGAATGCGCGAAACAGAAGTTCTTGGTCTTGTTTGGAATAGAATTCATGCAAAGGAAAATAGTAAGAATGTTAATAATCTTAAAGAAGCCTTTGCACGAGAATTAGCTGATGCAGCTGTTACTGGTACACCAGTTTGTGCCACTGGTCGCGTAACACGAGCACTAAATGCACTGGAAGGAATGGATACGCGCGATGATGTGGTTCGTTTCAGACCTAAATGGGCTTTGAAAGAAGAAATTCAAGGTAAGGCTGCACGTGTTAGAGATGAAATTTTGGAAGAAGCAACAGAAGAAGAACAAGATGCATATAATAATGATGGTGCTGGTGGAGCGAGAGCACAAAATCTTGCTAACGCAGTAACAGAAAGAATGAAACAAGAACTTCAAAAGCGATGTACAACAGAATATGTTAAACCAGGGCTTTTGAAAAAGGAAGAACTTGATATTGAACTGAAAGCAATGAATGAAGCTTTTTAAAAATCACTAAAATAATGTGTATAATACATTACTATTTTTTGGACTTAGATCGTCTACGTCTTTTCTTTTTTGAACTTGATTTAACCACATCACTTCGACTACCAACTTTATATTTACCATTTTTTTGGAAAGTGGATAGAATTTTCTTTAAATCTTTTCTCAATTGAGATTGAAATTTATTATCTGAACTGGTTGATATTAGGATACCATCTTTATAAGACGATATTTCAGCATATGCATCTTTAGATTGTAATAATTGATCAACTTTTTGCAAAAGACTTGTTGAAACTCCAAATATATCACTTAAGTAATGAGAATTGCCTCTAAATTCATAACTAATTTTAGGACCTGGTTTATTAGTTTCAATATAAATTTCAGTACTTCCAACTACCATTTATTTACTATAAACCATTAAAAAAATTGAATGCCATAAGTAATAAATCCACAAGCTAACTAAAAATGGTTTCTTATGGCATTTACATTTACTTATTTTATGGATTCAATATTGGTTTATTGTTCTGTGCTTTCATGAAAATAGAATTGGATAATAGTATTGAATGTATATTCAAGTTCAATAATGCATTGTACTGTATTATTAATAAAATGATTATATACACGATTGTCATGATTATGTCTATTATTATAGGTCCTCCAATTCACTTGATTTACATTATAGTTGAATATATATCAGTATACTATACTACTCAAATTATGGAATGCTATAATTAATTTTCTTCTTTAATTGTATACAATGAATCGTATGGTCCCTATGGCTGCTTTGGTAAATTGGAATTACCGTCCTCGTTGGGGATTTGAAGGATATTGTGGTAAAAAAATGTTAAATCAACAAATTGCGCCTGAATCACCAATCTTTCAAGGAATTACATGGGGGAGACTTATTCTTGCATTAATTAGTGTACCATTGTCAGGATATGTTTTACCATTATTTCTTAAAACTACTGCAGCTAAATATATTTTCGGTATAATTTTTGTAGTTAGTATATTTATCGCAACTTTGAATATGGGAATAAGTTCATGGATTACTTACTTGTTAATTATTGCTTATTTATATCCACTTATAGCTGTTCATTTCAAACAAGATCCAATTTATTCACAAATGAAATTAATAATTGAAAATATTACAGAGGCACCACCTCCTTATCCTGGAAAGTAAAAAAATATAGTTTCGAATACATTTATTTTTTCATTTCAAGATTAATTGCTTTTGTAAATGTGTATAATGTGATGAATGTACCTAAAATAAGTACTGTGTATTCTGTCACATTAAATCCACTAATGCGTCTCCAATTAATACTACCAATTATTACAAGCGCAACAAGGGATGCAAGTAAAGAAACCATTAATGGTCTTGCTTCTTCTACCTTGGAAGCATTAATTAATAACAACGCAACCATAAGTGGAAGAACCATTATACTTTGTGTTAATCTAGTGTCTTCTGTATTATTATCAACGAATAACCAAATAATTAAAGAAACAATTACGATAACTGCAAGCCAGAATCCAATAAACATAGCTTTTCCAACTTTATTTCTTGTTGAATATCTCCATGGACTGGCAATTTGAGCTAATCTAGGAGTTTCCGGATCGAAACTCATTGTTTGTCGTGTCATACGTGTAAGATCACCAGTATACGTTGGCGGGTTAGGAAGTTTTGGTCTCCAGAATCTCGGATCATTTGGCATTCCACTCATACTTTTTTTGTACTTAATTAATAGATGGAAATAAAACCACAGATTTCGATCACAAATTTTATGTTACCTTTACAGAGTGGAAAAGAACTGTTTAATGATGGAACTAAGTCAATATATACGTATTGTCAATTTACGGTGGCGACTATTTTGGGTTTAATTGCTGTTTGGTTATCATTCGGATGCAATGACTTAGGACCTTCTAGTCCAATAAGTGCTATTATTCTTCAGATTATTTATTCTGTTTTTGCATTTTTATTCGGCGGGTTGTATATTTTGTATTATCTTGTTGTTCATTGGTTAGGTGATGATGTTTTAATGAGTGCGGGATTTGCAAGTAGTTGTCCAAGTAGACAAAAATAAAAAATTGATTACCCAAAACACATATTTTTTTATTCAAAATGACAAGTAACATTATCATCATTAAGTCTCCTCCAATTCATCAATCTATTGAAACAGCTACTATTCCACCATGTTTCTTCAGAGTCAAGAAGAATGAGTGGAAAAAGCTGGGAAAAATACTGAGCAATACAGAATTAGAGACTAAACATAAAGTAACACATGTTTCAGGAAATATTTTTAATGGATCAATTGTTGATTTAGTTGAAATGTATCATAAGTGTGAAATTATTACCGATAATCCATCAACAGATGTTTTAGGATTTATTGTCTTCTTTGAAGATCTTAGATTCTGGAAACTTTATGATAAATTCCTTCAACCACAAGATCCATTACTCGTGATTAAAAGTGAAGAAGCATCAAGTGAAAGTAATGGACATGGTCCTCAATCATGTGTCTTCGTTATGAGAGAAAGTGAATGGAAAAGACTATGTAAACAAGTCGAAACTGTTGGAAAAGTTGATAGGGATTATAGTGGAGGTCCATATGGATATGTTCATAGATACGATGTTCCTAAAATGTATCAGAAATGTAAAATCATTGATATAAATCCTTCACAAGAAGTACTTGATTTCGTTTCTAAAATCGAAGATTCAGAATTCTTGGATTTCATTAATGAAGAATTTGAAGATAAACCTGTAAAAAAATATGCTGTTACAATTGATTCAGATTCTGATTCTGATGAATGTCAACATTTTGGAAGAACTTTTGATTCTAGTGGTGACGAAAGTGATTATTAAGCTTCAGTAATTTTTCTTGTTGATGCAATTTGTTCAGCAAACTCAAGAGCAGCCTGTGTACCAACACAGTACTTATTAGTTTCTTTATAGGTTTCTCTTGTCACTAATTTTCCACCAGAAATCTTGACTTCTTCTACCTTTTCTTCTAAGTCAGGTCGAACCAAGGCAATCAAAACGAATTTACTTGGTTTGTCCTTTCTTTCTTTTAGATCAGCAATTTGTTGCAACTTGGACAACATACCAATTGGATCTGTCTTTTCATTAAATGAAATGAATGGAAGTTCGCCAATACCCTTTGCTGCTGTTTGATAATACAATCTATCTACTTCTTCACCCTTAAAGTGAGGAAGATAGAACCAATCAAATTCATCATATCTCTTTTTCTTTTCAACACTTTTTCCTGGTTTGATTTGAATAGCTTCACTATTGATTTTTAACATAGTCTGACGCCTGACTTCTTCATTTGACATACCAGGTTGTGGATCTGGTAAATTAGCCCAGTCATCTTGTTGACGCTTGAAATAAGCCTTCATTTCATTAAGCGATTCATTAATATAAAATCCTTCGCGAATAATATCCAAAACTTGTTTCAATTTGTACCGTATGTACTCTTCTTGTAATTTACCCAAGTCCGGTTGAATCTTACTTGCATCAGCCTTAGCAGCTGGAACAAATACAGAATCTCTAAATGGTTGATCAAATCGCGCTTTCAGTATTAAAAGATCTTTGATAACATTATCTTTTTCCAATCCGTATTTATTAGCAAAGTTATCCAATTTTTTATTTTGAATTACGTTCTTATAAAATTCTGTACTTCTTGCATTGCCTTCTATATTCCTGTATCTAATACTATCTTCAGTAATTTTATGTAATGCCACAGTTAAATCATCATCCCCATATTTAAGCTGATTAATTAGAATATATGCTTCCTTATCAATAAATTCCTTTGCTTCATTACTTGTATACTTAATTCTATAAATTTCTAAAAGTTCTTTAGCTCTACGCCCTAACTCAGTGTTCTTCCAAATTAAATCATAAATATCACCAGATTTTCCAACTAAACTGGATGAATTAGTTTTTACATTAAGAGCCAATCTTGATGAATCAGGACTACCAATTACTGCTACTAAGTTACCCGTCACTTCTGGGAAGAAAGTTCGGACAATCGCATTAGGATTCTCAATACCTCCTGCATCAATGACAATCCATTCTCCTGTTACTCCTTTCTTGGAAGTTAATCTGAAAGTAATAAACAAGTGACCACGACTAGATTCAGGATTATTAGGAGTAGCCTTGATAGCACCATTAATCTTTCTATCCATAGTTAGTTTCTCATTCAAGAAGTCGATTGCGTATCCAATGTTCTTCGGATTAGTTGTCTTAATTTTTATTCCAGAACCACTAATTTCCATAATATCATTGAACTTAACACCAGGATAGATCTCAGGGTTTCCTTTGATTTTCTTGAAATTGTCCATGTAATTAATTGGCTCTAATCTACCATCACCGATTCTTAATTTTCTATTAGCCATTCTCTTTGGATAATCTCCAGAATTATAACTTCCTTGACCATAAAGTTCATCGATACTTGTAATTTCCAAACTTGCCAAATTTTCATTGACAACTGGATCCTTAAATGCTAATTGAACAACACCAGGCATCTCAGTCCCACTACCGAACAATGTAAATGTCTTACCACTACCAGAAAATCCATAAACAAATGTAGCAATCCTGTATCCAGAAAATGCTTGTAGAATAGTTGATCTAAGTCCACGAGAACTGTTTTCTGTATAAGTACATGTTGGTTTTAGATCTCCTCCACATTTTAATGGATCGTCACGCAAAACTTCCTTTGTAATTCCACGATAAATATGATTATTATTGGCACACATAAAGACACTAAAGAAATCCTTAAATGTACGGTCCTTGAATGGGACTACACGTTCACCACTTTTATCTTTTACACGCAATGGAGGACATTTATTTCCTTGGAAAACAATGTTTCTTGTGCATTCATTAATTTCAGAACCAGGTTCACGTGGAACAATAGCCATACTCTCTTTTCCAGATCGAACTTGGAAATCATTAATTCTGGCATAAACACGAACAGTACCAGAAATATCTTCGAAATCGTTGATAAGATCTTCATTTGTAATACCTTGTCCAGGACCTTCTCTTTCCAATTTAGATTTCTCACTGATCTTTGCATTAACTTGTTGACAAATTCCTGGAATTTTCTTTGCAGCTTCTGTAGCGACTTGTGTTGGTCTAGAACCAGTGGCAGACAAATATGGTCTTACAATTTCAATTGTCTTTTTATAATGTTCTATCAATGCATTAGCACTTTTGATATAGTCATCCGCTTGTCTTGATATACTCTGATACTTACTTTGAGCCTTTGATGCTTCACTTTCATTGTAACTCCCAACTTTAGGTTTAACAATGCTAAGGAAATTAAGACGATCCTTCTTTAATTCGAGTTTATCAGATCCAAGATCCATAATTCTGGTCTTAATAGCATTACTTAATTTAGTGCCAAAAGACATACGATCAGCTGTATAACCTTTAACAATACTTTCAAGTCGTAAAATCACTTCATCACATTCTTTAACATTAAGTCCTTCAATAGCTTCTCTTGCAGCTCTAATAATACCTGCCATTCTATTGTATTGATTATTATATCCACGCATTCTTAGTAAACGACTATTGATTGTATCTTTACCAGCAGGACAATTGACTGGATTCTTCGTATTTTCATCAATTACTTTATTAATATCAGATTTGTACTGACCATAATCCATATAGTCTCTATTATTTTGTGTTCTGAGTATATTCCATTTCTTTTCTGCTACACGATCACCTTCTGCAATTTGGTTTCCAAGACTTTTAATTAACCCTTCTAATTCTTTTTTATCTTTTTCACAAGATTCTTTGACTCTTCGTTCTTCTGCTTCTCGAGCTTTTCTTTGTTCTGCTGATAATCTTCTTGCTTCAGCTTCACGAGCTGCAGCTGCAGCTCGTTCTTTTTCTTGTAATGCTTCAAGTTTTGCTTTTTGATCTGATTTTTCTCCTTCACATTGTGCTAACTTACTTTCTGCTTCTTCAGCACGACTAGTAGCTGATGCAAGGTCTCCTGTGAGTTTTTCATTTGCTGATTTAAGTCCAGAATTAGCAGTTTTTAATTCTGCAAGTTCACGTTGACAATCTTCTAACTTACCTTTGATACTATTGTACTGAGCAACTGCACTTTTAGCCTTTTCCATAGCATCTTTGCCTGTAACTCCATTAATGCTGGTTAATGTCTGACTAATTTCCCCAAAATTCTTTTTCAATGCTTCTACTTTACGATTGAGATCACTAATTTCTTTTGTTAACTTGCCACGTTCTCCTTCAAGTTCTGATCCCTTTGCTTGTAATGCTGTATCTAATTCACTTATTCTTGTTGCTCCTGCGGCTAAAGCAGCATCACAATCATCGGCTCTTTGTTTTGCAGCATCACGTTCACGTTCACATTCACCAATTTTTTCTTGTAATTCACGAATTGTTCTTCTAAATGCTTCTTCGGAGGAAGAAGCAGCAGATTTAGCTGCCGCTAAAGCTTTACTATGTTTTTCCTTCAATTGTCTAATCTCATCGTCACGGGCTTTAACAATACCTATTTGTCTATCGCGTTCTTCAGTCAGAGATTGTATTTCTGCACCAGAATTTATTGCCAAAAGTGAACGTGCATCTTCAGCTGCTCTTGTTGCAGCACGGGCTTCTTCTAATTGAGTTTTTAATGATTCTGTTTCTGATTCTAAGCTTTCTTTAGTTCTTCTTAATCCTTCAAGTTCTAATTTGTTTGCATTGTATGCACTAAATATATCAGAAATCTTATTAAGAACTATTTTAAATCTATATTCTTCATATTCTTGTGGATCTTCTTCTTGTTCTTGTGGTATTTCACCTTTTACCTTTTTGTCTTCATTTTCTTCTGTATCAGGAATACCAAATGGCATATAACCAGTCTTTAACTTGTCAAGTTCACCTGTTACACTTGCTACTGCTGTTCTTAATTTTGAAGTCCAATCTTTCAAAACACCAATAGCACTATTACCTTGTCTTTTTAATTTTCTTTCTAAATCCTTAACTTGTTGATTTTTAGCACGAAGATCTTCTTGACACTCATCACATTCTGTTGTTTTTTCAGCTAACTGATTTTTAAGTGCATCACGTTCTGATTCAGCATCAGCTTTAGCTCTTTCTAATGATTCAAGACCCTGTTTGGAAAGACTAGCTTTTTCTGATATTTTTTTTTCCAATTCTGCAATTTTAGGATTTAATTGATTATCAATTCTACTTTGTAAAGTATTACGTTCACCTTCTAATAGAGATGCTTTTGCTTCTGCGGTTTCTTTTTCACGTCTAGCTGTTTCAAGTTCTGCAGCCACACTAGATTTGGCTGCACTTAACTCAGAGCTTATTTCCGTTTTTTCTGTTTCTAAGTCTGCAATACGTCCACGTGCGGTATTTAAATCTGATGATAATCTTGATTCTTCATCACCTAGTCTACGAACTTCTGCTTGTTGTTCCGCTAAATTTCTTTTTAAAGCTGAAATTTCATCGTCACGTTCACGGATAGTTTTGTTTAAACCAGCCAACGAACTTGTAACACCGCGTTGTGCTTCATCTCTTGCTTTTTTTGCTCTATCTTCAGAAGTTTCACGTCCTTGACGCTCTGCTTCTTTAGCTGCTTCTAATTCATTGTTAATCCTTTCTAAATCTGCAATTCTTTTCCTAAGCCCTTCTTGTTCTGCAACAGCTGCTTTTTTATCTGTGTCTAATTGTTCCATTGATCCTTTAGCAGTTTCAAGTTGTCCACGAACTTCTTCTAAATCTCTAATAATAGTAGCTTGTGTATCTTGTAACTTTAATATTGTGGCTTCCTTTTCTACCACACTATCTTCCAAAGTTCTTCTGACTGAGTCACGTTCGGAATTAGCAGCAACTACTTCTTCTGTTTTAGCTTGAAGTTGTTCACGCAAAGTACCAGATTCACCTAGAGCAGCGTCGCGTTGTTTCTTTGCTTCTTCTAATTGTGGTCGTAATGCTGTTAATTCTGCTACAGCATTTGCACGTGCAGTATCAATTTCACTTTTAGTAGCTGATAACTCTTCAAGTTGTTGTCTAACTCTAGCAAGTTCTTGTTTCGAGTCTGCAAGTTCTCCATGGAGACTATTTAATTCTGAATCTGCATCTCCTTTTGTTATACTTAATGCTTGTGAGTGTTCGTGTTGGATACGTTCTAATTCTGATCTGATTTGAGCGACTTCTTCTCCCTTGGCTTTAACATCAGCAATAGCATTTGCTAATTGCCTTTCTGCTTCATTTTTGTCTGTTAATGCTGTGTCACGTTCTCCTGTAAGATCAATAACTTGTTGTTGTAAAGAACCCACGGTTTGTTCAATCTCAACAATTTTAGATGAAGGTACAGTTGTTGTTTGTTTTTGACGTAATGTTTCAAGTTCTGCTCTTAAACGACTTTCTTCAGATTTAGCAGTGTCTCTTTCTTGACGAGCCTCTGTTAAGTTCGCTTGTGATGCTTTGTATTGTTCCTCAAAACTGTCACGTTCAGCTTTGATCTCAGTAATCTTACGTCGTACTGAATCAAGTTCACCCTGTATAGTGTCACGTTCACCTCTTGCATCGTCACGTTCACGTCGTGCATCAGAAGCTGCTTGAATAAGTTCTACATTACTTTTTGTTACACCAGAAAATGCTTCATCTTTTGCTGTTTCTGCTTCACGTACCTTTGCTTCTGCTTCACGTACCTTTGCTTCTGCTTCAGTTATTTGTGAACGCAAAGCAGATATATCTGTTTCTAAACCAGGTACTCTAGCAGCTTGTGCTTTTGCATCAGCTAATTCTTCTTGATTTTGACGAAGTAAGTCTTCCTTTTCTCGAAGTGCATTTTGACATTTTTCTAATTCACTACTTGACTCTTGACTTGTTCTACTAGCAAGCGAAACACGAGACACAACAGCTTTTCTTGCTTGTTGAGCACTCTCAAATTTTGCTAACTTTGCTTTACATTCTGCTAACTTACGTTCTGCATCAGAAGCACGTTTCATTTGAGTTTTAATATCACCAAGAAGAGTTCCTGAATCTGCATCTCTTAACGATTCAATATGTTGACTCATTTTACGTCTATTTTCTAAATCATCTGTAAACCTACTAATTTGACTAGATAAGTCTGAAATATTGCTCCTTGCTGATTCAATTTCTGCTTGATTAGGATTTGGTTTGGACATTTCTTTACCAAGACCAGATCGTAAAGTTTCTAATTCACCTTGAGCAGTCTTAAGTTGTTGTTCCAATTCACCAATACGTCTTTTTAATCCTTCGTCACTTGGAACAAAAACATCTGCTAACTCTTGTTTAATTCCTTCGCTGACAGGACCGCTAGGACCGACAGGACCAGAAGGGCGTGATTCTAGTTCTCGCTTAC